>Ga0164306_10000374_pt1 | contig 17875 bp, 15 predicted proteins | sample Whisoiple_242_MG_FD_110213 | JGI IMG/M metagenome (GOLD analysis project Ga0164306, IMG submission 110213) | Soil microbial communities amended with fresh organic matter from upstate New York, USA - Whitman soil sample_242_MG | ecosystem: Environmental > Terrestrial > Soil > Unclassified >... | reverse complement strand
TCTCAGCTGATTGCCACCGCCTGCGAGTCGGTTCCCACCGTGCTGACTGCCGAGAAGCGTTGGGTGATCAATGGTGTCAGCTACGCCGACGGGGCACAGCCGGCCGGATTCGTGGCAACGCCGACGCTTGGCGGTCAGGCGGCCGCCTGGAACACCGACTACGTCGGCTTTCCGGCGGGTTCCACCGTCGAAGTCGGCGAGAGCTGGCAGGTGCCGAGCGACTGCACCTCGTCGGCAACCGGGCTCGGGTCGATCGAGATGAGTATTGCGCAGGTCACCGTCCTCGTGACCAATACGGTGCTCTGCGCCGGTCCGGTGCCGCCGATCCCACCGGGCCCACCCGGACCGCCCCACCCGCCGCTCCCCGACACCGGCTTCGCCGTCGGACCATATCTCGGTTGGGCGATCGGCCTGATGGTCGCCGGGGCGCTCCTGCTGATCGGATCGGCCCTGCGTCGCAGTCGGAGCGAGGTCGGGCGTTCATGATCTCGAGGTCTCTGACAGCGGGTGTGTCGGCGACCCACCTGTGAGGTCAGACTCGGAGCGGCACGGTCCGTTTCGCGTAATCGCGACCGACAACAGCCTTCGAGATCCAGTGCACCGGCGTCGGAATCAGCGTGCGCAGGAACGCCGTCTCCTGGGCTGTCGTCCCGTCCGAGACCCATTGCAGGAACCAGAGGCTTTCGCGCATCGGCACACTGCGACCCATCTTCTTCAGCGCGGCTCCGAGTGCCTCCGGGTCGGCGTGAGAGCAGAGCTCGACGATCTCGCCTTCCTCGTGGGTGAAGTGCTCCGTGGCCGCCGCCTTCAGCTCACCGACGGCCAGCAGGGCGGACTGCGCATCTTCGGCCGAAGCGCTGGCGCCGAAGCGCGTCATTGACTCGCGTGCCGCCGCGAGCGTGCTGACGATCCGCTCGTGCTCGTCGGTGAGCTCACCGACCTCCGAGGTGTCCTCGGGAGTGCCGCGGAGCACCGGCCAGAGAATCTCCTCTTCGCCCTCGTGATGGTGGGTGAGCAGGGTGTTGAACCATTCGAAACGTCCAGCGATCGCCAGGGCTCGTTCCTTGTCGCCCGCCGGGAAGACCTTCAGCGCGGCGGCGAACCCTTCCAGGTCGCGACGTACCGCCTTGTGGATCAGGGCGTTCATCGCCGGTCCGTCCTGCACCGGATCGGCCACGACGACCACCCCCTGTCAACGACGCCGCATGTGGCGATTGATGTCCGGAAAGAGTACGTAGCCGCGACCGGTTCAGGGAAGGGCCGGACGCCAGGATTCCGCTGATTGGCCGACTTTCGCCCGCCTTCGAATGGGGCATTCGCGGGCACGACCGGACATGGTGGCCTTCGGGTGAATCAAAGTGGACTCTCTGTGTAGCGCATGTGACGGAATGCCGGTACGGTCCACTCGTCTGGGGGTCAGACATCGCGAATGGGTGAGTGGCGAATCGCGCAGGGTCATCGAATGGAGCACGATGAAAATCCGTCCCGTGAATGGTGAGTGTCGGGTGGGCAGGGGTCGGAAATGGGCCTTGTCCACAGCGACTGCGACCGCCTTGCTGGCCGCCGCGCTGATGACGCCCTCGGCCGCGTCGGCCGCGACCGCAGTCGGCCACTACGACCCGTACGGTTCTTCGTTGCCCTCCAACCCGTACACGTCGACGACGTCCACCCCTGTCACGTCGACGTCGGACACCTCCATGCCGGTGACGTCGACGTCGGACACCTCCACGCCGTCGACGTCCGACACGTCGACTCCGGTGACGTCGACGTCCGACACATCGACTCCGGTCACCTCGACGTCCGACACCTCCACGCCGGTGACGTCGACGTCCGACACGTCGACTCCGGTCACGTCCACATCGGACACCACGACGTCGGACACCACGACGCCGGACACCTCGACCTCGGAGACGACGTCGACGACGTCGACGACCAGCCCCACCACATCGTCGAGCACGACGCCCGCCGAACTGGCCGTGTTCGACCCGGGTCCCTGCGTCGGCGCCTACGTGACCGCGTCGGGCTCGGGGTTCACCCCGGGCGAGCCGATCACCGTCCAGCGTGACGGCGTGGTGATCGTCACCGTGCCGGCCGGCGCGGACGGCAGCTTCTCGACCCGGGTCGACATCGAAGGTGTGCAGAACGGTGACCACGCGATCACCGCGACCGGGACGCTCAGCGGGTTCTCCGCCACCGAGGTGTTCGACGTCGAACCCCAGATCTGCACCACCGACGGCACTGTCGCCACGCCCGCCACCGTCAGCGCAGTCGTGCTCTATTCGGTCGCCGGAACCAACGGTGGCACAACCGTTGTCGGATTGGCGAGCACCGGATTCCCGGTCGGGTCGGCTTTGGCCGGCGCTGCGCTGGCGTTGATGGTCGGCACGATGCTGCTGGTTGCCGCACGCAATCGCCGCGGTGCCCGCGCAGCGGGTGGACTGTCGGACGACGGGCCGCGTCACCTCTGAGTCGCCGCGGTGCGAGGGGCCGGGCATCCGACCCCTCGCACCGGGTCAACGCCCTCTCGACACGCTGCGCACGTACGATCCTCGCGGGGAGACGAGCGAGAGCGAGCGCCGATGAGGCAGGTTCCCGGGGTCAGTGCCGCGCAGCTGATGTTGTCGATACCGGTGATCGCAGCGCTTGTCGTTGTCGGTGCCTGCTCGTCAGGCGACTCGTCCAACAGTGCATCGACCGACTCGCCGGTCGCCGGAACGGGAACGACGAGTGTCGCGGTTCCGGGCACCGACGTGGCACCGACCGGGAGCGTTGTCGTTTCCATGTCTCCGGACGCAGCCGACGCACCCGCCTATGCGCCGGCGCTCGAGGCATCCATCAGGGCCATTGTGGAGAAGTCGACCGTGCCGTCGGCGATCGTCATCGTGCGGTCCGGTCGGTACGGTGACGTCACCTTCACCTCTGGGGCGACCGAACTCGGCGGCAGCGTGCCGGTGTCGACCACGGACCACGCCCGGTTCGGCAGCATCACCAAGTCGATGACGGCCACGATCATCCTGCAGCTCGTGCAGGAAGGGCTGCTCACCCTTGACGATCCGGTGAGCAAGTTTGTCCCGGGCGTTCCGGACGGGGACAACATCACCGTGGCCCAGCTGCTGGAGATGCGCAGTGGCCTGTACTCCTACACGAACGACCCGACCTTTGTGCGCGAGAGCGATGCCGATCTGACGCGGCCGTGGACCCCCGACGAATTGCTCGATCTCGCCTTCGCCCATCCGGCCGAATTCCCGCCGGGATCCAACTTCCAGTACTCGAACACCAACTACATCCTGCTCGGGAAGATCATGGAAATACTGACCGGGCAGACAGTTCAAGAGCTTTTCCAGCAGCGGCTCTTCACACCCCTCGGCATGCACGAAACAACCATGCCCGGGCCCGAAGACACCACCCCGCCAACACCTTTCCTGCACGGGTACCACTACGGCAGCTTCGACAAGCCGCTGCCTGACGACGAACAGGCGCAGGCCGCGGCCGGGTCCCTGCTCCCGGTCGACCAGAGCATCCTCAACCCGTCATGGGCGTGGACCGCGGGATCGGTGATCTCCACCGCCGACGATATGCTGATCTGGGCCCGCGCCCTGGTCGACGGTGCGTTGCTCGACCCGGCGATGCAACAGGTGCGCCTGGACAGCATCCAGAGCCTCGGCCCCGACTTCCCTGCCGCGGAAGGCAAATACTGGTACGGGTACGGCATCGACCGGCGGGTGACCTACGACGGCCACGGCGGCCAGATCAACGGGTACAACACGGCAGTCGCCCGCGACCCGGCAACCGACACCGACGTCGTGGTGCTCACGACGCTGACTCTCGCACCTGACGGAACCTCCGTCGCCAACGCCCTGTTGTACGGCGTCATCAACGGGATCACCCACACCGACACCGATGTCGAAGTGCCGCAACAGACGGGGGAAGAGGGTCCGTAGCCGGCGCCGGGTTCACCCGTCGGACATCAAGCCGGTTCTGCCGGACCGCGTCATCGAAGGAGATTCATGGAGACGAAGCTCGAGCTGGTGCTGATCCCGGTCGCCGATGTCGACCGCGCGAAGGCGTTCTACGTCAACCGACTGGGGTTCGCCGAGGACCTCGATGTCGCACCGGCTCCCGGAGTTCGGGTCGTGCAGGTGACACCGATCGGCTCGGCGTGCTCGATCGGCATGGGCAGCGGTCTACCGGCCTATGACGACATGCCGCCGGGCTCGGTGAAGGGTCTTCATCTGGTGGTGGCCGACATCGAGCAGGCACGCGCCGAACTGATCGGGCGCGGCGTCGACGTCAGCGAGGTGCTCGACGTCGGTGGGGGAGTGAAGTACGCCGGCTTCGCCGACCCCGACGGCAACACCTTGACGCTGCAGGAAATGGCCTGGCGCACCGGCGAGAAGTTCTGACCTGTCCGCTGCGCGGACATGCCTTGAGTGCTCACGCCACTCGCAACGAGAACGTCGGAGCACGACCGGCGATCCTCGGATCGGGGACAGCCGTGTCGACCACGGAGTCACCAGGGTACGAGTAGGTACCCGCGTACTGATCGGTGAGCACGATGTTTCCATACCGGTGGTGGATGCCAGTTACGGTGTGCGGCATGGCGGCGGGCGGACCAGTCGTCGGGAACCACCAGTCGCCTGGGTCGAGGTGACCGATGTGGTGGCGGGTGCGGGTGTAGCCCGGAACCGGTGGGCGCGCGTCCTGGTGGTCGAGCACGGTCGCCGCATTGCGCAGGGTGAGGCACATGGTCGGGGCTCCTTTCGCCCGGCGGAAACGACGGCCGCTGATCGTCGCTGTCAAGAGGAGTCGTGATGGCGCTGATTCGGACAACTCAGACATGTGCACATCAGTGTCGGCGATCCGCCGGTTCCACCTGACTGCCTGGTTCCTCAGTGGTTGGTGACCCGTGTCCGCGCGGCGGTGGGATGGCGCGGACACGGGTGCTTGTGGGTGACGGGCCGAGATCGAGAGATCCATGCATCGGCATGGGTCGAAGACGTCAGCTCGCCACCTGTCCAGCCTGCCCTGCCGCGGCCGCTGCGGAAGCCGATACGGCGTCTTGCATAGTTTCGACCGGATCTTCGCCCCACCGAGAATCGCAGTTGATCAACGATCCGGCACCCTTGGACCGCAGATTCCGGGTGCCGAACCGGTTGCTCAACTGCAGCCGGGTCGGCGGGAGGTGCCGGGATGGGATTGAGCGGGCCAGTGCAGGCCGGTGGGTCGCCGCAGGCTCGTCAGCGCTGCAGGCCCATCAGGACGGTGTCGACCACGATCGTGCATCCCAGACCCAACCGAACGCCCAAATACTGACCGGGCAGATCGAGCCGGCTGCCTTCGAGCGCAAAGGCCGGCCCGGAAAAGAACACCGGGAGGTCCAAGGCGTGAGCCGCCTGCAACGAAACGACGGCCTGTGGCAACCGTCGGATGTCGGAGGCCATGACGATGACCCCCATCGCGTCTGCAGCCTGCGCCGCCATGGTCAGCGTGAACGGCGTGACCCGGGCGCCGAGCACCCGGCACGGGACGCGTTGGAACCGCAACAGCAACGCCAACGACTCCATGCCAACCGTGTCCCGATCGCGGGGTCCACAGGCCAACACGATCGGGCCGATCGACAGCGGGGCCGGCGCGAACGACGCTCGGTGGCTGAGCCAGGTCCGGAGCGACTCGATGGCCAGCAGATGTTGCGCTGTCGTCTGCTCACCGTTGGCCAGCAGTCGGCGCAATCGGCGGGTCGCCGGCATCACGATGTCGTCGACACAGCGTGCGATCCCGAAGGCGGCCGCCGCCCGATCGAGTTGTTCCTGCACCTCGACCGGATCAAGCAGCCGCGCTGCCCGCAGCATGCTCCGAAGAATCTGTGCGGCAACGGGTTCGGCCGTCGGGTCGGTGTGCGCGGCGGATTCGCGGTGGTCGGTGGTTGCGCCGCCCCCGACGAACGGCGCCGCCTCCGACACCACGGACCCCTTTCCAGCGAGCGAAACCGGACAGCTGGGTCCGCCTCGTCCTGGCCTTGGACCGGCCTTGTCAGGCGGGTCCGGCCCCGACAATGACACGGCTGGGAAGGTCCGCGGGGCTCCGAGACAACTTGCATAGTTTCGGACAAATATCCGGGTCGGCCCCGTACTCGCCGGGATGGCGTCAGGTCGACGGTGCGGCGCCGGGTTCCGGATCCGACGGCAGCAGTGCCTGTGTCAGCTGTGTGCAGGCCTCCTCGATACCCATTCCCAGGTACCGGCCCGGAAGACCGCGCCGACTCCGGGGGGTGCTGAACGCGTTGCCGGCGTAGAAGACGGCGATGCCCAGATCGTCGACCGCACGGATCGACTCGATGGCGCGTTGTCGTCCTGATGAGAGGTGGGAGACCACCACGACGCCGGCGACAACGGTGGCCCTCGCCGCCGTGGCCAAGGTGGCAGTCGGCGTCCGCGCACCGAGCACCCGGCACGGCCATCCCTGATAGCGCAACATCACCGCCGTCGACTCCAGGCCGATGGTGTGCAGATCACTCGGCCCGCAGGCCAGCAGGATCGGCCGGGTGTGCGCCGGGGTCGGCGCAAAGGCGCTCCATCGATCGAGCCAGGCACGGACGGCTTCGGTGGCCATCCGCTCCTGCACGACGTCGCAGTGGCCGACCGCCCACCACACCCCGATCTGCCGCATGGCCGGCAACAGCACTTCGTCGATGCAGGCGGCCAGGCCGAGGGTCGCCGCCGCCTCGTCGAGGCGGGCCCGGATCGACGAGGCATCCAAGATCTCGGCGGCGTCGAGGATCTGGTGGATCAGTACCTGCGCCGGTCCTTGTGTGCCCAACATCTGCCGGACGGATCGTGCCGCGACTCCCGCTTGTCGACCGCGTGCGATCTCGTCACGCATCAATCGCAGCGCGTTGACCTCGTCGGGCAGGTACCTGCGGTGTTGGCCGGGCCCACGGCTCAGCGTCGGGATCCCGTACCGCAACTCCCAGGAGCGCAGCGTCGGCATCGGTACACCGAGCGCCTCGGCGACCGCTTTGATCGGAACTCCGCGGGGGTCCCCGATGACCCGCGGATCGGCCACCTCCATCAGAGCCTCTCCGTTCCATCTGGCCGAACCTGATCGCAGGGTGGGTGCCCGTGCTGCTGCTTATTCCGACAATAGGCTCAAATCACCACGTCGTTGACGACAGTTCCAGAACTTTCCGGGACTGTGTGTCGATCCCGCGTTGTCTCCGTTCGACCTATGGGTGAGAGGGTCCGCAGGGGACCCGAGACGCCAGAGGAGAACAACCATGAAGTACATGCTGATCATGCGGGCGAACGACGAGGCCCTCGAGTCGTTCCAGGAGTTCGACTTCGACCAGATGCTGGAGACCATGGGACGTTTCAACGACGAGCTGATCAACGCCGGCGTCCTGGTGGCGATGGACGGTCTGGAGGATGCCGCCCAGACGGTGGTCGTCGACTACTCCTCGAACCCGCCGATCGTGACCGACGGCCCGTACGGCGAGGCAAAGGAATTGTTCGGTGGCTTCTGGATTCTCGACGTGGCATCGAAGGAGGAAGCCGTGGAGTGGGCCAAGCGGGTCCCGTCAGCCGGGCCGGGCATCAAGACCGAGATCCGTCGGATTCCCGGCATCGACGAGTTCCCGCAGGACAACGAATGGGTCAAGAGGGAGCGCGCGTGGCGCGAGTCAACAGGCAACCTCTGAGCCCGTCGGGGTCCGGGCGGCGTGCGGTCGAGGCGGTGTGGCGGATCGAATCGGCCAGGATCGTCGCCACGCTCGCCCGGTACACCGGAGACTTCCCGCTCGCCGAGGACGTCGCCCAGGAGGCACTGGCGGAGGCTCTCGTCACCTGGTCGCGAGAGGGCGTGCCCACCAATCCCGCGGGTTGGCTGATGACGGTCGGCCGCCGCCGGGCCGTCGATGCCTACCGTCGGCGGGCCGCCCTCGACGAGCGGTACTCCGTCGTTGCCCGCGACCTCGGCGAGGGCGGCGTGGCGGCCGGCAGTGCTCCAGAGGGTGGTGAGAACGACATGCCATGGGATCCCGATCGGATCGACGACGACGTGCTTGCCCTGATGTTCATTTCCTGCCACCCCATGTTGTCCAGGGAGGCCCAGGTCGCCCTGACACTGCGGGTGCTCGGTGGTCTGACCAGCGACGAGATCGCCAGGGCCTTCCTGGTGCCGACCGCCACGGTGCAGGCCAGGATCACCAGGGCGAAGAAAACCCTTGCGGCAGCGCAGGTGCCGTTCGTCGCGCCGCCGGCGCACGAGCGTCGGGAACGCCTCGGGTCGGTGCTGAGTGTGCTGTATCTGGTCTTCACGGAGGGCTCGACGGCCAGCTCCGGATCGGAGTGGATGCGGCAGGATCTCGCGCACGAGGCGATCCGGCTGGCCCGGATCCTGGCTCGCCTGGTGCCGGATGAGGCAGAGACACACGGGCTGCTCGCCTTGCTGGAGCTCACCGCGGCCCGGTTTCCCGCCCGTCTGGGGGAGGACGGTGAACCGGTGCTGCTCGAGGGGCAGGACCGGCAGCGGTGGGATCGGTCGGCGATCCGCCGTGGCCGGGCCGCCCTCACCGTGGCCGGTCGAACCGGTCGTGGACTCGGTGCGTACGGCGTGCAGGCGGCGATCGCCGAAGTACATGCGATCGCACCGTCCGTCGGCGAGACCGACTGGGAACGGATCGTGGTGCTGTACGAGGCGTTGGGCAGACTGGCGCCTTCCCCGATCGTCGAACTCAACCGCGCGGTTGCCGTCTCGATGGCCGCCGGGCCGGCAGCAGCTTTGCTGATCGTCGACGATCTGGTCGCTGCGGGCAGCCTGCCCGGCTCTTATCTACTGCCCAGTGTGCGGGGTGAACTGCTCACCCGACTCGGTCGGGTCGACGACGCCCGGCTGCAGTTCGAGGTGGCCATCGAGCTGTGCGAGAACGACAGCGCACGAAGCATTCTCGAGGGAAAACTGGCTGCACTCGACGGGTGAGCGTCGCGCAGGAACGTCCCGTGCCGCCGCCGACCGGGTTCCGCCGGCCCGTCGATCGTCGGGGCCCGACCCGCACAGCTGGGCGCCGGAGTCGGTCCGGAGCCCAGGAATTCATCAAGGTGTCAGGTTCGATCTAGCGGGACGATACCCGCGCGGCTTACAGTCCGGAGTCTCCCGTGTACGCCGAGTCGCGGTTGCGAGCGGCGCCGGGCATCCGACATGGAGGTCGACGCACATGCGGCACGCCAGAATCCGCGGTCACGCCCGACGCCGGGCATCCCGTTGGGCCACTCTCGGGCTGGCGGCCGCGACCGGAATCGGACTGTTGGCATTCGTCCCTGCAACCGCTTCTGCTGCGGCGCCGACAAATCTGTTGTTGTCGGAGTATGTCGAAGGGTCGTCGAACAACAAGGCCATCGAGATCTTCAACGGCACCGGAGCGACCGTCGATCTCGCCGCCGGCGGCTACCAGTTGGAGGTTTACTTCAACGGCAGCGCCACCCCGTTCGCGCCCATCGCGTTGACCGGCTCCGTCGCCGACGGCGAGGTGGTCGTCGTCGCTGCCGCAACGGCCGGCGCGGCGATCCTGGCGCAGGCCGACATCACCACCGGCGCAAACCTGTTCAACGGTGACGACGCCATCGTGCTGCGTTCGGGCGGGGCCGGCGGCACGATCGTCGACTCCGTCGGACAGATCGGCGTCGACCCGGGCACCGAGTGGGGGACGGGACTGACCAGCACCGCCGACAACACCCTGCGAAGGCTGGGGTCCGTCACCTCCGGCGACACCGACCCGACCGACGCCTTCGACCCGGCCACTCAATGGGCCGGGTTCGCCACCGACACCTTCGACGGACTGGGTGCACACACCCTCGACACCGGCGGCCCTGTCGATCAACCGGCCGTTCTGAGTTGTGGTGCACCGCTTGTCACCTCGTCCGGTGTCGCCGCCGAGCGCGTCGTCACCGCCACCGACCCGGACGACGCGATCGTCGATCTGGACATCACCTCGATCACCCCGGCGAGCGGCTCGATCAGCACGACAGCAGTCACCCCGGCGCCCGGGGTCGGCGGCCAGGCCAGCGCAACCGTCGCGGTCGACTCCGGTGTTGCAAATGGCTCCTACGCGGTGACGATGACCTCGACGGATGCTGACGGTGCAACAGCGGGCTGCGTGTTGACGGTGCAGGTGAACGACACCCTCACCGTCGGTGAGGTGCAAGGTCCCACCGCCGACACCGAGAACGCCAGAACCGATCGCTCGCCGCTGGCGCCGGCCACCGGCAACGGCACTTCGGCAAGTCTTTACGACGTCCAAGGAGTGATCACCCAGCGCACGCTCGCGCGAACGGCGGCCGGGGCAAGCCAGTATGGCTTCTTCCTGCAGAGCCGCACCGACTCCACCGACAACGATCCGCTGAGCTCCGACGGCATCTTCGTCTTCATGGGCAACTTCACCACGCTGATCGGCGGGTACACCCCGACCGTCGGTGACGAGGTGATCATCAGGGCCAAGGTCTCCGAGTACTTCTTCATGACCCAGCTCTCGAGCGCCTCGCTGGTTTCGGTGATCGACACCGGTGTCGACGTCAACTCCGAAGTCACGGTGGACATCGCCGCTCCGCCCGCGCTGCTCGCCGACGCCGACCGGTTCTGGGAACGGCACGAGGGTGCCCGGTTGCGGGTGCGTGCAGGCAGCGGCGCGACCAGCGGCCGCGATGTCTTCCCCGGCACCGCCGACTCCGAGATCTGGTTGATCGACAAGGATTCGGACTTGATGAAGCGGGAGGACCCGTTCGCCCGCAGGGTGTTTCGCGATCCCCATCCGTTGGACGACATCCCCGGCACGCCGTTCGACAACGGCAACGGCCAGCGGATCATGCTGGGCAGCCTGGGCGTGAAGTGGGCCGCGCAGGACAGCACCGTGCTGTTGCCACCGGCCCGGGTGCTCGACACCCTGAGCGACGATGCGGTTGGCGGCCTCTATCTGTCGTTCGACAAGTACGGGATCCAGGTCGAGTCGGCCGCTTTCGACGATGGGGCGGACCCGTCGACCAACGCACCGCCGTCCGCGGTCAACCGGAACGACGAGTTCGCGATCGCCACCTTCAACGTGGAAAACCTCTACGACTACCGCGACGACCCCTTCGACGGCTGCGACTTCACCGGCAACGCCGGTTGTCCCGGCGTTTCACCGCCGTTCGACTACGTTCCGGCCTCGGCCGAGGCCTACAACGCACGGTTGGCCGACGAGGCGCGGGTCGTCATCGACCCGATGAAGACGCCGGACATCATCCTGGTGCAGGAGGCCGAGGACCAGGACATCTGCGCCGTCACCGCCGGAGCGCTGAGCTGTGGGACGACCAACAACGCCGACGGGAAACCGGACACCCTGCAGGAACTCGCGCTGACCATCGCGGCGGCCGGTGGGCCGGTGTACGACGCGGCCTACGACCGGGACGGCGCCGACGCACGGGGAATCGTGGCGGCCTTCCTGTTCCGACCCGACCGGGTGACCCTGGCCGGAGCCGGCCAGGGAGTGCTGTCCGCCGCGCCGGGTGTCGATTACCGCTCGGCCGCCCTTGGCTACAACGCCGACGTCCAGAATCCGAAATCGCTGAACGCCGTTCTTCCGGCGGACGTCGACCGCTCCACCGGCGTGGACGGTTCGAACGTGTACACCAGGGCTCCGCAGGTGGCGAAGTTCCTGGTCGCCTCCGCGCCGGGTTCCCCCGAGGGCGGCGTGATCTGGGCGATCAGCAACCACTTCTCGTCCACCCCGAACGCCCGGGTGGGCCAACGGACCGAGCAGGCCGCCTACGGTGCCGCCATCATCGGCGCGATCAAGAAGGGTGACGCTGATGCGCGGATCGCCTATGGCGGCGACTTCAACGTCTTCCCACGGCCCGACGACCCGATCGAACCGCCCGCGGCACCGTCCGATCAGCTGGCGCCCATCTACAACACCGGTATGAAGAGCTTGTGGGACGACCTGGTGGCCGCCGTACCCTCGGCCGCCTACTCGTACACCTTCCAGGGCCAGGCCCAGACCTTGGACAACCTCTTCGTCTCGGAGACGTTGCACAGTGACCTGATCGAGGATCGCATCGCGCATGTCAATGCGGGTTGGCCCGCCGACTACCCCGACGACGGTGCGCGCGGGGTCTCGGACCACGACCCGAACGTGGCCCGTTTCCGGTCGAGGGCGACCCTGACAGTGGCGGACGTCAGTGTGACGGAGGGCAATTCCGGTACCACCCGGGCGGCCTTCAAGGTCGCAGTCAGTCGTCCGTTGTCCCAACCGATTCTGGTCTGCGCGGCCACCATCGGCCTCACCGCGAGGGATCCGTCGGACTTCTCGGGCCTGGCCGGATGCAAGATCCTGAAGGCGGGAGCGTCGTCGCTGACCTTCACGGCGAGCGTCAAGGGGGACACCCGGCGCGAGTCGAATGAGACCTTCGCGCTGGTGGTCATCGCGGGTCCCTATGTGCTGACGCCGGATCTTTACGCGATCGGCACGATTGTCAACGACGACTGAGGAATCTTGAATCGTGTGATATAGCACCAGGTTCCGGCTGGAATCCGACACGCCCGGGGACAAGCAGGCTCGCAACCAATCTTGACTCAATCCAAAAAGCAGGACAGACTGCGAGGAATGGCAACGACAGCGGACTACCCAGGGATGCTGCGTGACGCAGCGTTGCGGGTGACCCGTCCGCGGTTGGCAGTATTGGCTGCGGTCGACGGTCATCCACATGTCGACACCGACACCGTCGTCCTGGCCGTTCGCAGTTCGGCACCCGACGTCTCCCGGCAGTCCGTCTACAACTCGTTGCACGCACTGGCCGCCGTCGGCCTGCTCCGGCGCATCCAACCGGCGGGCTCCGTTGCCCGCTACGAAACCCGGGTGCTCGACAACCACCATCACGTGGTGTGCAGGTCCTGCGGTGTCATCGCCGACGTCGACTGCGCCATCGGTGAGTCGCCGTGCCTGGTGCCGTCCGATGACGGTGGATTCACCGTCGATGAGGCCGAGGTCACCTACTGGGGCAGATGTCCCACCTGCGTTGCCGCGCAACAATTCTGATCCCACGCCGCCCGTCGTCCCACGACCATGTATCGAGAGGAAACTCCATGCCCGAGAACACCACTGACGAGCATCACCACAACGCCAAGGTCGGCGACATGCAGTCGGAGGAGAGCGAGGCGCGCTGCCCGGTCGCCACCGTCGGACCCCGCAATCACCCCACCGAAGGAGCGGGCAACCGCGACTGGTGGCCGAACCAGCTCAACCTGAAGATCCTGCGGAAGCACCCCGCCGTGGCGAACCCGATGGGCGAGGGTTTCGACTATGCAGCGGCTTTCAACTCCGTCGACCTCGATGCACTGGCCAGGGACATCGACGATGTGCTGACCACCTCGCAGGACTGGTGGCCCGCCGACTTCGGCCACTACGGCCCGTTCATGATCCGGATGGCCTGGCACAGCGCCGGCACCTACCGGATCAGTGACGGCCGCGGCGGCGCCGGCGCCGGGATGCAGCGCTTCGCGCCGCTGAACAGCTGGCCGGACAACGGAAATCTGGACAAGGCGCGCCGCTTGCTCTGGCCGGTCAAGAGGAAGTACGGCCGTACCGTCTCCTGGGCCGACCTGATGATCTTCACCGGCAACCGCGCCCTGGAGACCATGGGACTGGCGACCTTCGGCTTTGCCGGCGGCCGGCCGGACGTCTGGGAGCCGGACGAGGACGTCTACTGGGGACCGGAGCAGACCTGGCTCGGTGACGAGCGCTACACCGGTGACCGCGAGCTCGAGAACCCTTTGGCAGCGGTGCAGATGGGCCTCATCTATGTGAACCCGGAGGGCCCCAACGGCAATCCGGATCCGCTCGGCTCGGCGCGCGACATCCGTGAGACCTTCGCGCGGATGGCCATGAACGACGAGGAGACGGTGGCGTTGATCGCCGGCGGACACACCTTCGGAAAGACCCACGGAGCCGCCGATCCCGAGCAGTACGTCGCCGCCGAACCGGAGGGTGCGCCGATCGAGGAGCAGGGTCTGGGCTGGCGGAACAGCTTCGGCAGCGGGAAGGGCCGGGATGCCATCACCAGTGGGCTCGAGGTCACCTGGACGGCGACGCCGACCGCCTGGGACAACACCTTTTTCGAGACGCTGTTCGGGTTCGACTGGGAGCTGACCGCCAGCCCCGCCGGCGCTCATCAGTGGCAGCCGGTCAATGGCGGTGGGGCCAACACGGTGCCCGATCCCGAGGACGGATCGCTGAGCCGGCCGCCGACAATGCTGACCTCGGACCTGGCGCTGCGCTTCGACCCGATCTACGAGCCCATCTCGCGGCGTTTCCTGGAGAACCCCGATCAGTTCGCGGATGCTTTCGCCCGGGCCTGGTTCAAGCTGACCCACCGCGACATGGGCCCGATCCAGCGTTATCTCGGACCGCTTGTCCCGCAGGAGACGTTGATCTGGCAGGACCCGGTACCTGCCCTCGATCATGACGTCGTCGATGCCGCGGCGATCGCGTCACTCAAGACGCAGATCCTCGACTCCGAACTCTCGCCCGCGCAGTTGATCGCGGCTGCCTGGGCCTCGGCGTCCACCTTCCGCGGCAGCGACAAGCGCGGCGGCGCCAACGGTGCCCGCATTCGGCTGGAGCCGCAGCGGGAGTGGGAGGTCAACGACCCCGATTCGCTGGCCCAGGTGCTGCGCACCCTCGAGGGTATCCAGCAGGCGTTCAATGCTGCCGGTGGCCCGACGGTCTCGCTGGCCGACCTCATCGTGCTCGGCGGATCCGCGGCAATCGAACGGGCTGCCCGGAATGCCGGCCACGACGTCGAGGTGCCGTTCACCCCGGGACGCACCGATGCGTCGCAGGAGCAGACAGATGTGGAGTCGTTTGCCGCCCTCGAGCCGAGGGCCGACGGATTCCGCAACTTCCTCGGCAAGGGGAACCGACTGCCGGCGGAATACCTGCTGATCGACCGGGCGAACCTGCTGAACCTGAGCGCCCCCGAGATGACAGTGCTGGTCGGCGGTCTGCGTGTCCTCGGGGCCAACACCGGGGGTTCGGCGGTCGGTGTGCTGACCTCGGCACCCGGTTCGTTGACCAACGACTTCTTCGTCAACCTGCTCGACCTGGGCACGACATGGTCGGCCAAGGCGGACGACAAGGACCTCTTCGACGGACGCAACGCCTCCGGTGAGGTGATCTGGACCGGCAGCCGCGCCGATCTGGTGTTCGGCTCGAATTCCGAGCTCCGGGCGTTGGCCGAGGTCTACGCCAGCGACGACGCCAAGGAGCAGTTCGTCGGCGACTTCGTCTCGGCCTGGGTGAAGGTCATGAACCTGGACCGGTTCGACGTCAACTGACAGCCGCAGCGGACCTCACTCACCCCACCCTGCCGTCGCGGGGTGGGGTGAGCCGTCTCAACGCCGTCGATCTCGCCAGCTCAGACCCCCGATCCCGCCCTCTCCACCCGCACTGAGCACCACTCGGCGCTACCGCACAACACCCCGACCCGTAGCTCAGTAGCACCGAGAGATGCTCGGACGCATCCAGGCCGGCGTAGAAACCAAGGACGGCGTCCACACGCACGAAGGCGGGTTGGCACGTGCACAGCTGGCCGACCGCTGTTGCTGTCAATCCGGAGTGCGCCCGGCTCCGAATGACGTGATGAGAGCGACCAGAACACCACTGCCCGTCACAGTCGCAACCGATGCCCGGTTGACGCGATGAGCCGGTGGTGCCGCTGAGTCTGTCAGCCGTTCAGATCGGTGCCGATGCCCGGCTACCGGAACGGCCAACGGCCTCAGCCGTCGCCGGGGGAGCCTGAGCCGCCCCGTGGTTGGCGCCGATCACATTCGTCGGCGCCGATCATCGTCGCGGTTGTGGGAACACCGGGACAGAAGTCGACGACTTCGGCCGCGCAGGGGAAGTTGATCGGCGCGAAACCCGGGGGCGCGCCTGTACGGCCAGGGGGGAGCACCTCACGCCGAGGTCACCGACCGGATACCGACCGACCTCTGTGAAGTGGTGTCACCCTTCGATCTGGTCCCGGACGTCAGCGCCGCGCACGCCGCTGAACCGGTCGACGATCAGCCCCGCCACCGGTGTCAATACCCACATCACGATGGCGGCGAAACTGCTGACGAATGCGACGGGAATCGACAGCAGGAACAGCACGACCGGGATGGCGGACTGCCAGATGCCGGCCCGGAAGACTTCGGCGGAAATCGGTCGGCGCAGCAGGCCGGCCCGATGGGCGTAGGCGAACATCACGGTTTCCATCGTGCTGACCAACGACAGCACGACGGCGAAAAAGACCACCGACAGGGGATTGGACGGGTAATTTCCGATGAGACCGGTGGGGTAGGGCAACACGGCGATGAACGACAGGTAGAGCAGATTCAGTCCGATCAACGTGCGGTTGACGGCGCCGAGGCCCGCGAAGAACCCGTGGTGCGCCATCCAGAATCTGCCGATCAGCCAGAATCCGAGGAAGAAGCTGAACAATGCCGGCAATTCCTCGGAAATGGAATGCCAAAGGACATCAATGCTCGGTTGGCCCTCGGCATCGAACTCGGGGACCTCGACCGCAATGATCAGCAACGTCATCGCGATCGCGTACACCGCGTCCGTGAAGAAGATCACCCGGTCGAATTCGATTCCGTCGCTGTGTCGCAGGCGCCACCCCGACCGGCGCGGCGAATCCTGTGGCGCAGCGAACGGCTGATCGATGTTGCCCACCCGGACCCCCTTCGCGACTGACGTATCCAGAATTGTAAATCGGGGCTGTTCGCGCCGCGAAAGGGACGTATGGCCCGGAGCCGTGACCCGCCGAATGACCGGAGTCCGCGGACGTCCATGCTTGACCCATGGCACCGAACCCTCATGCAGCAGCGGTGGTCCCGCGATGACGGCCGCTGACACCGACTCGATCGTCGAACAGATCCTGCGCAGCTACGACACCATCACCGTCGTCGGAGCGAGCAACGCCGGGCACAAGGCCGCGCACTACGTCCCGAAGCACATGCAGAAGCACGGCTGGAGAATCATCCCGGTCAACCCGACCGCTAGCAGCATCCTCGGAGAAGCGGTGTACCGGAAGCTGGCTGACGTGCCCGAGCAGGTGGGACTGGTCGATGTCTTCCGGCCGTCGGCGGACACGCCGGATATCGCGCGGCAGGCCGTGGCGGCCGGGGCGACCGCACTCTGGCTGCAGCTGGGAATCGCGTCGGCCGAGTCGCGGAGAATCGCCCAGGATGCCGGTTTGCTCTACGTCGAGAACCGGTGCCTGATCATCGAGCAACGCCGACTCCAGGTCGAGGCACCTGACCGGTAGATCAGCCGACCGGGTGCGACACCGGCTGCCTACGCCCCGGCGTCGGCCGGAGTGACCGGGCTGATGGGCACCGTGAGAAAGGAAGGGTGGCGACCGCCGGTGTGGATGGAGCACGTCCCAGCGCTGACCTTCCTTGCGTAGGCGCCGGGAAACTGACCGATCAGCGGATTACGGGAGAAGAACCACCGGCCCTGCAGATCGAGCCGGAGCACCTCGCCGGACCGGAACAGGGTCGCGGACGGCAGCAATTCGATCTGCAGCTCGACCGGGTCCCCCACCGTCAGTGGCTCACGGCGGGTGTGGGGATGGAACGGCTGGTGCGGCAGCGATCTCACCGGGTCGATCTGCCGATGTGAGGCGGCCAGCATCCCGTGGGTGACCAGATCGAACGGGAATCCGTAGGACCCCTCGAAACCGATCTCGCGGCCACCACGGAACTTCCGGACGCCGGCGAAAAGCTCGACGTCATCGGTGTTGGCGACCGAGATGGTCACGGTGAGCAGCATCGGCCCTACCACCTCGGTATCGCTGTCGAAGCGGTGGTC
>Ga0164306_10000372_pt1 | contig 17928 bp, 17 predicted proteins | sample Whisoiple_242_MG_FD_110213 | JGI IMG/M metagenome (GOLD analysis project Ga0164306, IMG submission 110213) | Soil microbial communities amended with fresh organic matter from upstate New York, USA - Whitman soil sample_242_MG | ecosystem: Environmental > Terrestrial > Soil > Unclassified >... | reverse complement strand
GATGTCGCCGGCAGCCCGGCTCCGACGCCCGATGTCGCCGGCAGCCCGGCTCCGACGCCCGATGTCGCCGGCAGCCCGGCTCCGACGCCCACCTCGGGGGCCAGCCGCAGGAAGCACACCCGGCCGACACCCCGCTTGCCGGTGGCGCCCGCCCAGTCTTCGGCCGCCCCGCAGTTGTCGTCGACGATCACCCACAGCGGCGGCGCCGACGGATCCGGTCCGCCGTGCAGCCCACTCGCGGGCGGCGTCCACTCCTTGCGATCGAGCAGGTCGTCGCCGGCGAAGGCTTCCAGGTCGGCGGGCGAGCTGAACACCAGCCTGCGTTCGCCGCATCCGTCGCGGGCCTCGGGATGCTGGCAATGCGGAAGCCACTTCGCCCAATCCCACCGGTCGGGAGCCGACGTGACGATCATGATCTGTAGATCGGCCGGGCTGTGGAAGGCGGCCAGCTGGCAGATCATCGACCTGCAGATGCCGCGAACGGCATCCATCTCACCGACCAGGGATATGCCCGGGCTGCGCTCCAGCCACAGCACCCGGGCCATGTCGCGGACGTGGCGTTGTTCGAGCAGGAACTTGCGCAGCGCGTGGCCGGTCGCCGGCTCGATCTTGGAGGCCGCCGCAATCTGAGGCTTGTCGATGGTCATCGCAAGGTCGACACGTCCGGTGCCCAGCCGCACCACCCCGAACTCGGGGTCGCCCTGGCGGCGCTCCCACATCCGGGGCGAGCCTGCGACGCTGATCAACTCCGATGGCGCCCAGTGGCTGTGTTCCCGGTGCTCCCATTGCTTGCGCGCGGCCTCCTGAACCTCGCCGCGCACCTCGTCGAGGCGGGCGAAGTACTCCCGGCGGTACTGCTCGAGCTGACTCCACGGCATCTTCTGTGCGGCGCCGCGTCCCCGGAACAGCATCCCTCCCATGCTCATCAGCATGATCAGCGGAAAGATAGCAAACCCGGTAGCAAGCGATCGCTGACCCGAAACATACATCGCGATGATGAAGCCGAGGACCCCGACGATCAGGCCGATCGGCAGCACGATGCCCCAGATGCTGCGGGGCGGCGGAACCGGCGCGGCGATCGGTGGTTCGACCGCGATCTTGCCCCCACCGGCCTCGGGAGGTGGCACGCGCGGCGGCGGCACGAAGGGGCGCGTGGTCACGTCGTCACCCTAACCGAGATCTGGGCATTAGCAGGCCGGCAACTTTTCACCTGCCATCAGCGGCTGGCCTTCCAGGATTCTTGGGCAACGACATTGGCCCTGGCAAGCAAATCGTTGAGCTTCTCCTCGAGACCGAGATGGGTGAGCCTGCCCGGCACCGATTCGTGAATGGACAGGCTGAGCAGGCGCCCGTCCGGTCCGAGCTGGACACGGATGTCCCCGTCGGGGTCGAGGGCGTCGGTGCGCAGCGCGGCCAGCCGATCAAGGATGGACGTCAGCTCGTCGTAGGTCGCCGCCAGTTCGGCCTGGCTGTATTTGACCTTGGCTGCGTCGTCGAGGTCGTCGAAGCCGGTCATATTCGTCGGGTCTTCGCGCAAGCGCTCATCATGTGCGCTCACTATCCAACGGCGCCAACGTGATTCGTCGCAGCACCGTTCCACGCGGCGGCGGGTCGTCGTCCTCGGTGTCGGCCCGGGTTCGCGACGCTTCGGCCGCGGCGGCGGTGCGATCGGAAACCCGGCCGGTCACCGGCTCGGTGTGCGGCTGGGGTGGGGTGACCACCTTCTTGTCCGCAGGCACCCGGTCGGCACCGCCGTCGTGGCCGCCCTGGCCGTGCGGCATCATCCCACTCATCGGCATGCCCATTCCCATCCCGCCCATCGCGCTGCCGCCCGCGGGTGTCGGGGTCGGGGGAGGCGCCGCACCCGAGGGCATGGTTGGCGGGGTGTGCGAGGTCGACGGCGTGACGGGCGGTCCGAGCGCACCGGCCGGATGAGTGTCTCCGCCGGCCCCGCCGCCACCGGATCCGCCGGCTCCCTTGGCCTTGGAAAGCTCGTCGGGGCGGAGGTCACCGACGGATTTGGCCAACTCTGCGTCCGTCGCCTTCTTCGACGCCAACCCGGACAGCCCCTGGCCGGCCGTCTGCGCCAGGCCTTGGCCGGTCTGCATGAGTGCCTGCGGGACCTGACCGGCCATTCCGGCCATGCCGCCGGCCATACCTCCGATCGCGCCGAGCGCGGCGGGCAGCATCTGCGCCAGTTGACCTGCACCCTCCCCGGCCTGGCCCGCTTCCGCGGCTCCCGCCTTGGCCAGTTGAGCCTGCGCAGGCGCGGCGGCACCGTGGGGGATCGACGCCGCACCGGCGCTCGCGGGAACGGGAACGCCTCCTGCGCCCGCACCGCCGGCCGGGACCTGGGGTGTGGCCGGGGCTTTGGGCGACGTGCTGATCTCGGTCACGCCTGCGTAGCGGGTCGCCTCGCCGGTAGCGCGCGCTTCGAGTCGGCCGAGCGCCGCCCCTGCCTGCGACTTGCTGACCGGGTCGGTCGCCCGGTCGAAGGCATTGTGGGCGTCGGCGAACTCCTGCGGCTTGGGCGTTGCGGCGACAGTTTGGCTGTAGTCGTCGGCGTGCTTGCGAGCTTCGTCGGCCAGTTCGAACCAGCGGTCGGAGATCGTGTTGAGCGCGGTGACGTGTTCGTTGAGCCGGCCCGCGAGTGCGGCCGTGCCGACCGGGCTCTCCCACAGCTCCGGCACCAGTGCAGCGACCTCGCGCACGCTCGTCGCCGCGCTGTCGATCGCGGTCCCGTTGTTCGTTGCGGTGGTGCTGAACGAAGTCCCTCTGTCAGCGGATCCATTGTGGACGAGCTGCGAAAAGCCTTCGCCGCTGAGCGCCGCCCCCGGCGGGATGGGCACCCGTACGTCGGGCGGGACCAACGGAACGGGTTCCAGCGTGGCCAGTGCGGTGTCGTCGATCACCGCTGCCCCGGGCAGCAGCACATTCAGGCCCGCGGCGTTGAGCTCCTCCTGGGTACCGAACTTCTGCGCGATCAGGATCAGGTGCCCGGCGGCCTTGTGCAGGCTGTAGGCCTGCGCGCACGCCGCTCCCCACAACTGCATCGAGGCCATGTCGAGCCGCGCGGCGGCCCCGCCCGACGTGGGATCGGCTGCCAGCGGCGCCATTTCAGCGAGCAGGCCCTGCGCCGAAGTTGCCAGGCCAAGCAACTTCTGCGCGGCGGCGACGAGCCCAGCGACATCGACCTTCATCAGCGACCTACAGCTCTGCGAGCTTCCGCTCGGCGGTGGCGAGGTCCTGCTCGGTCGGCATATCGTCCACAGGAATCGACCTCCCCTCCAGCTCGGCTCGGATCACCAGCTGCCCCCTCAGATACGCGACATCGTTACACGCCATGATGCCCTGCGCGATCTCGATGGCCGACCGCTTCATCGCGGCGGGCTCGATCTGCACGCCGAGCGTGTGACCGGCGACCGCCACCCGGACGAATATCGTGTTGTCCGGTGTCGCGGCGGTGAAGGAGTGCTCAGTCAAGGCGCAGCTCCGCGGCGTTGATCTCTTCCTGGTCGCTGAACCGGACCGCGATGGACCGCAGATTGTCGGCCGCGGCACGATGCGCCGCCTCGTGGTCGGCGAACGCCGCGTCGCGGCGCTGAACGACCTCGTTCGCGGCCGCCTTGAACTGATGCATGATCGGCCCGTGGGTGGCCAATGACGCGAGTATCTCCGATCCTGCGCGGCGGGCGACGGCGATCTCGTCGGCCACCCCGTCATGCGACGCGGCGACCTGGTTCAGCAGCGAAGGGGTGATGCGGATGGTGGTCATGGGTGCTCCTACAACAGACGGGCCGGCCGAGTCTGGGCGGGGCCGTCCTCGTCGGCTGGCGGGTGATCGTCGGGCGGACGCGGCCCGGTGCGCCGGTCCTCGGGTTCGTCCTCTTCGTCGGCGTCTTCCCGGTCGGTCTCGTCTTCGGCCGCATCGGATTTCGACGTGTGGGCCCGCTCTTCGGTGAGGTCGTTTTCGGCTTCACCGCCGCGGTCGGCGAGTCCCGATGCCAAGCCGGCCAGCGGGGTCGCGGCTCCGGCCAGTCCACCCGCGCCCTGAGCGGGCGCCGCCGCCGCGCCCTGGGCCGCCTGGGGAAGCGACCCCAGCGCCGATCCGACGGCGGGCACTATGCCCGCCCCCTGATCGCCGGTTGATGAGCCGCCGGACGTCGGCCCCGGTGGCGGCTCCTCGGCACGCTCGGAAGTGGGGATCAGATACCCGCTGCCGAGTGCACGGGTGAGCTTCGCGTGGTCTTCGTCGGTAAGCGCGCCGGTCTCGACGATGTCGGCGATTTCGCCGACCTTGGTGCGCAGGAACAACAGGAAACCACGCTCGCCCGCGGGCGTGCCGAGCGCCGCAACCGGGTTGTTGATGGCCTCGATCACCTGCCGCTGAATGTCTTGCAGCGCGACGCGGCCGGACACCGTCACCGCGTGCGCGGACAGGATCGCCTCGGTGAGTTGGATTTCGGCAGAACGTATCTCGGAGTAGTCGTTACTCAGTCCGGCCTGCAGCGTGCGGACCGCGTCGGCCGCCTTGCCGGACTGTGAGGTGTCGACCGATGGTTGTGTCACAGCAGCCCGCGGCCCAGGTCGTCCTGAAGGTCGGGCCGCGGCGCGAACTCTGCGGGCAGTGTCGGCCGACCGGCGCCGTCGAACAGCTCCTGGGCATGCGACAACGCCGTCAGCACGGTGCTGACCTGCCCGAGCAGCCATCCGTCCACGTCCGCCCCTTTCGTCGCCAGTCAGCCTAACCCGCAGTACGGGGGCCTTTCTGCGGCAATTTCAATGCCGTCGGGGAGCGATAGCGACGCGTTGTCGTCAGGCGTCGAGGTCCTGTTCGACGAGCTCGGCGACGGTCGCAAGCGCCGCGTCGTCGTCGGAGGCAACGGTCACCTGGGCGCCGTTGGCCGCACCGAGCGTCATGATCATCAGGGCGGAGCCCGCGTCGACGGGCTCGCCGCCGTCCACCGAAAGCGTCACCGGCACACCGGCGTTGACGACGGCTTCGGCGATGATTGCCGCGGGTCGGGCGTGCAGGCCGATCGCCGATCCGACGGTGACGGTCTTTTCTGTCATGGGGTTCTCCTTGTTGTCGTTGAGGTTGATTGTGCGGATCAGGCGGTGGCCATCACGGGTGTTTGGTCCACCTTCACGCTGGGCTTCGCGAACTGCTTGGCGGCGATGACGGCGGCCGCTCCCGCCGCTGTGCCGACCGCGAGGGCGACCAGGAACCAGAGCAGGTTGCCGATGGCGAAGAACACGAAGATCCCGCCGTGCGGCGCCTTGAGCGTGACGTCGAAGGCCATGATCAGCGCGCCGGTGATCGCACCGCCGAACATCATCGACGGAATGACCCGCAGCGGGTCTGCCGCGGCGAACGGGATGGCGCCCTCGGAGATGAATGATGCGCCGAGAAGCCAAGCCGCCCTGCCGTTTTCCCGCTCAGGCTCTGTGAACAGACCCGGTCGGACGGTGGCGGCCAGAGCCATCGCCAGCGGCGGCACCATGCCCGCAGCCATCACCGCGGCCATGATGCGTAGCGACGACGGGTCGGCGACGTTGAGGCCGGCGGTGGCGAACGCGTAGGCCGCCTTGTTCACCGGTCCGCCAAGGTCGAAACACATCATCAGGCCGAGGATGACGCCGAGGATGATGACCGAGGTTCCCGTCATTCCGCCGAGCCAGTTGGTCAGCCCCGACGTGATGGCGGCCAGTGGGCGGCCGAGAAGCAGGAACATCAGCAGGCCGACGGCAAGCGACGCGAACAGCGGAATCACCACCACCGGCATCAGGCCGCGCAGCCATCTCGGGGTGTTGATGCGACTGATCCATAGCGCGGTGAACCCGGCGATCAGGCCACCGACGATGCCCCCGATGAATCCGCCGCCGACGAACACGGCCACGGCGCCCGCGGTGAACCCCGGTGCGATGCCTGGCCGATCGGCGATCGCGAACGAGATGTAGCCGGCCAGGGCTGGAACGAGGAACATGAAGGCAAGCCCGCCGAGGGTGAACAGCACCCCGCCGAGGTACTGCATGAGACCACCGGACGGCAGGTTGGTCAGTGAGTTGCTGCTGGCTATCACGTGGCCGATCGAGCCGAAACCATATGGCAGCGAGGGTTTCTCGCCGTCCGGTGAGTTGGCGATCTCGTATCCGCCGAACAGGAAGCCGAGCGCGATCAGCAGACCGCCGGCTGCGACGAACGGAATCATGTAGCTCACGCCGGTGAGCAGGATCTGTCGGGTGCGAGTGCCCCAACCGACACCGCCAGCGGGTGCACTGCTCGCGGGTGCGCCGGCCGCCGACCCCTCGACCCTGGCCGCGTTCGGATTGTCCGCAGCGGCAACGGCTTCGGCAACCATCTTGGCGGGCTCGTTGATCGCCCGCTTGACGCCGGACGCGATGACCGGCTTACCCGCGAACCGACCCCTGTCCTTCACGCCGACGTCGGTGGCGAAGATGACGGCGTCGGCGCCGGCGATCGTCGAGGCGTCCAGTGGCGTGCTGCCCGACGAGCCCTGCGTCTCGACATGCAGCGTCACACCGGCTTCCTTGGCGGCGGCGACCAGCGAGTCGGCGGCCATGTAGGTGTGGGCGATGCCGGTCGGGCAGGCGGTGATCGCCACCAGTGTCCGTGGCTTGTCGGCGACCGGCTTGTCGGCCTTGGCTGCAGGCTTGGCCTTGTCGCCCGGATTGAGCACCTCGTCGACAAGGCCGACGACCTCGTCGGCCGTCTTCGCATCGCGCAGGGACGCGACGAAATCCTTGCGCACCAGCGCGCGGGCCAGGCTCGACAGCAGCTTCATGTGCTCGGCGCCGCCGCCTTCGGGAGCCGCGATCAGGAACGCCAGATCGGCAGGCCCGTCGGGTGCGCCGAAGTCGACGGCCGGCTGCAGCCGCGCGAAGCCGATCGATGCCGTCTCGACGTGCGGCGACCGGCAGTGCGGAATGGCGATGCCGCCGGGCAACCCGGTAGCGGACTGTTCTTCGCGGGCCATCGCCGCGGCGATCAGCCCTTCGGCGTCGGCAGTGCGTCCGGCATCGGCCAGGCTGCCGACCAGACGCCCGATCACCGATTGCTTGTCGGCACCCGCGTCCACATCGAGCAGAACCAGATCGGCGTCGATGATGGGTCGGGAGGCGGTGCTAGTCATGGCGATACCTTTGCTTGGTGGTTAGGAACTGGCGGAGCTTGTGCGGGCGGGCGGAACAGACGAGATCGGGGTCACCCGAACGGCATTGAGGTCGATTTCTGAGGGAGTGGGGAGTGCAGAGCCCGGCAGGGCGGCCGCGGCGCTGCCGTAGCCGACGGCCATCTGCAGCCGGTGCGGCGGGTCGGCGCCACCGATATCGGCGCGGACATAGCCCGCGAGGCTGGAGTCGCCCGCGCCGACAGTGCTGCGCGGGACGGTGGGCGGCGGAATGGCCAGCCAACTGCCAGCGTCGGTGACCAGGACTGCGCCCGCGGCGCCGAGCGTGGCCAGCACCGCGCCGACGCCGAGGTCCACGAGGCGCTTAGCCGCCGCCACCACCGGCTCGGGATCGCCTTGAGCCACCGCTGCTTCCAGCGCCTGCGGCGAGTAGCCGATGACCCCTGCGAGTTCCTCGGCGTTGGGCTTGATGAGGTCGGGTGCGGCGCGGTCGAATCCGTCGACCAGGGCCGCGAGTGGTCGATCGGAGGTGTCGATCGCGACCTTGCAGGCATAGGGCGCCAGCTTCGCGACCACGTCGGCATACCAGGTGTCAGGCATGCCGGGCGGCAAGGATCCCGACATCACCACCCATTCGGCGTGTTCGGCGTGGCTGACGACAGCGCGGGTGAGCCCATCGATGGCGGCACCGTCCATATGGGCGCCGGGCTCGTTGATCTTCGTTGTGGTGCCGTCCATTTCGGTGATCGCGATGTTCGTCCGCACCGACGCGGTAACCGGGACGCAGCGGAACGGCACACCAATGGCCCGCAACGCGGTCACCATCGGATCCGTGCCTGATGCAGGGAGCAGCGCCACCGCGTCGACGCCTGCCAGGGACAGGGCGCGCGCGACGTTGACGCCCTTTCCGCCGGGTTCGGTCGTGACCGAGCTGACCCGGTGCACCGCACCGCGGGTGAGCGGAGTGGCGAGCGTGACGGTGCGGTCGAGGCTCGGGTTCGGGGTGACGGTGACGATCACGCGACGACCACTTCGATGCCCTGCTCGGTGAGTTGTGCACGGTAGGCGTTGCTGAGTTCGGCGTCGGTGATCAACGCGTCGACGCTGGACAGCGGCGCGAAGCTGACGAAGTCCTCGCGGCCCACCTTCGACGAATCCGCCGCCACCACAACGTAGTTGGCACTCGCGATCATCGCGCGCTTGACGGCGGCCTCGTCACTATCGGGGGTGGACAGGCCGTGCCGGAGGCTGATGCCGTTGGTACCGATGAAGGCGATGTCGACACGAAGCGTGTCCAGCACCCGTAGCACCTGCTCGCCGACCGCAGCCTGAGTGAGGCCCCGGACGCGTCCCCCGAGCAGTTGCAGGGAGACCGACGGCATTCCGGCAAGGCGCGCGGCGATGGGCACCGAGTTCGTCACGACGTTGAGCTCTCGGTCGGCTGGCAGCGCGGCCGCGATCCGGCTGGTCGTGGTTCCCGCGTCGAGTAGCACACTGGCGCCGCTGAGCGGAAAGAACTCTGCGGCAGCCGCGGCGATGGCGTCCTTGTGTTCCGCGCGGGTGTTCTCGCGCTCGCCGACCCCCGGCTCGACGAGACGCAGGGCGCGCACGGGAACGGCGCCACCGTGCACCCGCCGCACCAGTCCGGCGCGGTCCAGAACCGCAAGGTCGCGACGGACTGTCTCGGTGGTGACGTCATAGGTCTCGGCCAGTTCGGCGACGGAGGCGCGCCCCTGGGTGATCACCAGCGAAGCGATCGCCTGCTGACGTTCCTCGGCATACATGGCACTCCGTCTGTGTGGGTATCGGCCCGTTTGAATGTTGATATCTGTTGTTTTACCCCTGAACATGTTGACTTGTCAATGGTTCGTTTGTAATCTGCTTCACATGACCGCCTCCTCACCGCTCACGTCACTGCAATCAGACCGCGATGCTTCGCCGCCGGCAGGCACGGTTCTCCAGGGCGTACCGGTGGTCGCCGGAGTGCAGTACGGGCCGGTCATCCGGCCCGGTCGCCCGCCCGCGCTCGACGACGTCGATGTGCCGCGCGAGGTCGAGGAGGAAGACCGGCCCGCGGAGGCGGCCCGCTTCACATCGGCAGCCAACACCGTCGCCACCAGGCTGCGGGAGCGCGCGGCACATGCGACGGGGGCGGCCTCGGAGGTGCTGGCGGCGACCGCCACCCTCGCCCAGGACCGGGCTTGGCTGCAGGCGGCCGAGAAGCACATCAACGCAGGTGCCCCGGCGGTGCGCGCCGTCGTCGCCGCCGTCGACCAGTTTGTCGACCTCTTCACCCAACTCGGCGGGCTGATGGCCGAACGTGTCACCGATCTGCGGGACATCCGCGACCGCGTCATCGCAGAGCTGAGTGGACTGCCGGAGCCCGGCGTTCCTCGGCCGGACGTTCCGTCGGTGCTGCTTGCCCAAGATCTCGCGCCCGCCGACACCGCAGGCCTCGACCCGTCCCTCGTCATCGCGCTGGCCACCACACAGGGCGGCCCGACGAGCCACACGGCGATCATCGCCCGCCAGCTCGGGCTGCCGTGCGTGGTCGCCGTCGACGGACTGGATACGGTCGGGGCGGGCACCATGGTGCTCGTCGACGGCACGCGCGGCACCGTGACCGTGTCACCCCAGCCGGTCGCCGCCTCCGAAGCGGTGGCCGATGCCAAGCAAGAGGCTGAGCTCGCAGCCGGCTGGACGGGTCCCGGTGCGACCGCGGACGGGCACGCGGTCGCGATCCTGGCCAACGTTCAGGACGGCGCGGCCGCCCGGAGCGCCCGCGAGACGCCGGCCGACGGAGTCGGTTTGTTCCGCACCGAATTGTGCTTCCTCAACCGCGACACCGAACCCAGCGTCGAGGAGCAGGCTCACATCTACGGCGAGGTGCTCGACGCGTTCGCCGGTCACAAGGTCGTCATCAGGACGTTGGACGCCGGTTCGGATAAGCCGCTGAAGTTCGCCGGGCATCCCGAGGAGGCGAACCCGGCGCTCGGCGTGCGGGGCATCCGGATCGCCGAGGGCAACCCGGGGATCCTGCAACGCCAGCTGGACGCGATCGCCACCGCGGCCGAGAGCACCGGCAACGCGCCGTGGGTGATGGCGCCGATGATCGCCACCGCCGACGAGGCGCAACGTTTTGCCGCGCAGGTACGTTCACGAGGCCTCACGCCCGGCGTGATGATCGAGGTGCCGTCGGCGGCGCTGCTGGCCGACCGGATCCTCGAACACGTCGACTTCCTGTCGATCGGCACCAACGACCTGGCCCAGTACACGATGGCCGCCGACCGTATGTCCGCCGAGCTGGCCACGCTGACCGACCCCTGGCAGCCCGCGGTTCTCGCCCTGGTCGCGATGGCGGCCCGGGCAGGCGCGGTGGCCGACAAGCCCGTCGGCGTGTGCGGCGAAGCGGCGGCAGACCCCCTGCTCGCGTGTGTACTGGCCGGCCTCGGTGTGACGTCGCTGTCCGCGGCTGCAGCGGCGGTCACCGGTGTGGGCGCCAAGCTCTCGCAGGTGACCCTGCAGCAGTGTCACGACGCGGCCGACGCGGTGCTGGCGACGGGTAGCGCGGCCGAGGCGCGTGCGGCGGCACTGGCGGTTCTCGGCTGAGGAATTAATCGGACCGCAGTCCGGTTCTACCCGACATGCCTGCGATCACTGCTGACACACTGACATTGCCGAGGCTCTCAGCGCCTGCGGCAGCCGATACCGAGCGGCCCGTCCGCTCCATCACCACCGGGCCGCGCGGCTACGAAGGCGAGGGGTTTCCCGTCGTGCGCGCATTCGCCGGCGTGAGCTCCGCCGACCTCGACCCGTTCGTGCACATGGACCAGATGGGCGAGGTGGAATACCAGCCAGGCGAACCGAGGGGTACCGACTGGCATCCACACCGCGGCTTCGAAACGGTCACTTACATGATCGACGGCCGCTTCGCACACCAGGACAGCCACGGCGGCGGTGGCCTGATCACCGACGGCGCCACACAGTGGATGACCGCGGGCTCGGGCATCCTGCACATCGAGACCCCGCCCGCCGAACTGGTCGAAAGCGGTGGCATGTTCCACGGCATCCAGCTGTGGGTGAACCTGCCGCGCAAGGACAAGTTCGCGACGCCGAGGTACCAGGCGATCGAAGGCAACGAGGTGAAGCTGCTGTCGTCGCAGGACGGCGGAGCGCTCGTACGTGTCATCGCAGGCGATGTCGACGGCCATGGTGGACCGGGTGCGACGCATACGCCGATCACATTGGCGCACAGCACCATCGAGCCCGGTGCCGAGCTGAGTCTGCCGTGGAACCGCGACTTCAACGCACTGGTCTACGTGCTGTCGGGCCGCGGCACCGTCGGTCCGGTCGGGCATCCGATCCACGAGGGCCAACTCGCGGTGTTCGGCCCCGGTGACCGCATCACCGTGAACGCCGAACCGACACAAGAGTCTCGTAGGCCCGCGATGGAAGTCCTGGTCCTCGGCGGCAAGCCGATCCGCGAACCCGTCGTCGCCTACGGCCCGTTCGTGATGAACTCCAAGTCCGAGTTGGTCAAGGCGCTCGAGGACTACAACGCAGGGAAGTTCGGCGCGATCCCGCCGAATGCGTTGATGCCGCACAGGATTCGCTGACGAAGTCTCTTCACCGGCGGGCGTCGTCGATCTCCACCGGATGCGGGTAGACCAGTTCCAGTTCTCCGATCGCGGCCGCGACCGTCACCAACGGCATCGCGGCCGCGATCGCCATGTCGTCACCACCATCGGATTCCGACCGCAGCGCCAACACGAACTCCTCACCGATCGGCGCCCAGTCCCCGCCGGTGCCCAACTTGCCCGACAGCCGCTCGCGGATCGCGTTCGCGTGCGACTCGACCACGTCGCGAACTCTGGGATAGGTGCCAAGAGGTGGAGGGGTGGGGATGTCCATGATCAGGTCGGCCGACGCGCGCACCCGGATCGCTCGGTTGAAGCCGCGCACAATGGGCCCGCGGAAATCGGTCGTACCGCCGCCCTCGGAAAGATATTGCCGCACAGCGTCATCGGCTACCCTCGATGCGGCGATCGCATCGTGGCTCAGGATCGCGAGCTGATCGGCCATCTGCTCGGATGCGCCGCGGGTGATCCTCAGCACCGCCGCCTCGAGATATTTGGCGAAGACGCTGCGCGCCGACTCGACGGCCGCCTCCGCAGAAGCCGTCGCGCCGCGCGGCCACAGCAGCAACGACACCATCATGCCGACGAGCGCGCCGACGACAACGTCCTCGACCCGGATCAGGCCGACGCTCCAGCCGGTCGGCACGATCAGGTTGAAGAAGATGAGCACCATCATCGTGAAGGCCGCCTGGCCGGCCGTGAAGGACGCGATTTCGGGCACGAACGCCGACCCGAACACGACCACGGGCAGCAGAATCCACAGCACCACCGGGTCGATGCCGACGATGCCGATCAACGCCGCGCCCAGGACGAACCCGATGGTGGTTCCCACCACGGCGCGCAGCGTCTTGGTGCCGGTGGTGAGCGCGCTGCTGCGCAGCACCGATAACGCGCCGAGCACCACCCAGAATCCATGCTCGACCGGAAACACGTGGGTCACCGCCACTGCGAGCGCCAGCCCAAGGCCGGTGCGCAGAGCGTTGCGCATCGTCACCGACCGGCTGCCGAGGAAGCTCGACGTCGTCGACGTGACCGCGGTCGTCGCAGGAATGAGCCGGTCCGTCGCGGTCGTCGGCGGCAGCCGAAAGCCCAACGCCCGTGCCCACACCGGACGTGCGTCGGCGGCGGCCGCTGCGGCGATCACCCGACCGGTCGCCCCAATGGTGGCCGCCATCGTCCTGCGATTGAGCAGTGCGCGGCCGATCGTGACGGCGGCGGCGTCGTCGGGGGCGGCGAGTATCCGTTCGACGTCCTGGCGATACCGACCTCGCGCGACCGACCGCAGGTGGATGAGCGCGGCGTCCAGGTCCGCTCGCTCGTCCGTGCGATCGGCCGCCCTGGTCTCCCGAAGCACCGCGGCCGAACACCGCAGCACGCGGATGGCGGGGGCCTGCATATCCCGCAGCGCGGGGCCTGCCTCGTCGCTGACCCGGTCGGCCAGCCATTCGAGGTCCTCGACAACGCGCACCAGTGCGCGGCTTCCCGCCGACAGTCCGACCGGCCGGAAGTCCGCGCCGAGGAAGTTCTCCCGCAGGGCGAGCATCGCGTACACCACGTCGGTGCGGGTGGCCTTGCCCTCGAGGCGGTCTGCCAATGCGGTGACCGCACTCGCGGCATGCCTGCGCAACTCGCCGTAGTGGCGCGGCGGCAGCAAGAACAGCGCGGCGGGCACGCAGACGGCCAGCGCAATCGCCCAGCCCGTCAGACGCTCGTCGATCGGTCCCGGCGGCGTGCACGCGGGCAGCACAAAGGTCAGCAGCGTGGGTCGCTGCCCGGCCGCGATCGTCTCGCTGAGCACGCCGGAGAACACGACGGCCACCCCGAGCACGAACATCAGCGCGACGGCGAGCCAGGCGTGCGGCGACACCAGCGTGCCCAGAGTGATGAGGACCGCCCCGTTGAGCCCGAGCCCCGCGTAGGCCACCGCGCGGGTCTGGCGGTTGCCGGGAAAGTTCGCCAGCACCAGAAGGGCGAACGAACCGAAGAGCGTGAACAGCGGCGTCTGGGTGTTGCCTGCGACGGCGAAGCTCAGCGCGGCCGCGAGCGGGACGACAATCGCCGCGCGCACGGCTCGCCGCAGTGCGTCGAACTCGGGATCGCGCTCGTGAATCCGATCGAGCGCCCGGCGCAGGAGGCTGGCAGGCGCGTCAGCCATCTGTCGGGACGGAAGCGAATCGACCGCTGTCGAGTGCGTCGGTGAGCTGCTTGGCGATCCATGCAAGCGCCGCGGTGTCCCGCGGCAGGGTGGCCTGTTCGTGTCCGACCAGAAGGTAGATGGCCCAGCGCGCGAACATCTGGGCCTGCTGCTGGTTGCCTAGGATCTCCATCGCCGAGGAGTACATGACGTCGTAGCGCAGCTGGTCGACCTGGAGCTGGAGGTCATACACCTCGGGGTCGATCGAGCTCCACACCCGGATCGCGGCCTCGGCCCCGTGCGGAAGCTCCAGGCCGATCTGGATCAGGCTGTCGATCCGGCGGCGTGGGTCGCGCTCGTTTTTGGCGAACTCGATGACCATCACCGTTCGCTCTTTCATCCAGTTCTCGACGAGCTCGCGGGTGTAGGCGGGCCAGCCGGCGAAGTAGTGATAGAACGACCCGGTCGTGACGCCGAGGCGGGTGCACACCTCCGCCAGCTTGAGGCCGCCGTAGCCGAGGTCGGACAGCACATTGAGGCCGGTCTCGAAGTAATCCTCGCGCGAAACCACGCCCGCCATGGGTGGGAACCATAGCCCCTGTGGAGGATTACGGAGCCCGGTCGGTGATCTGGTTGACAGATCCGTAGCAACCTCGATAAATCGGGTAGTTTTCCGCACAGTTTGCTGAACGGACAGTCAATCCGGGGGTTTTGTAAAGGCTCTTGATGTCGTATGGCAAGATATTGACTATGCCGCATACGGCAAGCAGGGGGCCAGGTCGTCCGCCAGCAGCGAAGGCTGCCGAAACACGTGAGCGCATTTTGCGTGCCGCTCGCGAGGTGTTCAGCGAACTCGGCTACGACGCTGCCACTTTTCAGGCGATTGCTATCCGCGCGGATCTGACCCGCCCGGCGATCAACCACTATTTCGCGAGCAAACGGTTGCTGTACCGGGAAGTAGTCGAACAGACGAATGCGTTGGTGGTCAGCACGGGCATGGCGAAGGCCCAGAATCAGACCAGCCTGCTCGGCCGGCTGTCGGCGTTCTTCTCCGCGGCGATGCAGGCCGAGAGCGAGGATCGTTCGGCCGCAGCGTTTCTGGTGACGTCGGTGCTCGAGGGTCAGCGACACCCCGAACTCCGCAGCGACGAGCACGATTCGATGCGCAACTCACGGGCGTTCGTGTCCTGGGCGGTCAACGACGCGATCGACAAGGGAGAGTTGACTACCGACACCGATGTCCCGCAACTCGTCGAGATGCTCGTCGCGGTGATGTGGGGAATGGGCTTCTACGCGGGCTATGTCGGCTCGCACAATCAGCTCGAGTCCATCGTCGACAAGCTCGAGCTGCTGTTGGCCAACAAGCTGTGGAAGCTCGCCGAGTAGCCACTTTCCTGGCAATCTCCTGTGTGACCTGTGGTGATGTCGGCCACACATGCATATAGATTAGCTAACTTATTTAGTAGCATGGCTTACAAATGACTGATCTGCATGACGCGACCTCGATCCGAACCGACGGCGACAGCTGGGACATCACCGAAAGCGTGGGGGCGACCGCGCTCGGCGTCGCCGCCGCCCGCGCCGTCGAAACCGCCCGCGACGACGCCCTGATCCACGACGACTACGCCTATCTGCTCGTTGCGTCGGCAGGCCCGCAGTGGGCCCAGATGGCCAGTAGCGATCCCGCCTGGATCGCCGACGACGACGAGTTCCGTGCGTTGCACGAGATGTCCCGCGACTACCAGGCGGTGCGCACCCATTACTTCGACGACTACTTCCGTGCCGCGATGCGGGCAGGCATCCACCAGGTGGTGATCCTGGCCGCCGGGCTGGACTCCCGCGCCTATCGACTGCAGTGGCCGACCGGCACGACCGTGTTCGAGATCGACCAGCCGAAGGTGTTGGCGTACAAGACCTCGACGCTGGACGCGCACGGGGCGCAGCCGCAGGCACGCCGGATTCCGGTGGCGGTCGACCTGCGCGACGACTGGCCCGCCGCGCTGACCGATGCCGGCTTCGACGCCTCGCAGCCCACCGCGTGGCTGGCCGAAGGTCTGCTTCCGTATCTGCCGCCCGACGCGCAGGATCGGCTCTTCGACCTCGTCACCGAGCACAGCGCCGCGGGCAGCCGGATTGCCGTCGAATCGTTCAGCATGGACCTCTCCGAGCAGGCCGAGCAGGACAGGATCGCCCGCCGTGAGCGCACGGCGCGGATGCGGGAGCGCACCGGGATAGACATCGACGTCGACACGTTGACCTATGCCGATGGCGACCGGGCGGACGCCGCGGGCTGGCTGACCGACCACGGCTGGCGCGTCGACGCCGTGCCGAGCGAGGTCGAGATGACCCGGCTGGGCAGGCCGGCACCCGACTACGAGGCCGAAGAGATCGCCTCGAGCGTGCTCTTGAACGCCGAACTGGCCGAGGAGACCCGATGAGCTCATTGCGCACCCACGACGACACCTGGGACATCGCCAGCAGCGTCGGTACGACGGCGGTGATGGTGGCTTCGGCGCGCGCGGCCGAAACCGAGCGCGACGACGCGCTGATCACCGACCCCTATGCCGCCGTCCTCGTCGAGGGGGCGGGCACCGGCCCATGGGCATCGATGCTCGACGAGAAGATCGTCGAGAAGGCGGCCGCCATCGATCCGGAGATCGCTGCGATGTTCCGTCACATGCGCAACTACCAGGCCGTGCGGACTCACTTCTTTGATGAGCATTTCACCGCGGCGGCCGAGACCGGTATCCGCCAGATCGTCATTTTGGCGTCCGGTCTCGATTCGCGGGCCTACCGGTTGGCTTGGCCCGCGGGCACCACCGTCTTCGAGATCGATCAGCCCAAGGTGCTGGAGTACAAGGCGACGAAGCTCGCGGACAACGGCGTGCAGCCAGCGGCGACACTGCACCAGGTGCCGATCGATCTTCGCAATGACTGGCCGAAAGCCCTGCGCGAGAAAGGTTTCGACCCGGGCAAGCCCACGGCATGGCTGGCAGAGGGTCTGCTGATGTATCTGCCCGCCGATGCGCAGGACAGGCTCTTCGCGTTGGTCACCGAACTGAGCGCGCCCGGCAGCCGGATCGCCGCCGAAGCGGTCGGTGTGCGCTCGGACGAACGGCGCCAGGAGATGTCCGCGCGGTTCGACAAGATCGCCGACGAGCTCGGCATCAAACGCGAGATCGACGTAGCTGAACTGATGTACAACGACCCCGAGCGAGCCGACGTCGCCGACTGGCTGAATGCGCACGGCTGGCGGGCAAAGGCAGTGACATCACAGGACGAGATGCGCAGGCTGGACCGCTTCGTCTTGCTGCCCGGCGCCGAGGACGACGCCTTCGCCACCTTCACCACCGCAGAGCGTCTGTAGGGTCGACGCCCTTCTTGACGGCCCAACCGGTTGGTTAGGATCGGGGCGCACGTGAGGAGCACACAGCGCTGCGCCTCGGGTCAGGAAGGACATCCACCATGACCACCGATTCGATTCCCCAGAACGCCCCCGCGGTGCCCGCACCCGTCGCGCCGGATATCCCGGCGACTGTCGCCCGGTTGCGTGCGACCTTCGCCAGCGGCCGTACCCGCAGCGTCGAGTGGCGTAAGCAGCAGCTCAAGGCACTCGGGGCGATGGTGAGCGAGAACGAAGCCGCCATCGCCGCCGCGCTCGAGCAGGATCTCGGCCGCAAGCCGTTCGAGGCTTGGCTCGCCGACATCGCCCCCACGGTCGGGGAGGCCAAGGACGCGGAGAAAAACGTCCGCAAGTGGATGCGGCGCAAGCACCGGCTGCTCGAGATGTCGCAGCTTCCGGGCCGCGGCTGGATCGAGTACGAGCCCTACGGAACGGTCCTGGTCATCGGCGCGTGGAACTTCCCCATCGTGCTGACCCTGGGACCGGCCGTGGCCGCCATCGCCGCGGGGAACACTGTGGTGCTCAAGCCGTCGGAGGTGACGCCTGCGTCGTCGGCCGTGATGGCCGAGCTGGTGCCGAAGTATCTCGACAACGACGCGGTCG
>Ga0164306_10000371_pt1 | contig 17936 bp, 11 predicted proteins | sample Whisoiple_242_MG_FD_110213 | JGI IMG/M metagenome (GOLD analysis project Ga0164306, IMG submission 110213) | Soil microbial communities amended with fresh organic matter from upstate New York, USA - Whitman soil sample_242_MG | ecosystem: Environmental > Terrestrial > Soil > Unclassified >... | reverse complement strand
GATGATTTCCTTGACGGAAGGAGCAAGGCTGCCATCCGGATCGAGCCGCAGGCATTCTTCAAATTCCCCCAGCGCGGCTTCCGGCTCTTCACGTTCGAGATAGATATTGCCCATCAGGGCATGCGGCCCGGCATAGTCCTTATTGAGTTCGATGGCCTGGCGAACATGTGGCTCCGCCAGTTGCCACTTCCCCATCCCCCATAAGCTGCGCGCCAGTTCATAGTGCGCTTCAGCCGAGTCAGGACGAATCTCCAGGCTGCGCTGCAGGGTTTTTTGCGCTTCGGCATAATTCTTCTGCTCATTCAGCGCCGATCCAGCCCCCAGATAAGCTTTGGCGTTGCCGGGCTCCACTTTGGTGGCTTCTTCAAAGGCCCACTGCGCGTCACTCCATTGCTGCAACTGCATCTGCGCCAAGCCGAGCAAGAGATAAGCCTGCCCGTACCAGGGATCGAGCTTGGCCGCGCGCTTGAATTCGTCGACACTGGCGCGGGCGTCATGCTTCTTGAACAGCAGGTCCTGGCCCCTGGCCATGGCGTCGTCAACCTCCGGGATGGAGCGCCTCTTGTGGACTTCAGGCGTTGGCGTGGGAGTGGACGCGGGCCGAGGAGCTTCAACGGACTGGGCCGAGCGCGTGGCCTGGCTGGAACTTTCCTGGGCAAGGCAAAGCGTCGAAGAATACCCGAGCAAGAGGACAAGGGCCAATGAAGCGGTATAGCGCATTATCAGTGATTCTACGTGCTTCACCATTGAGATTCCATCGCAGCGGAGACTTGTTTGTTCATAGAACGAAAAACCGCTGTGTTCTTGCGAACACAGCGGCGGGAAAAGCAACAGCAGCCGGACTGAAGCTAGAACTTCAGCTTCATTCCAAATTCAATTACTCGCGGCGAACCCAGATTGAACACGCCGGTACCCGGCAGCGTGCGGAACCGGTTGTGATCGGCCTGGGTGGAGTCATTGACTGCGCCAGGGCCGGTGTTCAGGAAACCATTCAGGCTGTTTTTCGCCGAGCTATCGAAGTTAGATATATTGAACGCATTGAAGACGGCGACGGCGGGTTCAATGGTAAAGTTCTCGCCGATCTTGCGCGGATAAGCCAGGCTAAGGTCGATGGTTTTCAGCCAGCCCAGACTTTGTACCGGGGCAACGGGCACGTCGAGCGGCTGAATCACGCCACCCAGTTGCTGCAGTTGCGCCAGAGAGAACAGGCCGTTCTGGATGAGTACCTGACCAGCGGGAGTGGCCGTGCCGGCCACGGTGCCGTTGAAGTTATTGATAAAGCCGGTCAGATCATTAGACTTGATCTTGCGGCCATAAGCGCCGAGCTTGGTGCCGGGCACAAGATCACCTGCGGGACCATAAACGCTGCTGCCGTCTCCCGAACCATCGCCGGTAACGTCGCTGATGAAAATACCACCGGCTCCGCCACCCGGCAGGAACAAGTTGGCTGGCAGAGGACTATAAATATGGCCGACGCTGCCGAACCGGAATGAGCCCGGCAGATCAACCGTGCCGCCGAACGAGAACTGGTGCGTGCGGTCAAGGCCGTTGGGTCCGAGCGACTGGGTCGGATGGTTGTTGTCGACCGCGGGATTGATGAAGTCCGAGTCCAGCGCGGCGCCCAGATAACGGGACAAGGCGTAAGAAACGATCCAGTTGAGACCTTTGACCCCGGTAAATGGATTACGTACGTTGGCGCGGAGAGAAGTCTGGAACGCGTTATAGACCGAACGGCCGGCGGGGAACAGCATCTGGTTTACGCCCAGATTGGGGTTTTGTCCGGCAAACGCCGCTGCCGGGCAAGGACCGCCGCCGCACAGGTCTGCGCCGGAGGTGAGCCCATTGCCGGCATAATCTGCAATTGTCGCCCCGCCCGCTATGGCGCAGTTTGTAGCCACCGCGGAAGTGGAAGCACCGCAACCAAAGGCAGCATTGGTAGCGGAAATTGCCGCGTTTGCCACAGTCTTATTGAAGAACCGCACATCGCCAACATGGTTCACGTCAATCGCCAGCAGGCTGTGCGTTCCTACGTTTCTGACATAGTCGGCGTTCCACACAATGCCTTTGCCGAGTTGGTGTTCAAAGCCGAAGTTCATCTGCACGGAGCGAGGCGTCTGGTAGTTGGGAGCGAACATATTGTTGCCGGTGATGTTTGCGCCCTCCGCCAGCGTATTGCCGATGAACGACGGATTGCTGGAAGCTCCAACAGCTTTGCTTGCCGTCTGGTATAGCGCCTGTAACTGGCCGAGTTGTGTTGCCACGCTGCCAATCGGCTGACCGCAGAGCACGGCCGGGTCAAGGTTCGCCGGGATGGCCCCTCCGCCCGGCAGGGTGAAGCCGGTCGATGATCCACCCGCGCAGGGAACTGCCGTGCCAAAGAAGAGTCCTTGTGCCAGATGGGGCGGGCGGTTGAACAGATTGTTGTTAAAGATTGAATTCTCAAAATAAATGCCGGCGCCGGCGCGGATTACTGTCTTGCCGCTGCCTGTGGGGTCCCAGGCAAAACCAGCGGTGGGGCTGAAGTTATGTCCCGGAGTGCGGATCCTGTTGCCTAACCCGGAACCAAACAGATCCAGTATGTTGCCATTGCATGGCGTGCCGGCAGCCGCCAGAGGAGCGGCCAGCGCGGGATCGAGTTGCGAACAGGGGATTGGGGCAAGATCGCTGTCTGTACGGCCCGAGTCATGCACGTAGCGCAGGCCGAAGTTGACGGTCAGATTTGGTTTGATCTTCCACGAATCGCCGCCATACACCAGAATGCGATTGTCCGGCCCCAAGCCGCCTCCGGGCAGGCCAAATGCCGGTTTTTCCGACGAGAACCCCAGGCCATTGCCCATGATTACGAGCTCGACAGGGTAGTTCAGGGGGTTGCTGGCCCCGCCGGCAAACGGCTGCACCGCCGGATTAAATGCCGTGGGATCGGTATTCACTGTGGGCGCCAGACCGAAGAAACTGGCAAAGCCGCCGCCCTGAATGTGGTTATAGCCAACTCCGTAGCGCAGCACATGCGAACGTATGGTCCTGCTTCCGTCATACTTAACTTGCGTGTTCTGTTGATAGGTTTTTTGCGGGGCAAGCGGGTTGGACCCGGAACAGAAAGCGTCTCCGCCATTCAGGCAGGTGGCGTCTGATCCAACGGAAATGGCGACTGCCGGAGCGGGATTAAATACGCCGCTGGTTGCGTCGGTGATTCCGTTGCGGAACTTGGTATAGCCAAAGCGAATCGAGTGGGTAAAGTTTCCGGTGTTGAAATCCAGCCCGGCTGCGTGTACCGGCGTGTTGTTGACGTTATCAAATGGCGAGAAACTGTTCGGGATGAAGCCAGTGATGTCGTGATTCTGTTCATAGGAGAATCTGTAAAAGAGGTGGACGCTTTCTCTGATGCGCCAATCCAGCTTGGCCACGCCGTTGGTGTCACGGAACGGCCCGGCAAAACCGCCATCGAGCGGGTTAAAAGGCGCGCCATTCGTCACGGGCTGGGTCTGGTCCTGCTTCAGCCGCTCGGCATCAACAAAGAAAAACAGCTTATCCTTCAAGATTGGGCCGCCCAGTTCTCCTCCAAAATTATTGCGTTGAAACGGGACCTGGGTGGGAGCTATGCGGGCCGCAATACTATCGTCGCGAAACAGGTAGAACGCCTGCCCATGCCATTTGTTCGAACCGGAATGGGTCACAACGTTGACTGCGCCTGAGGACGTCAGTTCCGTGGAGAGATCGAGCGATGACTGGCTGACCTGAAATTCCTGGATCGATCCGGCAGGAAGATTTTGTGTGGTGGTGCCGACCGTTTCGTCGGAAATATCGATGCCATCCACTTCAATGCGTGCGGTGCGGCCGAAGCGGCCTCCGAAGGAGATGGAAGAGAATCCGTTCTTGGTGGGATCAAAACTGCCGCCGTCCTGGATCTGCACGCCCGGTTCGAGCTGGGCGAGATCAAGGAAGTTGCGGCCGTTAATCGGGAGGTTCTCAATTTGCTCCGTAGTGAGCACGCCCTGGACGGTGGACTGCTCGGTATTGATGGCCACCGCTGAGCCTGTGACTTCCACCACCTCGCTTGATTGCCCCAGCGTCAATTTGGCGTTGCCGGGAGCAATATTTCCCACCTGCACCGGCACACTAAGCACCTGGGTCTGGAACCCTTTGGCCTCGATCTTAACGTCGTATTGGCCGGGTATCAGCGCGCCCGAAGCATAGGTGCCGCTGGATGAGCTGGTAAACTTGCTGGATTGTCCTGTCCCTTTATTGGTAATAGTTACGGTCGCGCCCTGAACCACGGCGCCGTTAGGATCTGTGACCGTTCCCTGAATGCTGCCGGTGGCTACGGTCGATTGTGCGCCCGCGGGCAGCAGGCTGAAGGTGGTAAAGCTAATACTTAAGATAAAAGCAAACCAGAACCGCGCATTTTTCATTCTTTCCTCCTACTGTTATTGGCCCGCGTTGGGAACGGGCCTGGGGATAAACAATGGGGCCGGGAGTACAGCCAAAACGAACCAAATTAAGGAAACGTTTACGAATCAATTTCGTACGCGCTTAAAGCAACAGCATGAGCGATGCCACAAGAGAAAATGGGTAACCGGTTCGAAACAAAAGGCAAAGGTCTGCCTTAAGACGAGAACATCTTATCAAGATATCGTTTCTCATAGCCAGAGATTTGCAATCCTACGAATTCCCATAACTTCGGGCTGGCATGAATCGCGCATGGGCACGGGTTTTCTCTTCCGCCTTCAGGGTATTCAATTCTCGCAGGACGTTTTTCCATTCCCGCGGATTCTTCTTGGTCACAAACGGCTTTTGCAGGTCTGCGTAGAACTCAAGTATGTTTCGGCGTAAATCGTCAGAGACCGGCTTACCGTCCAGTTTCAGAAGCAACTTTGCATAGGATTTGTCAGCGGGGCGATAAACGCCGGCTTCGGTGGTTCCACCGGTGTCCAGGTTATCGTTTTCCAGTAGCAGACTGCCTTCCCCCTGGGCAGCCAGGAGCTGCTGATACTGGGCAAGCGTTTCATTGAAGGCGTGCATGTACATTTGCTCCACGGCTGGCGTAGGTGGATGAAAAGCGAGCGCGCTGAACGGACCCACTTTCGGTATCAGCCGGAAGAAGAACGCCTTGACCCGCGCAAACAAACCCGGCTTCTCATAGATGTGTCCCCACTCTTTGCGGTACCCGGATTGCGAAATGTTGTAGACAAACTTCTTTCGCGTCTCGCTGGGATCGCTGTTTTTTATCTGGTCTTTTTTAAGATGCCACGCCACCTTGGTCGTTCGTGGAATCACTTTCGAGACAGCGTATCGATAGGTGCCAATGGAGAGATCGACGCTGGCAAAGACGGATGACAATTCGATCGAGTAAGTCTTGAAGAATGCCCTTTCCAGGACTGGCTTGGAAACCTCAAAGCCGATGAAGTCATGATAGGCGCTCGGCGCGTAGTGGCCTTCGGCCACCTGATCTACATCAAAAGCAAACTCCACCCGTGCGTGCACGGCTGGATTGTCCTCATAAGTTATTACCGGGCCATATTTCTTTGCCAGCTTGGGATACATGAGCGCAACCGAGGGATTGGTCGCGAGCGGGTGACCAGAACGATCGGCAGCATAATGCGCCAGCGCGCCCAGGGCAAATGCGTATTCATTCAAGTCTTTGGATTCACTGAGGAGCGCAAGGACGAAATCGCCGCTTCGGACATAATGTGTGAGGTCGCTGAAGAACTTGCTGCCAAAAGGGTAATAGCCCATGTCCTGGATAATCGCACCGCCATAAACATACGCGTGGGCCTGCAGGAGTTCTTGCGGGGTCGAATCGGGGAAGCGCTTCAGGAGCAGCGGCGAGATATTGTCCTTCCACGCCGCATCGATGATCGCTTCATGGGTGAGGACAGAGTATCCATCACAAGCGGGAGCCATGCAGATTGCGAGCAATAAACCCAGAATGATGCGGGCGCGCCTTCTGCCCTTATTGGGAGAAGCGGTCCAGGACAACTTCTTCAACGGCCCAGGAGTATATGACGCAGTTTTCATCGGACCGGTCTGTCCCTGCTCGTCACGGGGTCGAATCCGTGCTCGAACGGCAGGGGTTGAGTGATGTCCTTTGGTTTTGCAATCGAGTCACCCATCAAGTGCGCGAGCAGAGTGATTGACGTGCTCGTGTCCTGTAGACGGTACCGCTGCCTTGCTCTCGCCGAAGCTGGCACTTTTACCAGTTCGGGACGCGTATCGGCCTATATGCCAGGCCCGCTAGTTCTTCCAGCTTCGGCGGTCTGCTTGCCCTAAGATGCCGGAAATGAAAGCCCATAAGCTAACCGCCGCAGTGTGCCGTTATACGGGTATTTTTGTGATTGTTGCAGTCAGCTCCGCAGTACCAGAACACCTGACCGTCTTAATTACTGGATTATTACAGCCCGGCAATTTGCACCCTGAGGATTCAGTGTGATAACTTCCGCTCGAACCTTCAAACTCTTTGCTGAAGCCCGTTTCTGGAGAAAACATGACGCCTCTGATAGTGATCGGGATCGTGGTGGTCGGCGCGATCTTCATTCTTGCCGGCATGTACAACAGCCTGGTGCAGCTGCGCGTGCGCGCCGATTCAGCCTGGTCAGACATCGACATTCAACTCAAACGCCGCCATGACCTGATTCCCAACCTGGTGGAAACCGTAAAAGGCTATGCCGCGCATGAGAAGGGGACATTTGAAAACATCGCCAAGTTCCGCTCCCAGGCCATGCAGGCCACCGGTCCCGCCGACAAGGCCCAGGCGGAAGGGCAGCTTTCCGGCGCATTGAAGAGCCTGTTTGCCGTGGCGGAAAATTATCCTGAACTGAAAGCCTCAGAACAGTTCACCGGATTACAGAGCTCGCTGAACTCGATTGAGGACAACATTCAGAACGCGCGCCGCTATTACAATGCCGTGGTGCGCGACTTCAATACCCGCGTTCAATCTTTCCCCACGAACATCATCGCGGGAATGTTTGGTTTCCACACGCGGCAATTCTTTGAAATGGAGTCGCCCGCCGACCGCGAAAACGTGGCTGTAAAGTTTTAATCGCGTGAAAACGTTCAGCCATTGCCGAAGCCGGTCCCTTGCGTCGCGCACGATGCTTGCCTTTGTGCTGCTGCTGGCGTGCAGCCTGCCGGCGTGGGCGCGCAGCTATCACATTTCCAGGTTCAACAGCGTGATTCACGTGGAAGACGACGGCTCTGCCCGGATCGAAGAGCAGATCACTTTTGTTTTCTCCGGCGAATATCACGGCATCTACCGCGACATTCCGGTGGATTATCCCGGCCCCTCGGGCAGCAATTACACGCTATTTATCAAAGTGGGCGCCATCACCGACGATAGCGGCGAGAAGCTGAAGGTGGAGAAAAAGACCAGCGGCGGTTTTCTCCATTTAAAGATTTACGTCCCCGGCGCCACCGACGCTACCCGCACCGTGAACATCGAGTATTCCGTGGCCAACGGCACGCGCTTCTTTGAAGACCACGACGAGTTCTACTGGAACGTGACCGGCAATGACTGGCCGGTGCGCATTGAGCAGGCGTCGGCAACCATTTATTTTCCGCCGGAAACAAGCGGCAAGCTGCAGGCCCAGGCGTTTGAGGGTGTTTACGGCTCGTCCAAACATGCGTCGGCGTCTGTGACCGGGCCCAGCGCCAGCGTTGAAAATTCCGGGCCCTTGCCCATGCGCGGCGGGCTGACCGCGGACATCTACATTGAAAAAGGCGTGCTGCATCAGCCCGGCGCCCTGGCACGGTTCCTCAGGTTTGTGCGCAGCAATCCGGTGGTCACGCTGCCAATATGGGCGTTTGCCGTGATGTTCCCCCTGTGGTGGCTGAAGGGGCGCGATCCTGATCCCGGCATGTCCGTGGCGCCCATGTATGAGCCGCCGGAGAAGATGGGGCCGGCCGAAGTGGGGACCCTGATTGACGGCAGCGTCGATCCTCGCGATATCACGTCCGTGCTGGTCGATATGGCTGTGCGCGGTTATGTGAAGATCGTGGAAACCCAACACAAGGGCTTTCTTTCCACTACGAAAGATTACGAATTTCATCTGCTGAAAGACAGCAGCCAGTGGAACGATCTTACTGACTACGAGCGGGCCATGCTGCAGCAGGTCTTTGCCGGCGGCAAGGTGACGCTGCTCTCCAACCTGCGCAATCACTTCTATACCGCCTTGCCGATGATCAAGAGCGAAATCATGGGCGCGCTGAAGTCCAAGGGAATGTATTCGGTTGATCCAGATTCAGCGAAGGGCTATTGGGGACTTGGGCTTTTGCTGGTTGCGCTGCCATACGCGGCTTTGCAGGTCCTTGGTGTTGCCGATTTTCTGAACTCGGTGCCGATCGCGCTTCTTTGCGGCGTGATTGCGCTGGCGATCATCATTGTCATCGGCAAGCAGCTTGCGGCCACGAGCCTGAAAGGCGCGCGCACGCAGGTGCAAATTCAGGGCTTCCAGGAATTCATGAACCGCGTGGATGCCGACAGGCTGAAGCGCATGCCTCCGGACACGTTTGAAAAATTCCTGCCGTATGCCATGGCGCTGGGAGTAGAACATCGCTGGGCCAAGGCTTTTGAAGGCATCATCCAAAACCCGCCGACGTGGTATCAGGGATACGGCCCGGGCCCGAGTTTCAGCACCTTTTATTTTGTGAACAGCCTGGGATCTATGGCGACGACTGCGAGTTCAACTTTCGTCTCCGCTCCACGCGCCAGCTCCAGCGGCTCAGGATGGAGTGGCGGCGGTGGTGGAGGCTTTTCTGGCGGCGGCTTTGGCGGCGGCGGCGGCGGAGCGTTCTAAGGCGGACCTGCTGCGATCATGCACAACTGTCCTTCCCTGATTGCTGGGCTGCCATCTATGGCAGTGGCATATATATGCCGGGGGAATGGAGTCAAGCGGAACTGGGTCTCTCTATTTCGCGGATGAGGAACAACCGCGTATGATTTCTTTGATGATCTAAAGGGTGTCTATGGCGGCTGTATCCAGCGGCTCGGCAATCGTGGACGTAAGCAGATTCGATCTAAAGCAGGCTCCATGGCACTGCGACCAGTTGGAGCGCGGCAAGGTGCTGTTCTTCAGCCACGTGCCGTTTGACTTTCCTGACGCTGACCGCGAATTCCTGCTCTCGCAGAAGCAGACCGGCTCGCGGTTTCACAAAAACATTTCCTACCGTCCGGCCAAAGATCTGCTCAAGGGCGTGGATGAAAATTCGCCGGACCGCGAGCGCATGAATACGATCATGCGCGATTTTTCCGCCTCGGTAACAAAATTTGTCTCGCAGTTTCTGGCGCCATACGCGGGCAAGATGAAGCTGGATTTTGCCAGCTTTCGTCCGCTGGAAGAACAGGGTCGCGACCTCTCACTGCACAAACGCAATGACCTGCTGCACGTGGACGCCTTCCCGTCGCGGCCCACGCATGGCGCGCGCATCCTGCGCGTGTTCGCCAACATCAATCCGTCCGTCGGACGCGTGTGGAATGTGGGCGAACCGTTCCATGACTTTTTGCCGAAGCTCATGCAGAAGAAAAAAATCGGCCCTTCCAACAGCCTGGGACGCACCCTGGCGCATATGGCCAGCAAGATTGGCCTGCCTGTCCCTGACCGCTCGCCTTATGACGAGTTCATGCTTTACCTGCATGACTGGCTCAAGGAAAACGCCGACTTCCAGAAAAACACGCCGAAGCAGGAGTTGATCTTTCCTCCGGGCAGCGCCTGGATGGTTTACACCGATGGCGTTCCGCACGCCGCCATGTCAGGCCAATACGCGCTGGAGCAGACTTTTATTGTTCCCAGGAAAGCCCTGGTCACGCCGCAGGTTGCGCCGTGCCAGGTGCTGGAAGATGGAAATTACGTGCCTCGCGCCCGCGCGGTTTAGGAGCCCTGGTGGCGACGGGCCGCTTTGCCCAGGTTCATCCGCAGGTTGAAGCCAAAGCTGTTGAGGTTGTAGGTGGCGCTGCGGGTAAAGCCAAGCTGCACCCGCCATAAAGGAGTAGGATCGAAGGCCAGCCAGCTGTTAAAGCCGTTTTCGCGGGTCAGGCCTGATCCGCTGCTGACCGCCGATTGATCGAAACTGTTGCCGCCCTTGCCTTTTCCGTTCTGTCCTTTATTCACGATTTTGCTGAAGACCTTCTGGTTCCCGAAGGGAAAGATCTCGTAGCCCGAGCCGCCTGCGGAGAAATGCTTGACCAGTTCAAACTCACCGCCCTCTTCCATGTGCGAGAGCAGACCAAGCGAGGTGAACGGTTTCGTGGTCAATCCTGTATCGGGCACGGCATTGGCGAGGCCGAGGTCAGCAAATGGCGTGAGCCGGTCAAACGAGTGCTCCAGGCGGTTGTCCCAGTCAAAGTTGGCGCGGCCGCTGCTGAAGCCCTTGGTGGTGCTGCCGGTGGGCGCGGCGAAAGTCAAGGTAGAACCATAATCGAGGGTCTTGTTCGGCGCGCGCATGGCGAAACCAAAATAGGCGTTGCCCAGGCCGTTGTTCGTGACGTCGGTCGTAGTGGTGGTGGCGGTGCCGTTCACCTGCGTGGTGGTTGTCTGGGTGTTGGCAAAATACAAGGGCATGCCCGCAAAGACGCCAAAGTGCTTGTTGAAGTCATATCCGGCATTGGAATCGAGCTTAAACATCTTGCTGTCAGAATTCACGGTGCCCTGAAACTCTTCAAAGCCGGTAAAACCCTTCTGCATTTCCGGCGCGGGCTGCTTCTGGGCCAAAGCGGGAATGGCGGCGAGTAACGCAAGCAGAGAAAAGATGCTGGAAAGGAAACGATTCACAGCGGACTCCTTGGAAACTAGCCGCTATTCTTGCCCGAATGTGATCGAGGAGCAACGAACCGAGGTGCATTGGCCTTACGGCATGAGTCGATTCCCTTCTGTTTGCCGCAGCAAGCAGCCAGGCACAAGGTTGATCGCGGGACCGGGCTTAGTTGGTAGTGGTACAGTTTGAAGTTTCAATTCATCGCTTACGCGATGAACGTCTGCTAGTGGGTCAGATTTCCCAAACTGACCCACTACCGGCCTTGCGCGGTTGGTACAATTCCCGTCTATGAAATTGCTGAGGGCCTTTACCTTCTTTATCGTGTCGTCGTCTTTGGCGCCCGGGGCACAGATCCATTCAGATGCAAAGCCCCAGCAAGATGCAAAGACCCAGACCGTGGTGATCCGCGCGGGTACGCTGCTGGATGGCAAGGGCCACGCGCTGCACAATGCGTTGATCGTGGTGCAGGCAGGCAAAATCGTTCGGGTTGATGCGAACGCCCGAGACCAACGCGTGGCCGGGGCCGCCTTTTACGATCTGTCGCAAAGGACCGTGATGCCCGGATGGATCGATCTGCACGATCACATCACGTGGCACTTTGGTCCCAATGGGCGGATGGGCGACAAGAACGAGACGCCCACGCAGGCGGCGCTGGCCGCGGCCGGCAATGCTTATGTCACGCTGATGGCCGGCTTTACCACGATCCAGAGCGTGGGCTCGCCTGAAGATAAAGAGCTGCGAGCGGCGCTCAATAGCGGCGAGATGCCTGGACCGCGCCTGCTGACGTCGCTGGAGCCGATTGAAGACCCGAAGCTCACGCCAGAGCAGATCCGCGAAGCGGTACGAAGACTGAAAGCGGAAGGCGCAGACCTGGTAAAGATCTTTGCTTCGCGCAGCATAAGGCAGGGTGGCGGGCAGACGCTGACGGAGGAACAGATTCAGGCGGCCTGCGGAGAAGCCAAAAATCAGGGCTTGCGCACGCTGGTCCACGCCTATCGAGCAGCGGTGCGTGCGGCAGCGAATGCAGGCTGCACCGAGGTGGAGCACGGAACGTACGCAACCCAGGAAGACCTGGATGCCATGGCGCAACACGGAACATTTTTCGATCCCCAGGTTGGACTGGTGATTCATAACTATCTCGATAACAAACAAAAATTCCTGGGGGGAGGCACCTATACGGAAGAAGGCTTCGCCAAAATGCAGGAAGTTTTGCCGGAGATCGCCGAGATGTTCAAGCATGCTCTGGCGACCAGGAAGCTGAAAATTGTGTTTGGCACCGATGCCGTGGCTGGAGCGCATGGCCGCAATGCCGAAGAATTTATCTATCGCGTGCAGGCGGGCGAGGACGCGATGGATGCTCTGGTTGCGGCCAATTCACGGGCCGCGGAGTCGCTAAACATGCAAGATGAAATCGGCACAATCGCTCCGGGCATGCAAGCCGACATCATCGCGCTGGATGGCGACCCCGTGAAGGACATCACGGCCGTGCGTAAAGTGGTGTTCGTGATGAAAGGCGGAAAGGTTTATAAGAATGAAGCTGCTGGCCGCTAGCTGCTGCTTCCAGCTCTATTCGGCACGCAAAGCGATTATCGGATCAACCCGGCTGGCGCGGTGGGCGGGCAAGTAGCCGGCGAGAATACCAACCGCGATCAGAAGAGCGGAAACGCAGATTATCGTCAGCGGATCGAAGGCGCTGGTGCGGTAAAGCAGACTGGACATGAAGCGCGTCAAAGCAAGGGCAGCGGCAACCCCGCAAAAGGCCCCCATCAGGCTGAGCCATGCAGCCTCGCGCAAAACTAGTTTAATAACGCGCCCGCGGTCCGAGCCCAGCGCCATGCGCACGCCAATCTCGTGCGAGCGTTGCGCCACGGAGTACGAGAGCACACCGAAGATCCCCACAGCAGACAGGACAAGCGCCAGCAGCGCAAAAGCGCCCAGCGCCACCATGTTAAACCTGCGCGCGGACAGCGAAGCGGACAGCTTCTGTTCCATGGACGTGAGGTCTGAAACGGGCTGATTCGAATCAAGTTTCGCAACGACACGGCGCAAGGCGGAGGATGTGCTTTCGAGTTCCGAAGTTCGTACGACAAACGTAACGCCATCGTAGATCCGGCTTTGTGCAAGCGGGGAATAAACCTCTGGCGAGACGTTCTGGGCCAAACCTAGATGATGGACATCGGCCACGATTCCCACGATTGTGATCCACGTCGGGGGCGGTCCAACGGGAGCAGGCACACGGAAACGCTTGCCCAGCGCGTCTTCGCCGGGAAAGTACCTGCGGACGAATGTCTGATTGACGATAGCGACAGGGCCAGAACCAGGACGATCGGAAGCGTTGAAGCTGCGGCCGCCCAGAATGGAGATCTTCATCGCGTGAAAATAGTCTGGGTTGACCTCCAGGAGGGGGACGAAGGACGCCATTCCCTTAGGCGGGACGGGCTTACCCTCAATCGTAATAGACATGCTGTTTTCATAGGGCAGAAGTGGAAGGCTGTTGGTGATTCCCACGGATTCGACCGATGGCAAGGCGCGCAATTCCTGCGTGACCTGATCGAGGAAGGTAAATCGCGGCGCCTGCTCGCGTAAGGTGGTCAAAGGGAAGCTGATGCGGGCGGTAAGCACGTTATGAAAATCAAAGCCCGGATCGACCGCAAGCAAACGGCTGAAGCTGTGCACCAGCAGTCCTGCGCCAGCGAGCAAGACCATTGCAACAGCCAGTTCCGCGACGACGAGCAAATTGCGCAAACGGCGGTGCCCGGCGCCGGCGGTTGATCGATTTCCTTTACCGATGGTCTCAGCCGGATTGGAACGGTTGACCCACAATGCCGGAGCCAGCCCGAAGAACAGCCCAGAGGCGACGGTGATGAGCACGATGAAGCCGAGCACCCGGTAGTCGACGCGGATATCCGCCACATGTGGCAACGCACTCAATTGGGCCGCGCGCAGCAGGCCGGCTGCAACGGCTGCGATCAGCAACCCGCCCAAAGCGCCGCACGCGGAGAGCACCAGATTTTCCGTGATCAACTGGCGCAGCAGACGAAGCTTGCCCGCTCCCAGCGCGGAGCGCACGCCAACTTCCTGGCTGCGCTGCACAGCGCGGGCAAGCTGCAGGCTGGCAATATTCAGGCAGCCGATCAAAAGCACGAATCCAACAGCCGCCATGATGACGAGCAACGGCCGGCGCACGCCGCCCACCAAGTCGGTATGCAGAAGGCGCGTGCGCGTGCTGGCGCCATCAAAAAAATGTCCGAACTTTGAATGCAGGCCGGCCAGGAATTGCTGCAGCACGTTGTCCAGGTCAGAGCGGGCCTGCTCCAGTGAAACGCCGGGTTTGATGCGACCAACCACGTTGACGATCAACATCGGCTGCGAGTCGTCGCCCTTAAACGGGGGCAGGGCAGCAGGAACAATGACGTCAGGCTGCAGGTTTAGATCAGGAAAGCGGAAGGACTGCGGCAAAACACCGATGACCATGTAAGGCACGGAATCAAGAAGAATGGTTTTACCCACGGCTCCATTGTCCGAGTTAAAGTGGCGCTGCCAGAGAGAATGGCTGATCACGGCCACTTTCTCTGCTTCCGGCCTGTCTTCCTCGGGTGTGAATGTCCGGCCCCTGTGGGCATGGACGCCAAGGGTGGTAAAAAAACTCCCGGTTGCAACCACGCCCTCGAGCCGTTCAGGATCGCCAGCGCCGCTAAGATTGAAATTCTGCGGCGAGTAAGCTCCTGCATCTTCCAGTATCCGGCTCTTGCTTTTGTATACTCCATATTGCGGTGTAGCAGTGACCTCAGAATTTTCACGCGGCATGAAAGTGCCAATCGTAATCAGCCGGCCGGGATTCTCATACGGGAGGGGGCGCAGCAGGACGGAATTGATCACTGTAAAGACCGCAGCAGTAGCACCGATCGTGAGCGCGACGGTGAGAACCGCCACAGCCGTAAAACCAGGAGAGCGACGCAGCGTCCGAAGTCCAAAGTGTGCGTCCTGCAGAACGGTTTCCAGCCACAGAACGATCCGCTGAGCGCGGGTTGATTCCTTGATCAATGCGGCATTGCCAAACCGGCGCCGCGCATCGAGTTCCGCGTCTTCTTTGGACATGCCGGAGCTGAGATTGTCCTGGGCGCGCATCTCCAGATGGGAATGCAGCTCTTCTTCCAGATCGTGGTCCAGCCTACTGCTGTGAAACAGGTTGGCGAAGCGATTGAAAATTGACATGCGCCTGCTCCTTTAGGCCATTTTCAGCAGACTGCCTACCCCGCGGACTACCCTCTGCCAGCTAGCTTCCGCGCGAGCGAGTTGTTTGCGTCCTTTGGCGGTAAGCTTGTAATACTTTGCCCGGCGATTGTTTTCCGACGCGCGCCATTCCGAGGTAATCCATCCGGCTTCTTCAATGCGGTGCAGTGCCGGATAAAGCGAGCCTTCTTCCACCCGCAGCAAATCGTCCGACACGCGCTGGATATGCAACACGATGCCGTAGCCGTGCATGCTGCCCACGTGCGAGAGCGTCTTCAGGACCAGAAGGTCGAGCGTGCCGAGGAGTTGGTCGTTTTTGGCCATCGCTTGTTACCTAGAAATCTAGGGATCAACCGGCCAGGGTATCGCGGCCATCCATAGATGTCAAGGGGAGTCTTGTACCGCCCTACGCGGGAATTTTATACTCCGTTCGAATATGGGGGTTGGACGTTTGTAAGCCCACCCTTTGCGGCCGCAGTCACTCGAATACATGGGACAGATTCTTGGGCCGCAAAGGATGGGGCACCCACGGTGTGGTGAGGGGCGGAGAAAAATGGGGAAAGTGGGACATCCCGGTGCCACAATGACACAAAAGTGTCGCCCCGTGATTTTCCTGCAACTCTCGTTCGTTTAGCGTATAGTTATTGGCAACAGTTGTTTTCCTGGCAGAAGGGTTGCCAGGTTTGGCGCCGCTTTGAAACGTTCTGAAGAGCCGATGGGAGCGGTGCGCATGCTTTTGAGCACGGAATTTGCCAGCGAGAGCGATCTGCTCGACCGCGTCATGGAACAGGGAATCGTGGTGGAAGTCTGGGACCGCGTGGAACTGGGCGGTATTGACATGACCGGAATGCGCGTCTCTGTTTCCTCTATCCGGCTGTTTTCTGAAGGCAGAAACCCGCCGTTCCGAGCCGGATACTTCTGGAAAGTGGAACCCTCGTAAAACTCCGGAAAAACTTACCACTGATCAGCCATCGCCGGGATCGCCGTCATCGCCGTCATCGGAAGAACCGAAAATCCTTAACCGCGGAACAACGCGGATGACGCGAATCGAATCAAGCGGATCGGGCCAAAAAAAGAAGATGGACCGCAGGGCTGGAGAAGTCTCTTCGGCTAGTGCGTCTTTTTGGGCTTGGCCTGAGATGGCTGGTCGGAATCGTCGGGCTGCGCCAGCAGTTTGAACACGACTTCGCGCGAGCGCGCGCTAACCGTTTTGTCGGGATTAGTGCTAAGTTCCTTCAGCGTGCCGCGCAGGAGGTAATAGCCGTCGTCGGCCTTGGTTTTTCCCGGGCCGCGTTCGAACTTGCCGATGAATTCATACCAGACGCCGTGCAACTGGCGCGTGGTGAAAGAGACGTCGTGCCCCTGAACGTCGGCCTTGGCGAAAAACTGGTCGAGAAAGACGCCGCCATCGCTGTCTGAATCGCCCATGCGGGAGATGTATCCGGTAACGGCGTCCTTCTCCAGGGTGATCTGCAGGAACTCGCCTTCTTTCAGGAAGCTGTACATGCCGGAAATATCTTCCGCGGCGTGGGGAACAACAGCCGGCGGCTCCTGTTGCGCCGGTTTTCCCTGGGCGCGCGTTGCCAGCCCGCCCTGGGCGTGGCAGGCCGCCGTAAGCATGACTAAGGTCAACAGACCGATGATTTTTCGTCGCAAAAGCATAAGCTGGAACACGTTGGCGCTAAAGATATAATCGTGCTAATTACCTGGAAGTCAAGCTAAATGCAGTCCGCGAAAAAAGCGGCTTCTGATGGGGCCGTTCCAACCTCCGTCAGTGGCCTTCAATTCGTGATAGAGCCTGAGCCATGGTTGCGGATCTTCAGCCGCAACGTCGCGGACATGTTCCGCCCCGCGCCGCCGCCGGTCTGGGTAAGCTCACGGCCGGGCCAATACTGGGCAGACGCTCTGGTGCATCGGCCTGTGGCCTGGAAGTCCGCTCGCCAGTCATTCCTGGGGCATGTGCTGGTCATTGTGGCGATCTACGCGCTGAATCTGGCGTGGCTCAACCAGCCGCAGGTCCTGCCCCAAACGCCGCCAAATCATACGGTCTTGCACTATGAACTCTCTGAATATCTGCCGGCGGTGAACCCGCGCAAGACGAAGCCCGAGCCGCCGCGCAGGGCGCGTCCGCAGAAAGCGGACCCTGAGTATGCGCCGCAGGAAATTGTGGTAACGAATGAGAACCACATCAGCACCAGGCAAACCATCGTGCAGCCAAGCCCGCTGGTCCTGAAGCAGGACACTCCGTTACCCAACCTGGTCGCTTCCACTCAGGTTCCCGGCGCGCCCATGGCGATGAACCATCCCATGCAGGCGCTGCCGGTCAACGTGCCGCAAATCGCCGAGCCCGCGCAGCCCGTGGTGCAGAGCAAGCTTCGTCCGCTGCTGTTTCCTCCGGCGCTGCAGCCTGAAGTTGCGGCTCCGGCCGGGACAACCGAAAGCCATCGCGCGATCCCCGCTTTACCAACGGAAAGCAGCATCGTGGTTCCGCCCGCTCCTGACGTCATCACGCGCCGGCCCGATGCGCTGCAACTTCCCGCGCAGTCGCTGCCGCAGGTGGCCGCACCCGCGCCAGAAACAGCCGGCAGCCGCGCGCTGCAATCCCTGCCGCTGCCGCTCGGCGCTCCACAGGTTGCTCCTCCTGCTCCCGCGGCCGCAAGCCGGAACCTTGGCAACGCCGGCCTGCCTTCGCAGAATGTTATGCCCGTGGAGCCTGCCCCACCGGTGCTCAACGGCAACGCAGCGCGAGAGAAAGCGGTCGGCCAGTTGCTGGTGCTCAATGCCCGGCCCGCAGCGCCGGTTGATCCTGTGATTGTTCCTGAAGGCAATCGTCCGGGCGAATTCACCGCCAGCCCCGCGGGACACGCTGGCGCAACGGCCCGTCCGGAAATCAAAGAAGGCGCCGCCACAGCGCCCGGTCATCCCGGAAACGGCAACTCGCCGGCGGACATTTACGTCTC
>Ga0164306_10000370_pt1 | contig 17952 bp, 13 predicted proteins | sample Whisoiple_242_MG_FD_110213 | JGI IMG/M metagenome (GOLD analysis project Ga0164306, IMG submission 110213) | Soil microbial communities amended with fresh organic matter from upstate New York, USA - Whitman soil sample_242_MG | ecosystem: Environmental > Terrestrial > Soil > Unclassified >... | reverse complement strand
GTTCCGACCGGAGGGTGGCCGGACCCGCTGCGCGGGCGCGGTGCTGTTCACGATTCCTGGCACACCTCCAGAGTCGCTCCCGCGCCGGGAACTGACCATGGGGCACGGACACCATCTCCGTTCCCAACCCTCGGTGGTCCGTGGGCGAAGGAGATGCCATGGCCGACCCGTAGATGGGTGTTGGACCCGATGGGCATCCCCGCCCGGCCGGTTAGGCTCATCGCAACCGACGGAACGAGCCCTGCGGCCCAGTTGTTCCGACGCGATGTCCGCGCCGGGAAAACTGAAGGGAGGATGCATGATCAAGAAGATCGTGTTCGCTGCCGATGGTTCGGTGGTGATGTCCGAACGGCTGCCACCGGTGGTCTGGGAGCTCCGGGAGAACAATCCCGGCGCGAGCCGGCCCTGATCCGGCTCGAGGATCCTTCCGACGGAGTTCCGACCTGTGCTACTGCGGCCGGCTGATCTCGACGTCGTCGACCTGCACCTGTTCGTCTGCGGTGATGACGAGTTCGGCCCAGGGATTGGCCGGGATCCGAGTGGCGGCGATTCCGCTCCCTCCGGACCAGGTGACCTCCAGGATGTCGGTGTCGACGACGATGTCGAGCAAGCCGACATCCCCGGTCAGCGACATCTCGATCAGCGGGGCATCCGCTGCAGGCTCGGTGACGATCAGGCGCATTCCGTTGATTTCAAGTGCCCAGGAGTGTTCGCCGTGGTGATCGACCCGGAGTTCGAGGTGGCCGCCCGCCGAGATGGCGATTCTCGCGGTGAACCGCCACAGCAGTCCGACTTCACCGAGGTCGACATTGACCCGGTGGGCTACGTCGACGTGGCGGCGGACGTCGGCGAAGTAGGCGTCAAGGGCTGGATGTTGGCCGACGACCAGACGGTCGTGGTCGATGGTGAGGATGTGGGGCAGGCTCATGGCCGACGCCCAGGGCGAGTTCTCCGGGGCCGTGTTGTTGCGTTCACGCATCCACGACATCGCACATCGCCGGCCTTGATCGTCAGTGAATGCGGTGGTGGCGTAGAGCTCTGGACCGTAGCTGAATCTGCCCCATTTCCGAGGATGGAACTGGTGCCCGTCGTAGTCCCCGAGCGCGTACGCAACGTGGTAGAGCTTGTCGTTCTCCCAGACGCTGACCAGCAGCACCCAGGTCCCGTCGAGCTCGAACAGCTGCGGGCATTCCCAGACCATGCCGGTCCATTCCGGATCTCGCTCGGCGCCCGACCTGGCGGCGAGTATTCCGTCCAGGGTCCAGTTCTCGAGATCAGATGAGCTGTATTGGATGGCGCATCCACCCATCCCGACGAGTCCGGCACCGAGAACAGCCCTCCAGCCGGCGCCGGTCCGCCAGACGAAAGGGTCGCGGAAGGCGACGATGGGTTGACCTTCCGGTGGTCCCGAGATCACCGGGGCGACCGGTTGACGCTTCCACTCCATCATCCCGCGGGTAGCTCGGGCGAGGGCGACCTGGCCACGTCCCCAGTCGTCGGTGGCGATCCGTGTGTAGAGCAGCACGGGCCCGGTCTCGTCGACGACACAGGAGCCGGACCAACAACCGATCTCATCAGGTTCAGGGGTGAGTGCGGTCCCGGTCTCGGTCCATCGGATCAGGTCGGGTGAGACCGCCTGGCCCCAATGGCATTCCGGGCTCCACTGCGTGCTGTGGGGCACGTGTTGGAAGAACATGTGGTATTCGCCGTTGACGCTCCTCACCCCGTAGGGGTCGTTGGTCCAGCCGCGGGAGACGGTGAAGTGCACCAGCGGGCGCAGCCGTAGCGGCTGGTTCACGATCCGCCCCTTTCGGTGAAGCTTCGCTCAGCTGAAGGGCTCTCAGCCAGACCTCAGAATTTCACCACAGAACGCAGCACGTCCCCTCCGTGCATCTTGTCGAACGCTTTATCGATGTGCTCGATACCGATGGTTTCGGTGACGAACGCGTCCAGCGGTAGCCGACCTTGCAGGAACAGGTCGATCAGCATCGGGAAGTCGCGGCTGGGTAGGCAGTCGCCGTACCAGGAGGACTTGAGTGAGCCGCCCCGGCCGAAGATGTCCAGCAGCGGCAGTTCGAGTGTCATCTGCGGGGTCGGGACGCCCACCAGCACGACGGTGCCGGCCAGATCCCGGGCGTAAAAGGCCTGCCGATAGGTCTCCGGCCGCCCAACGGCATCGATGACGACGTCTGCGCCGTTCCCATCGGTGAGCTCGCGAATGGCTTCGACCGCGTCGACGGTCGTGGAGTTGACCGTGTGGGTGGCGCCCAATTCGGTGGCCTTGGTGAGCTTGCGGTCGTCGATGTCGACGGCGATGATCTTGTTCGCTCCGGCCACCCTCGCACCGGCGATCGCGGCCGCGCCGACGCCACCGCAACCGATCACGGCCACGGAATCGCCTCGACTGACACCACCGGTGTTGATCGCTGCACCGAGGCCGGCCATCACACCGCAGCCGAGCAGTCCGGCGACCTCCGGTGCGGCCGAGGAGTCGACCTTGGTGCACTGACCTGCTGCGACCAGCGTCTTCTCGGCGAACGCACCGATCCCCAGGGCCGGCGACAACTCGGTGCCGTCCTCCAGGGTCATCTTCTGGGTGGCGTTGAATGTGGCGAAGCAGTACCAGGGCCGACCCCTTTTGCACGCCCGGCAGCTTCCGCAGACCGCCCGCCAGTTGAGGATGACGTAGTCACCCGGCTCCAGATCGCTGACACCTTCTCCGACCGATTCAACGATCCCGGCCGCCTCGTGCCCGAGCAGGTACGGGTAATCGTCGCCGATCCCGCCCTGTACGTAGTGCAGGTCGGTGTGGCATACCCCGCATGCCTGGATCTTGACCACGGCCTCGCCGGGTCCGGGGTCGGGAACGGTGATCGTCACCAGTTCCACGGGGGCATCCTTGGCCCGCGAGATGGCGGCCTGAACCTGCTGTGGCACGTGGGTTCCTTCGGTAGGGGTGGGTCCCGAGCTGGCGGTCCCTGCAACGTCCATGGAGGAGGGCCGGGCGTCGCAAAGAGAGATCGGGTTTCGGTCTGCAGGAGCAGAACTGTTCTCTCCCTGCGGTTGTCGTTGTGCGGCGGATCAGTCGGCGACGGCGTCGGCCGCCCAGTTCTGGAAATCGGCGATGTGGTGCTCACTGGGCACCAGTACGCCGCCCTTGGCATAGACCCGGGAATTGGTGGCCGACTGGCACAGCTCGCACGCCTCGAAGTCCTGCCGGTTGACTCGGTCGAACAGCTCGATCGATTTGGACAGGTCGACATCGGAGGTGATGACCTCAGGGAGGTACAGCCAGTCGCACTCGACGATGGTGTGGTCGGGTGCGATCGGGAACATGCGGTGGAAGATGACGTGGTCGGGCACCAGGTTGACGAACACGTTGGGCCGGATCGTCACGGCGAAATAGCGTCGGTCCTGCTCGTCGGTGACGCCGGGGAGCTTTTCCACGCCCTCGGAGCCGTCGACGGTGAAGCCCTGGACGTCCTCGCCGAAAATAGCGCCGTGACCGACGAAATACTGGGCTGCGAAGCCGTCCGCGAATTCCGGGAGTACCTCGGTCAGTTCCGGGTGGATGGTCGCGCAGTGGTAGCACTCCATGAAGTTCTCGACGATCAGCTTCCAGTTCGCCTTGACGTCGTAGACGATTCGGCGACCGACCTCGAGGGTGTCGACGGAGTAGTGGTCGATCGATTCGATGTCGCCCAGCCGGGACCGCACCGCACCCATCACTGTGTCTTCGAACGAGGGGGGTTCTTCGGCGACGCAGACCCAGACGTAGCCGAGCCACTCTCTCACCTGCGCGGTGCGCAGACCGTATTCCTCCCGGCCGATGTCGGGCATTTTGGTGAGGTTGGGTGCCGCGATCAGCTTGCCGTTCAGATCGTAGGTCCAGGCGTGGTACGGGCACTGGAACGACCGTTGGGCCTGACCGCTGTCGGCGCTGCAGACCTTGGCGCCTCGGTGCCGGCAGACGTTGAAGAACGCGCGTGGCTCGCGTTTGCGGTTCCGGGTGAGGATCAGACTTTCCCGACCGATCTGGACGGTCTTGAAGTCTCCTGGGTTGGCCAGTTCGCTACTGCGGGCGGCGCAGAACCACATCTGCTCGAAGATCCGCTCCTGCTCCTTGCGGAATATCTCCGGCGAGGAATACGCGTGTCCGGGCAGGGTGCGGATCAGGCTGTCGGAGATGCTGTCGCCGGCATGCTCCAGAATCGAAGGGTCTGGCGTTGGTGATTCTTCGGTCAGGGTCATGCGGATTCTCCTTGCACGGCGGTGGGGACCGGGATGACAAGACGACGGCGGATCTGGTTGAACTCGCGTGATTGATCGAGGGCCAGCACGGCGACAGGTTGTCCGCCCCGGCGATAGACGGCGGTGAAGCTGCCGTCGGCGAGTGACCCGGCCTGCAAGGTCTGTTCGAGGGTGTCCGGGTGGTCGGCCAGGTCTCGGTACCCGGCCAGCTGCAGACGTTTTCCGTAGAGGTCCGACCAGACGTACGGCGGCCGGCAGACCGGCAGCTTCTCCGCACCGAGGACGCGGGCGGCCACGACCGCGCCGCGTTCCTTCGCCGACGTCCAGTGCTCGATCCGGTGGTGACGCCCCCGGTGAGCGTCAAACCAGGCAGCGCAGTCGCCGACTGCGTAAACGCCCGGCAGGTTGGTGCCGCCGCTGGCGTCGCAGACAATGGCGTTCCCCGCGGCCGCATTGAGCTCCAGTCCGGAGTCGGCGAGCCACCCGACAGCTGGTGCAGCGCCGATGCCGAGCACGACGGTGGCTGCCCGGACCGGCTCGGCACCGTCGAGGCACACCTCGAGTTCGTCGGCGTCGGACGGGCGGATGCCGAGTACCTGGGAGTAGGGGCGAACGGTGACGCCATGTGCGGCATGGAGGGCGGCGACGGCCTCAGCGTAGGGCCCCAACGCGCCGCGCAGCGGGACGTCGTCGGGAACGAAAACTGTGACCTGGCAACCGAGCTGGCGAGCCGTGGCGGCGACCTCGGAACCGATGAACCCCCCGCCGACGATCGCGACCGTGTGGCCGGTCTCGACCGCCTTGTGCAGGTCCGCGCGCAGCGCGACGGCGTCATCGATGGTCCGCAGCAGGTGCACTCCGGGCAGGCCTACACCTGGCAGGTCGCAGCGTGCCGCGGCTCCGGTTGCGGCGACGACCGCGTCACCCTCAACCGTGGCGCCGTCGGACAACTGCACGCTTGCCCCGCCCGCAGAATCCGGCCGAAGTGCAGTGGCGTGGACCCCGAGATGCCAGGTGGCGTCGAGATCTTCGGCGTCGCCCTCCAGGGAGAGTTCGACCTGGGCGTGGTTGGCTCCGAGGAAATCCTTGGAAAGTGGCGGTCGGTCATAGGGCCGGTGGATCTCGTTGCCGACAACCACCACTTTCCCGGTGTAACCCTGCACACGCAGGGCCCGGGCCGTCGACAGGCCGGCCAGGGAGGCGCCGACTATGACCACCCGTCGGGGAGCGGTGCTCACGCGAGATCGCCGGGTGCGTTGACGACCGCAGACGCGAGTCCACCGGGCACGATTCCCGGCGGCAGGTTCGGCTCCTGGGATGAGAGCGTGATGTAGACGGTGTCACCGTCGAGCGTGACGTCATGTGTGCGAATCGGCCGCTTGGCGGGGGGCGCATCGACTGCGCCGGAGCGCAGGTCGAACTTCGAGGCGTGCAAGGGACACTCCACCTCACAACCCTCGATCCAGCCCTCCGCCAACGAGGCATCCTGGTGGGTGCAGGTGTCGTCGACCGCAAAGAACTCGCCGTCGTCAGTGTGAAAGACAGCGATCGGCACACCCCTGGTCTCGGGACCGTCGAGACGCAGGGCTTCACCGGGTTCAATGGCCGAGCGCAGACAAGCGGCGAACATGAGTGGCTTTCTCCTTCGGGCTCAGCCGCAGAGGGGGTGAACTATCGGTCGACGATGGATTCACCAGTCCGACTCAAGCGGCGGGTTGATCGGCTACGGCGACCGAACGATCTGTTGCGTCATGTGAAGACTCTTGCGTCATACGCAACTTTGCCGCGTCGAGTCCATGCAGTCAAGGGATTCCAGGCGGGTATGTTGCCCGGATTCGATCGGTTACGTCGATGAAACACTCCTCGCCACCGTCAGAGCGGGTGAAGTAGGCTGGCGGCGCGAGCGTCCAGAGCATCAGGTGGCAGCATCCGCAACCTTCCGGAGACAAGAGCATGAGCGTCGTCGATTCCAACAGCGGTCCTGGGGGCTTGCAATCTGTCGACCGGGCATTGCAGGTCCTGGAGTTGTTGGCCAGTTGGGGGTCGGGCGGCGTCAGTGAACTCGCCACCGAGATCGGCGTCCACAAATCGACCGCGTTTCGGTTGCTCGGTGCACTCGAAGCGCGCGATTTGGTGGAACAGACGGCCGAACGTGGCAAGTACCGTCTCGGATTCGGACTGGTCCGACTCGCTCGGCGTGTGAACATCCATCTCGAGATCACCGAGCAGGCCCGCACCATCACCGAGAACCTGGCTCAGAAGGTCGGCGAATCGATCAATGTCGCCGTCTTGCGCGAGAATTTCGCAGTCAATGTCGTCCAGTCCCGCGGGCAGGCGTCCATCGCCAGCCAGAACTGGATCGGGCAGTTGACTCCGCTGCATGCCACGTCGAGCGGCAAGATTCTTCTTGCCTACCTGGATTCCGGGCTGCGGGCGGACCTGATCGGTCAAGGGCTCGAACGGTATACCGCGAACACGCACACCGATCCGGGATTGTTGCAGAACGAATTGAACCTGATTGTCGAGCGGGGTCACGCGACCACCTACGGTGAGCTGGAAATAGGTTTGAATGCAGTGGCGGTACCGGTGCGCAGCGAAGACGGGTCCGTGGTCGCCGCTTTGACGGCGTCCGGGCCGGCGTACCGCCTCACCCCTGAGCGGATCGCCGAGATTCTGGACGACATGGAGACGGCGGGGATCGAGCTCAGCCGGCGCCTCGGGCATTGGGGCAACGCGGCCTGACGTTCTCGGGGAGCCGGCGCGATTGCCCGTCACGCATTTCTGTTCGCCGATCTGGTGACCACCTCTTGTCTGACACCAACGGCTCCGGCCAGGGCGCGGGAAGCCGCACCCTGGCCGTCGTCGTCCGGATGATCGCAACGTCGTCCGGATGATCGCAACGCCGCTAGGAAGTAGTCTTCTCGGCCACCTCAGCCGTCAACTCAGCTGATCCAACAGGCGAAAGATTCTCGCTTGCGCCGGATCTACCGTTGGACGCTGTTGTCGGCGAGCTCGCGGCCGGCGCACCGTTGGTGGGAACTGCCTTCCCGTTCGCGGACACGACTCCCGGTGGCGCGCCACCATTGTCGAGGGCTGCGGGATCACATTCCTTCGGTTTGACGTTGAGGAAGAATTCGTCGCCGTGGTTCTGCGTGCCGTAGTCGACAGCCTGCTCCATGACCACCGTGAGACGCTGCCCGCGCCGCACCAGCGGGTCCGATCTCAGGTCCTTCATCAGCGCGACGCACATCACGATCATCACCAAGAGGAATGGTGCGGCCATGATGATGGTGATGTTCTGAATGCCCGACAGTGCGTCACTGCCGCCGACCACCAGCATCAGCGCCGCGATCCCGCCCATCATCGCGCCCCAGAACACGACCACCTTACGATCGGGATGGATGGTCCCGCGCTGCGACAACGTCCCCATCACGATCGACGCTGCATCGGCGCCGGAGACGAAGAAGATGGCCACCAGTGTCATGGCTATGATGCCCAGAATGCCGCCCAACGGCAGCGTGTCCAGAAGACCGAACAGCTGACCCTCGACAGGCAACGACCCGAGGTCGGCGCCGTTTCTCTCGGCCGAGATGGCGGCTCCGCCGAAAATGCCGAACCAGACCAGGCTGACCGCGCTCGGAATGAGGATGACACCGGCGACGAACCCGCGGATGGTGCGGCCACGGCTGATCCGGGCGATGAACATGCCGACGAACGGGGTCCAGGAGATCCACCATGCCCAGTAGAAGATGGTCCACCCGGACAGCCAGGTCTCCATGGCGTCACCACCGGTGGCAGCGGTGCGGGATGCCATCTGGGCGAGATCGCCGAAGTAATCCCCGATCATGGTCGGAATCAGGTTGAGGATCACGATGGTCGGGCCGCCGATGAAGACCACGATCGCCAGAACGGCGGCCAGCACCATGTTGATGTTCGACAACCACTGGATGCCCTTGGAGACGCCGGTGACCGCGGAGGCGATGAAGGCGATGGTGAGGATCACGATGATGGCGACGAGCAGGTTGGTGCCGAAGGAATCGATGAATCCGCCGGCAACGAGGCCGCCGCCGATCTGCAGTGCGCCAAGACCCAGGGACGCGGCCGACCCGAAAAGGGTGGCGAAGATCGCCAGGATGTCAATGGCGCGGCCGAAGCCACCCTCCGGCCCGCGCTTACCCAGCAACGGAATGAAGGTCGAGCTGATCAACTGCCGGCGGCCCTTACGGAAGGTGCTGTAGGCGATCGCCAAGCCCACCACCGCGTAGATCGCCCACGGGTGCAGCGTCCAATGGAAAAGCGTTGTCGCCATGGCCGTGTCAAAGGCCTCCGGCGTCCCGGCCGCCACCGTTCCGGGAGGCGGCGACGTGAAATGCGAGAGGGGTTCACCGACGCCGTAGAACATCAATCCGATGCCCATCCCGGCACTGAACATCATCGCGATCCACGAGATCGTCTTGAACTCAGGACGCTCGTCGTCCTTACCGAGCGGGATCCGCCCGTACTTGCTGATCGCGAGCCACAGGGCGAAGACGACGAAGGCGGAGGCGGCGAGCACGAACGCCCAGCCACCACCTCTGATGACCCCGCCCAGCACGCTGGTGGCGACGGAGCTCAACCCATCCGTGGCGAACAGGCCCCAGGCGAGAAAGGCAACGACCAGGACGGCGGCGACGCCGAAGACGATCTTGTCCGTCGAATAGTGCTTCTCGGCGTCCTCGGACAATGATTTCGGTTCGAACGGGGGTGCTATGCCCGGGTCCTCGAGGTGCGGTAGGTGGTGATGGCTCTCAGGCTGGTCGTGGTTCTGCGTGGCCAAGATCGGCCTCCCTTCGCAGTTCTTGCATGGAACGGACGATGGCGCGGCGCGCACATTTTCCCTGGGATGACGGTGGGCTCACCTTTCTGATCTGCAGACCGATGAGTGCTCGAGGAACGGCTGATGGTGGCGTCCCATCCACCGGCGGCGGTGGGTTTGGATGGGACTGATCGCGACGGGAGTCACATTCGACGAACGCAGGGCGAAAAGCGTGACAGCGCAAGCCAACTCGGACAGGCTGACGAACTGGACCGACTGACTCGGGTGGAGCGGGTGTTGCGCTCACTGCATTCTGTTGCACAACACGCTTAGTTTGTATGACTGCACTCGGCGCGTCAAGAGGTCTCAGAGACGTTAACCACGTCTTAATAAGCCCAGTTCACCGGCGACGATGATGCTTTCGCCGCCCGACGAAGTTGCGGTGTTCTTGTCGCTTTTCCCTTCAGCGAGCACGGCCGATGATGTGCGTCTTGTCGCGGATCGGTGCGTGAAACCACCTCCGTGCCGTCCGCGCATCAGGAAGGTTCGATGAGTCGCTTGACTATGGAGGACTGGCCAACTTACGATGACGTATCAGTGATATACCAGTCTTGGACTTAACCTATGGCAGGAGAATTCGCGCATGGTCGTTCAGCTTGACGAGATGCCGGTGACCGCGGACCGCGTCCTGGACCAGTCCCTGGCCGAGACCGACCCCGCAGTGTTCGCAGCCATCGAGGCCGAACTGGATCGACAGCAAACGACGTTGGAGATGATCGCGAGCGAGAACTTCGCCCCGATCGCGGTGATGCAGGCACAGGGCAGTGTGCTGACCAACAAATACGCCGAGGGGTACCCCGGCCGTCGCTACTACGGCGGCTGCGAGCATGTCGACGTCATCGAGCAGCTGGCCATCGACCGGGTCAAGGACCTGTTCGGCGCCGAGTACGCCAACGTGCAACCGCATTCCGGTGCGCAGGCCAACGCCGCGGCGATGGCCGCGTTGCTCAAGCCAGGCGACACCATCCTCGGGCTGGACCTCGCGCACGGCGGGCACCTGACCCACGGCATGCGGTTGAACTTCTCCGGTCAGCTCTACCAGGTGGCCGCCTACCACGTCCGCCAGGACGACCACCTGGTCGACATGGAAGAGGTCGAGCGTCTCGCGCAGGAGCACCGGCCGCAGCTGATCATCGCCGGCTGGTCGGCCTACCCGCGACAGCTGGACTTCGCCGAGTTCCGCCGCATCGCCGACTCGGTCGGCGCCTACCTGATGGTCGACATGGCACATTTCGCCGGCCTGGTCGCCGCCGGCCTACACCCGTCACCGGTGCCGCACGCCCATGTCGTCACCTCCACCACCCACAAGACCCTCGGCGGCCCCCGCGGCGGCATCATCCTGGCCACCGCCGACTTGGCCAAGAAGTTCAACTCCGCAGTGTTCCCCGGGCAGCAGGGCGGACCGCTCGAGCACGTCATCGCAGGCAAAGCCGTTTCCTTCAAACTCGCTGCCGAACCTGCCTTCCGGGAGCGCCAGGAACGCACCCTGGCCGGCGCCCGGCTGCTGGCCGACCGGCTGCTCGCCGATGACGCCCGGGAGAGCGGGATCAACGTGATCAGCGGCGGCACCGACGTACACCTGGTGCTGGTCGACCTGCGCGACTCCGCGCTGGACGGCAAACAGGCAGAGGACCGACTGCATTCGATCGGCATCACCGTGAACCGCAACGCTGTGCCCTTCGACCCGCGTCCGCCGATGGTCAGCTCCGGCGTCCGCATCGGCACGCCGGCGCTCGCAGCCCGCGGCTTCGATGTCGACGATTTCACCGAGGTCGCCGACATCATCGCCATCGCGCTGCGTCCAGAGCTGTCCGACCAGCAACTGGAGCGTCTGCGGTCGCGGGTCACCGGGCTCGCGCAGAGCCGCCCCCTGTACCCGGATCTGTCGAAGGTCGAATCATGAGCCACCCGCGCACCCCCGGTGCGGACCTGCCGGACCACCCGGACTTCCTGTGGCGCAACCCGGAACCTCAACGTTCCTACGACGTGGTCATCGTCGGCGGCGGCGGGCACGGCCTGGCAACTGCGCACTACCTGGCCAAGAACCACGGCATCACCAACGTCGCGGTGCTGGAGAAGGGGTGGCTCGCGGGCGGCAACATGGCGCGGAACACCACGCTGATCCGGTCCAATTATCTGTGGGACGAGAGCGCAACCATCTACGAACACTCGTTGAAGCTGTGGGAGGGACTGGAGGAGGACCTGGGGTACCCCATCCTGTTCAGTCAGCGTGGTGTGCTCAATCTCGCGCACACCCTGCAGGACGTCCGGGACAGTGTGCGCCGGGTCGAAGCCAACAAACTCAACGGCATCGACGCCGAATGGGTCGGGCCGGAAGACGTCAAACGGCTGTGCCCGATCGTCAACGCCTCCACCGACATCCGGTACCCCGTTCTGGGTGCCACCTATCAACCACGGGGCGGCATCGCCAAGCACGACTACGTCGCCTGGGGTTTCGCCCGTCGCGCCAGCGAGGCAGGCATCGACCTCATCCAGGGGTGTGAGGTCACCGGTTTCACCGTCGACGGTGATCGGGTGGCTGGGGTGCGCACCACCCGCGGAGACATCGCCGCCGGGCAGGTCCTGTTGGCGGCGTCCGGTCACACCTCTGTGCTGGCCGACATGCTCGGGATCAAGCTGCCCCTGCAGAGCCACCCGCTGCAGGCCTTGGTGTCCGAACTCCTCGAACCGGTGCACCCCACCGTGGTGATGTCCAATGCCGTGCACGTCTACGTCTCCCAGGCCCACAAGGGTGAGCTCGTCATGGGCGCCGGCGTCGACTCGTACAACGGTTACGGGCAACGCGGAGCGTTCCACATCATCGAACGGCAGATGGCCGCCGCCGTCGAACTGTTCCCGGTGTTCGCCCGCGCCCACCTGCTCCGCAGCTGGGGCGGCATCGTTGACGTCACACCGGACGCCTCCCCCATCGTCGGCCGCGTCGGCTATCAGAACCTTTATCTGAATTGTGGTTGGGGCACAGGTGGTTTCAAGGCCACCCCGGGAATCGGCTGGTGTCTGGCACAGACCCTGGCCAAGGAGGAACCACACCCGTTCGTGGAGCCGTTCAGCCTCGAGAGATTCGTCACCGGGGCACTCGTCGACGAGCACGGCGCCGCCGGCGTCGCTCACTGATCCGCAGCACACCAACCCTGGAGACGACGCGTGCAACTCATCGAATGCCCGTGGTGCGGGCCGCGTGAAGAAGTGGAATTCCACTACGGCGGTCAGGCACACATCCCCTACCCGGCCGACCCATCAGCCCTGTCCGACGAGGAATGGGCGCGGTACATCTTCTTCCGCGACAACACCAAGGGACTGTGGGCGGAACGGTGGAATCACAGTCACGGTTGCCGTCGTTGGTTCAACGCCCTCCGTGACACCGCCACCTACCGCTTCCAGACGGTCTACCGTCTCGACGATCCCAAGCCGGTGACCACGTGACCAACGCCTCTGCCCCGACCGACTTCCGCGCCCCCGAGGGCGGGCGCATCGACCGCAGCAGCACCATCGGATTCACCTTCAACGGCGAGCACCTCACCGGTCACCCGGGGGACACCTTGGCGTCGGCCGTGCTGGCGACCGGCCGGCATCAGATCACCAGCAGCATCAAGCTGGGCAGACCGCGTGGCATCTCCGCCGCCTGGGCGGAGGACCCCTGCGGACTGGTGCAGATCGAACACCCCTATGCCGAACCCATGGTGCTGGCCAGTACCACCGAGCTGTACGACGGGCTCGTCGCACACGGAGTTCCCGGACAGGGGCGGCTCAGTGCAGACCCCGACCCTGCCCGCTACGACGCCGTGCATCACCACGTCGACGTGCTCGTCATCGGGGCAGGGCCGACCGGGCTGACCGCTGCGCTCAACGCAGCCAGAGCAGGGGCGAGAGTTGCGCTGATCGACGAGCAGTCCGAAGCCGGCGGGTCGTTGCTGTCCGGGACCGAAACAGTAGATGGCGTCCCGGCTTACCAGTGGGTGTCGACAGCCGTCGCCGAATTGGCCGGCCAGCCCGAGGTGTTGCACCTGCAGCGCACCACTGCTTTCGGCAGCTACGACAACGGTTTTGTGCTGGCGCTGGAGCGACGTACCGACCACCTCGGCGAGAGAGCTCCGAAGAGCGTTTCGCGGCAACGGGTCTGGCGACTTCGCGCCACATCCATCGTGACTGCGACCGGCGCCCATGAGCGACCCGTTGTGTTCGCCGACAACGACCGGCCCGGCATCATGCTCGCCGGCGCGGCCCGCACCTACCTGCACCGCTACGGGGTGCTGCCCGGTCGGGAGGTCGTCGTGTTCACCACCAACGACAGCGCCTACGACACCGCCTTCGACCTCCACCGGGCCGGTGTGCGGATCCGCGCCGTCATCGATGCGCGGCCCGCAGGCTCCACGGCACGACGCAGTGAACTCGAACGGCTCGGGATCCCCGTCACCGACGGTGCCGTCGTCACCGGAACTCGTGGGACCGACCGGGTCACCCACGCCCTCGTCGGCCCACTGCGCAACGGCGCGGTCGGCGACATTCTGGCCCTGCCGTGCGACGCGCTGTTGATCAGCGGCGGTTGGAACCCCGCCGTGCACCTGTTCAGCCAGACCCGCGGACGGCTCCGCTACGACGAACAGCTGGGAGCGTTCCTCCCCGGCGAGGATCTCGATGGGCTGACCACCGCCGGATCGGCGGCCGGCCTTTTCACCCTCGCCGGTTGCCTCACGGACGGCCACCGGGCCGCGAGGGAAGCACTGACCCACGCCGGCATCGGACTCGCCGAGGCCGATGTCGTGCCGAATGCAGCCAATACCGACGAGGCGGCCGCCCCGCTGGTCCTTTGGCGAGTCCCGGCCGGACCGGCCGCGGACGGCGTCACCGAGTTCGTCGACCTGCAGCGGGACGCGACCGTCTCCGACATCGCTCGCGCGGTCGGAGCCGGCCTTACCTCGATAGAGCACATCAAGCGTTACACCACCATCGGCACCGCACACGATCAGGGAAAAACCTCCGGAATCATCGCCACCGGGATCACCGCCGAACTCCTCGGAGTCCCGGTCGCCGATACCGGCACCACAACCTTCCGGCCCCCGTACACCCCGGTCGCGTTTGCGGCGTTGGCCGGCCGGGACCGCGGCCGGATGTTCGACCCGGAACGGGTCACCGCACTGCATGACTGGCACCTACAGGCCGGCGCAGTGTTCGAGGACGTCGGCCAGTGGAAGCGGCCCCGCTACTATCCGCAGGACGGCGAGGACATGGATGCAGCCGTGTTGCGAGAGTGCGCCGCCACCCGCACCGGTGTCGGCATTCTCGACGGCTCCACCCTAGGCAAGATCGACGTCCAGGGTCCTGACTCCGCAACGTTTCTCGACCTGATCTACACCAATCTGATGAGCAGCCTCAAGGTCGGCGCCGTGCGCTACGGCGTGATGTGCGGTGTGGACGGCATGGTCATCGATGACGGCACCGTACTGCGGCTCGCCGACGAACAGTTCCTGGTGCTGACCACCACCGGCGGTGCCGCGAGAATCCTGGACTGGATGGAGGAGTGGCTGCAGACCGAGTGGCCACACCTACGGGTGTACTGCACCTCGGTCACCGAACAGTGGGTCACCTTCCCGGTCGTGGGGCCCCGATCCCGTGACGTCATCGGGGCCGTTTTCCCCGGCGTCGACGTCGCCAAAGAATCATTCCCGTTCATGGCGATCCGGGACACCACGCTCGACGGTGTCCCGGTCCGGCTGGCCCGGATCAGCTTCTCCGGAGAGTTGGCCTTCGAGGTGTATGTCAACCCGTGGTACGCGGTCGACGTGTGGCAGCGGCTGCTCGACGCCGGAGCCCCCTACGGGATCACCCCCTACGGCACGGAAACCATGCACGTCCTGCGCGCGGAGAAGGGTTACCCGATCATCGGCCAGGACACCGACGGCACCGTCAGCCCCCACGACCTCGGTTTGGCGTGGGCGGTGTCGAAGAAGAAGGTCGATTTCATCGGGAAACGTTCCTTCGACCGGGCCGCCAACTCTGACCCGTCGCGCAAACACCTGGTGGGACTGCTCCCGCTGGATCGGCGCACTGTGCTACCGGAGGGCTCGCAGATCGTCGAGTTCTTCGCGGACGGCCAACTGCCGCCACCACCGGTACCGATGCTCGGCCACGTGACATCCAGCTACCGCAGCGCCGAACTCGACCGACCGTTCGCGCTTGCCCTGGTCAAGGGCGGCCGATCCCGGGTCGGCGACACCGTCCACGTCCCCATGAACGGCACACTGGTCCCGGTCGAGGTCACCGGGTCGGTCCTCGTCGATCCAGAAGGAGCCCGTAGAGATGGTTGAGTTGACCCGGGTTCATCCCCTCGAACAGATGGGTTTCGACCTGGCCGCCCAGAACAACCAAGCAGCGTCGATCACTGCCGAACCGTATGTCGCGATGGTCGACGTGCGGCTGCCGACCGGTCTCCTGCGCACGTCGTTGCTCGACGCCGAGATCCCGACCACACCCAACACCTGGGTCGCTGCCGGCGGGCGACGAACCATCTGGCTCGGGCCAGACGAATGGTTGCTGACCAGCACCGACGACGCGCCGGAAGAACTCGAGCAGGAGGTCCGGGGAGCGGTCCTACAGCTCGGCGGTGCCGCCATCGACGTCTCTGCGCAGCGAATCGGCTTGCGATTGAGCGGATCTCGCGCCCGGGAGGTATTGGCCAAGGGCTGCTCGATCGACCTGCACCCCCGGGTCTTCGTCAGTGGAAGCGCCGTGCAGACCACGGTCGGCCTAGCCGGCGTCATCCTGCTCGCCCTCTCGGACGCCGGTGACGACTTTCTTCTGCTGGTCCGCTCGTCGTTCGCCCGCTATCTCGCCGACTGGCTACTGGATGCCGCCGAAGAGTTCACCGATCCCGCCACCTTGATCATCGGCAGTCAGGAGTAGACGCACATGTCCACCACCCCACATGTGGTCATCATCGGAGCGGGAATCGTCGGCGCGAATCTTGCCGACGAGCTGACCGAACGCGGATGGAACCGCATCACCGTCGTCGACCAGGGCCCGCTGCCGCTGACCGGTGGCTCCACGTCACACGCGCCGGGGCTGGTCTTCCAGACCAACGCCTCCAAGACGATGACCGAGTTCGCGACGTACACGGTCGACAAACTCAAGAGCATCGACGTGGACGGAGCCTGGTGCTTCAACCAGGTCGGCGGGCTGGAGATCGCCACCACGCCGGAGCGTCTTGCCGAGCTGCACCGCCGGCAGGGCTGGGCCACCTCCTGGGGGGTACAGGCGCAGGTGATCAGCGCCGCCGAATGCGTCGAGCTGCACCCCCTGGTCGACCGGGAGCAGGTCCTAGGCGGCTTGCACATCCCCACCGACGGCCTCGCGAAGGCCACTCGCGCGGTGGTCGCGCTTTCCCGGCGCGCGCAGTCCCGCGGAGCGGTGTTCCAGGGAAACACCCGGGTCATCGGCATCGAACACACCGGCGGCAGGGTGACCGGCGTCCGCACCGACACCGCCGTGATCCCCGCCGATATCGTTGTCTCCTGCGCCGGATTCTGGGGCGTCGAACTGGGTGCGATGGTGGGTATGGCTGTTCCGCTGCTGCCGCTGGCCCACCAGTTCGTCTGGACCGGACAGGTGCCGGACCTGGTCGGCCGCAACACCGAGCTGCAGGAAGCCGGCCTCCCGATTCTGCGACACCAGGACCAGGATCTGTACTACCGCGAACGGGTGGACTGCCTCGGCATCGGTTCCTACGCCCACCGGCCGATTCCGGTGGACTTGCGCACGCTGCCCGAGGGTGACGTCGCCGACTCGGCGATGCCATCGATGCTGCCGTTCACCGAGGAGGACTTCGCCCCGGCCTGGGAACAGAGCAAACTGCTGCTGCCCTCGCTGCGCCAGTCCAAGATCGACTCCGGGTTCAACGGCATCTTCTCCTTCACCCCCGACGGCGGACCGCTGGTCGGGGAATCCGCTGACGTGAAAGGCTTCTGGATCGCCGAAGCAGTGTGGGTGACCCACTCTGCCGGGGTCGCGCGGGCCGTGGCCCAGCTGCTGGTCGACGGCCGTTCCGAAGTCGAACTCCACGGTTGTGATGTGCACCGCTTCGAAGACGTCCAACTCGCCCCCGACTACGTCAGCGAAACCTCGCAGCAGAACTTCGTCGAAATCTACGACATCCTGCACCCGTTGCAGCCCAAGGACTCTCCGAGGAATTTGCGGGTCAGCCCGTTCCACGCCCGGCAGGTCGAGCTCGGCGCGGTGTTCCTGGAGGGTGCCGGCTGGGAGCGGCCGCACTGGTACGAGGCCAACGGCCCGCTCGTCGACGAGTTGCCGCTGGAGTGGACGCCGCCGGCCCGGGACGCCTGGAGCGCTACCTTCCACTCCCCCGTCGCGGCAGCCGAGGCCTGGAAGACGCGCACCGCGGTGGCGATGTACGACATGACTCCGCTCAAACGACTCGAGGTCAGCGGACCCGGTGCCCTCGACCTGCTGCAGCGAGTGACCACCGGGCAGATGGACAAGACCATCGGGGCCGTCACCTACGCGCTGATCCTCGACCAGGCAGGCGGTATCCGCAGCGACGTCACCGTCGCTCGCCTCGGTGAGCAGTTGTTCCAGGTCGGCGCGAACAGTGCGCTGGACCTGGACTACCTGCGCCGCCAGGCGCCTGCCGATGGGTCTGTGCAGGTCCGCGACATCACCGGCGGTACCTGCTGTATCGGTCTATGGGGACCACTTGCGCGGGAGGTGATCGGCGCCGTCAGCTCAGACGACTACACCAACGACGGACTGAAGTACTTCCGTGCCAAGCAGGTTCGGATCGGTGGCGTACCGGTGACCGCGATGCGGCTGTC
>Ga0164306_10000369_pt1 | contig 17968 bp, 14 predicted proteins | sample Whisoiple_242_MG_FD_110213 | JGI IMG/M metagenome (GOLD analysis project Ga0164306, IMG submission 110213) | Soil microbial communities amended with fresh organic matter from upstate New York, USA - Whitman soil sample_242_MG | ecosystem: Environmental > Terrestrial > Soil > Unclassified >... | reverse complement strand
GTCACCACGGCCCGCACCTGGGGCGAGGCGTTCGCGCTCCGGGTGACCCGCCGCGGCGAGGTCGTGGCGGAGCGGCCGTACCAGCGGGGCACCCGGTTCGAGGTCGCGCTCGCCGCCCCCGGCCGGTACGGGTTCCGGGTGCACCACCGGCGGGACGACCCGCGCCGCGTCGAGTCGGCCGGGACGATGGTCAGCGTGCGCTGACCGCCGCGGCGCGGCCCGCACCCAGCTCCTCGTACAGCGCCGACACCCGGCCGGCGAGCGTCGCCCAGTCCCGCTCCCGCTCGACCCACGCCCGCCCGGCCGCCCCGAGCCGCCGCACCAGGTCGGGCCGGTCGAGCAGCTCCCGCAGGCGCCGGGCCAGGTCGGCGGCGTCGCCCTTGGCGTGCAGCAGGCCGGTGACGCCGTCGTCCACGATCTCCGCGAGCGCCGCGACGTCGGACGCGACGACCGCCTTGCCCGCCGCCATGGCCTCGAACGGCTTCAGCGGCGACACCAGCTCGCACACCGGCAGCGGCAGCCGCGGGAACGGTGCGACGTCGACCAGCGAGTAGTACCGCTCCACGTCCGCGTGCGGGACCCGGCCGACGAACGTGACCACCCGGCCGAGCACCCCGAGCTCGTCCGCGAGCGCCTCGAACCGCTCCCGCTCCGCGCCGTCGCCGACCAGCAGCACGTGGAAGTCGGAGCGCTCCCGGTCGAGCTCGGCGGCGGCGCGCACCAGCAGGTCGATCCCCTCGTAGTCGAGCATCGACCCGACGTAGCCGATCACCGTGCGCCCGGCCAGGCCGAGCCGCTCCGCGAGGTCGGCGTCGCGCGGCACCGGCACGAACCGGCGGGTGTCCACCCCGTTCGGCACGACGGTGATCCGGTCCTCGGGGACCCCGCGGCCCACCAGCTCCGCGCGCAGCCCCTCGGTGATCGCGATGACCCGGTCCGCGGCGGTCGCGGCGTCGGCCTCCATCCGGGCGATGTAGCGGTACATGCCCGACCCCGCCCAGCCCGGGTTCCGGGACGCCCGGGTGACCTCCCACAGCCCGCGCACCTCGTACACCGACGGCAGGCCGAGCCGGCGCGCGGCCTGCACCGCGGTGAGCCCGTTCCAGTGGTTCGAGGCGGCGTGCACCAGCGCGGGCCGCTCCCGCCGGGCCAGGTCGGCCACCGCGTCGGCGTAGTCGGCGACGTACCGGGTGAGCGGGTTCTTGGGCCAGACGCCGGGCTCGGTGCTGAGCCGCGCGTACGGGACCCCGTCGACCACCTCGCGCGCCGGGACGGACCGGAGCTCGTCGTGCCCGGGCAGGTCGAACGGGAAGCCGGGGCGGGTCACCCCGAGCACGTCCCAGTCGGCGGCGAGCCCGCGCAGCAGGCCGTGCGAGCGGGTCGCGTAGCCCGCCGACGCGTACGGGAGCGAGTTGTGCAGCAGGTAGAGCAGCCGGCGGGGGTGCGGCTCGTACGCGGGCTCGGCGGCCCGGCGCGCGACCGGGAAGCCGCGGCGGGCCAGCTGCGCGTTGCTGGGCTCGGCGCCGGCCTCGGCCGCGCGCACCGCCCGGCGGCACGCGAGCTGGGTGCGCCGGCCCCACGCGTCCGCGGGCCGCGCGCGGCGGTACTCCCCCAGCAGGACGGCGGCGCGCGCGGGGCGCCCCGCGGCGAGCTGCCGGCGGACCGCCCGGCGGAGCGCGTCCACCGGGACCCGGTCGGCGGGCAGCGCGGCGACGAGGTCGACCGCCCGCCGCACCCGGCCGCACGCGAGGTCCACGACGGCCTCCGCGAGCCGGGCCTCGTCCGGCTCGAGCCCGGCGAGCGGGTCGCCCTCGGCCGGCTCGCCGGCGCCGCGCAGCCACAGCCGGGCGGCGGCGCGCGCGACCGGGTCGGGCCCGGCGGCCAGCGCGGCGGCGCCGGCCCGGTGCCGCGCCGGGATGAGCAGGTCGACCGCGCCGCGGTGCGCGGCGGGGTGCGCGGGCAGCGCCGCGGCGAGGTCGTCGAACGCGCCCCGGACCAGCGCGTGCCCGCAGTTCCGCACCCGGGCGAGCTCGATGAGCAGCTCGACGGCGCCGACGTGCGCGGGGTGCAGGTCGAGGGCGGTGCGGACGGCGTCGAGGGCGGCGTCGGGCCGGCCGGCCTCCACGGCGCGCTGGGCGTGCAGGAACCACAGGTCGGCGCGGCCCGGCAGCAGCACGAGGGCGCGCCGGAGGGCGTCCTGCGCGCGGTCCCGGCGCCCGGCCGCCCAGTCGGCGCGCGCGGCGGCGAGCAGGGTCTCCGCGTCGGCGCCGCGGACCCGCGCCGGCCCGGGACCGGCCGGCGCCGCACGCGCCGGGCCCGCCGACCCCGCGGCCGCACCCGCGCCCCCCGCCCGGCCCCGGCCCCGGCCCCGCAGCAGCCGCCGCACCCGCGCCCGGACCCCGGCCGGGGTCACCGCCACACCCCGCGCGTGTCCACCACGACCGCGCCGTCCAGCCCGAGCGCCGCCCGGTCCGCGGCGACGAACTCCGCGTGGTCCACCAGCAGCACCACCGCGTCCGCCCCGGCCACCGCGTCCGCGAGCGGCTCGAGCGTGACCCCGGGCCGGGCCGCGAGCTCCGGCGGCAGCGCGGCCACGTGCGGCTCGACGACCGCCACGCGCCCGGCGGGCGACCGCTCGGCCAGCCGGTCCGCCAGCCGGCCGACGACGCACCGGGCGGGCGACTCCCGGAGGTCGTCGATGTCGGCCTTGAACGCCAGGCCGAGCGCGGCGACCCGCGGCGCGACGACGCCGGCCACCGCCGCGAGCACCCGGTCCACCACGGCGTCGGGCCGCGCGTCGTTGATCTCGCGGGCCGTGCGGATCAGCCGGGCCTCCTCGGGCGCGGCCGCGACGAGGAACCACGGGTCGACGGCGATGCAGTGCCCGCCGACGCCCGGGCCGGGGCGCAGGATGTCGACCCGCGGGTGCCGGTTCGCGATCGCGCGCAGCTCCCAGACGTCGACGCCGAGCCGGTCGCAGATCGCGGCGAGCTCGTTCGCGAACGCGATGCCGACGTCCCGGGACGCGTTCTCGGCGAGCTTCGCGGTCTCCGCGGTGACCGCGTCCGTCAGCACGATCTCCCCGGTGCAGAACCGCGCGTACAGGTCGCGGGCGCGGCGGCCCGCCTCGGGCGTCAGCCCGCCGACCACCCGGGAGTTGGCGACCAGCTCGTGCATGATCCGGCCGGGCAGGACGCGCTCGGGGCAGTGCGCCACGTGCAGGGGCGGTCCGTCCGCCCCGTCCAGGGACAGGTCGGGGCGCGCGGCCAGCAGCCGCTCCGCGAGGTGCCGGGTGGCGCCGGGCGGCGAGGTGGACTCCAGGACCACCAGCGCGCCGCCACGGAGCCGGGGCGCGATCGCGTCGGCGGCCGCGTCGACGCACGACAGGTCGGCGGTCCGGTCCGGCCGGAACGGCGTGGGCACGGCGATGACGTACGCGTCCGCCTCGGGCACCGTGGTCGCGGCGCGGAGGTCGCCGCCCGCCACCGCCGCCGCGAGCGCCTCGCCGAGGTCGGGCTCGACGAACGGCACCTCGCCCCGGTTCACGGAGCCGACGGTGCCCGGGTCGACGTCGACGCCGACGACCCGGGCGCCGTGCGCGGCGAGCACGACGGCGGTCGGCAGGCCGATGTAGCCGAGGCCGACGACGGCGACGGCGGGGCGGTCGGACATGGGTGGGTCTCCTCGGGGTGGGTCGGGCGCGGGTCAGACGAGCACGTGGGCGGGGTGCAGGCCGGCGACCTCCACGTCGCCGCCCGCGAGCAGCTCGGCGTCGGTGGCGGTCCAGGTGTGGGCCGCGGGGTCGGCGCCGCGCATCTGGAGGAAGTTGAACCGGTCGGCGGAGTAGACCCGGGCCCCGGCGGCGACCGCGGCGGCGAGGAAGCCGGTGTCCTCCCCGCGGGGCAGCGCGGGGAACGGGACGGCGCGGGCGAGGTCGCGGGTGGTCACGAGGGTCGGGCCGGACACCCGGTCGGTGAACCGGTGCTCGCGCTCCGGGGACCGCAGCAGCATGACGTCGGCCCCGGCGAGGTAGAGGTAGTGCGCCTGCTTCCCGACCACGTCCGCCCCGCTGTAGCCGAGCGCCGCGACCTGGTCGGCCAGGTAGTGCGGGCCGTACCCGTCGTCGTCGTCGATCTTGGCGACCACGTCGCCGTCCGCGGCGTCGACCAGGCGGTTCAGGCACGCGCCCAGCGGCACCTCGGCGCCCGCCGCGAGCACGACGGCGTCGGCGAGCCCGGCGTCGGCGGCGCGGGCCCGCACCTCGGCGGCCGGCGCGCCGCCGCCGTGGGCGAGCAGCACGAGCTGGACGTCGACGCGCGCCTGCGCGGCCAGCGTGCGCAGCACGGCGCCGAGCTGCTCGGGGCGGCGGGTGCACACGAGCGTTGACACCCGCGGCGGCGCGCCGCCGGTGCGGACGTGCTGCTCGAGCCCCGCCGCGCGCAGCACGTCGTCCACGCGGTGCGCGTACGTGTGCCCGGCCCAGATCCGCCGCTGCGCGCGGTGCACCATCCGGTCGCGCAGCGCGGGGCTGCGCACGAGCGCCCGGAGCACCTGCTCCGCCTCGTCCTCGTCCGCCACCCGCGCCACCTCGTCGGGCGGGAACGTCGCGGCGAGCGCGGCGCTCGGCGTGCTGACCACGGGGGTGCCGGACGCGCTGATCTCGAACACCCGACGCGCGCACATCGTGGGCGAGCCGACGACGGTGTTGGCGTTGAGGAACACCTTGTACGCGCGGTACGCGGTCAGCATCCGCGGGTACGGCAGCGCGCCGACGACGCGGCGGTCCCACGGCGCCGGGAACTGGTACCGCTCGTCGCCGCCGTGCTGCCGGGACAGGATCTCCAGCCCCGTGGCCATGCGCGTCCCCGCCCGGTCCGCGGCGGCGAGCAGCACCGCGAGCTGCGCGCGGCGCTCCGGGTGCCGGTGCGCGAACCACATCTCCGCGAACGCCACGTCCCGCTCCTGGTGCACCGGCAGCCGCCGGACCGGGCTGTGCAGCGCGGGCTGCGCCGCGAACGGCAGCACGCCCACGCGGTCGTGCCCGAGGTCCCGGCGGTAGTCGGCGAGCCGGTCCCCGTCGGTCGTGAACACGTGGTCGAACAGCCGGGCCGCGCCCAGGAAGTCCGCGTAGTGCGCGGGGTCCTCCTTGTTCCAGAACACGGTGGGGACGCCCCGCGCGCGGCACCAGGCCACCAGCTCGCGCAGCGCCGGCCGGGGCGCGGACGGCCCGACCAGGTGCGACGACCAGGCTCCGCCGGTCCCGTGCCACGCGGACTCCACGAGCAGCAGGTCGACCGGCTCCCGCGTCAGCCGCTCGCGCCAGTCCCGCGGGGTCACGGGGACCTGCTGCCACTCGGGCGCGAGCGCGCGGGCGGAGAACTCGTCCAGCACCACCGCGACCTGCAGCCCGCGGCGGCGCGGCGGGGCGTCCGGCACCGGCCAGGCGGGCAGGTCGAGCACCGACTCCGGGGGCCTCGGGACACCCGCCGCCCCGGCCCGTCCGACGCCCCCGGCCCCCGCGCCCGGCACCCCCCGGCGCGCCCGCGCGCGCCGCCACGCCCGCACGCCGCCGTGCCGCAGGTGCCAGAGCTCGCGGCGCCACCGCGCCACGGCGTCCCGTCCCCGTGCCACCGCCGGGCTACTCGACCACGGGCGGCAGCAGGTCCACCGCGCCGCCACCCGCCGCGAGGTACTCCCCCACCGCGTCCGCCCGCACCGCGGCCATCAGCTCCGCCAGCGCCGGCCGGTCCAGCACGACGATGCTCTGCGTCCCGTCCGGGCTGCGCCCGGTCCCCTGCGTCGGCACCGTGAAGAACGTGAGGTCCGTCGACGCCAGGTCCGCGACCCGGTCCCGGAGGTCGGCCACCGCCGCGGCGTCCAGCCCCTCGTCGGTCGCGACCGCGTCGCCGACGGCGCGCAGGAACGGCACCGAGGTGAGCGGGTTGGCGAGCGTGCGCTCGTTGCGCATCGTCGCGACCATCGCCCGGATCCACGCCTGCTGCCGGTGCATCCGGTCGAAGTCGCCGCGCGCGAGGCCCTTGCGCTCGCGCACCCAGCGCAGCGCCTGGTCGCCGGTGAGCAGGCGGTGCTGGCCGGCCTCGACCGTGGTGCCGTCGTGGGTGAAGTCCTCCGCCAGCGTGATCCGGACCCCGCCGAGCGCGTCGGTGATCGCGGCGAACGACTCGAAGTCGGCGACCGCGACGTGGTCGACCCGCACGCCGGTCAGCTGCTCGACGGTCTGCACCGTGAGGGCCGGCCCGCCGTACGCGAACGCGGCGTTGATCTTGGCCTCGCCGTGCCCGGGGACCTCCACCCAGGAGTCCCGCGGGATCGACATGACGTAGGCCGCGCCCCCGTCGGCGGGCAGGTGCACCAGCATCATCGTGTCGGTGCGCTGGGCGCCCCGCTGCCACTGGGCGGGGTCGCCCGCGGAGATCCGGCTGTCCGAGCCGAGCAGCAGCAGGGTGAGCGGGGTCGCGCCCGCGGCGGCGGTGGCGGCGGGCGAGGCGGCGGCGGGCCGGTCCGTCAGCCCGGCGAACGGGTCGGCGAACGTCTCGACCCGGCCGAGGAGCCACCGCTGCAGGCCCCAGACGCCGCCGGCGGCCAGCACGGCGAGGGTGAGCAGCAGGCACAGGCTGACGACGAGCGCGCGCCGGGTGCGCCGCCGCTCGGGGCGCGCGTGCAGGCGGCGGGTCGGCATGGCGGCCAACCTGGCCCGGCGCCGGGCCCACTCAGTCCCGCGCGGGGGACGTGTGCGTGGCCGGCCCGCGGCCGCCGCCCGGTTCGACCCGGTTTCGCCCCGCGGTCCCGCCCGCGGGGCCCCCGACGACTAGGTGGCGCCGCCCCGACCACCAGGGCCGGGCCGACGCCACCTAGGGGTGTCGCGGTGCGGGTCTCAGATGACCAGGACCGACGCGGTGCCCGCGCCGTAGCCGGACACCTCGACCTCGAGGTCGAGCCGGCGGACGTACGCCAGCACCCACTGCGCCACGTCGGCCGGCAGCGGCTCGCGCGGGGCGTACCACTTGTCCAGCTTGAGGTGCGGGGCGTCGCCGACGTTGAACAGCGCGGCGGTGACGTTGAGGATCTCGCCGGCGTTCTCGGCCAGGGCCGAGGGCAGCTGCTCCTCCTCGACGGCGGTCTGCGCGGTGCGGGCCGGGACCAGCGCGATCGACGCGCCCAGGTGGGCGGCGAGCGGCAGGTCGAACAGCACGAGCGCGGACAGCTTCATCAGCTTGTCGACGTAGACGCCGACCAGCGCCCCGCCGTTCAGGACCGGGTCGACCATCGGGCCGCCGGTCGTGACGGTGATGTCCCGCCCGACCAGGCCCTCCCAGTGCTCGCGCACCTCCATGGCCGCGGGCAGCGGCGTGGCGTCGCTCATGCGAGCACCGGGTCGATCGCCTCGCGGAACGTGTCCGCGGTGAACGGCTTGGCGATGAGGAACAGCGCGCCGGCCTCCTCGGCCGTGGTGCGCATCTCCTCGGAGCCCTCGGAGGTCACGAACCCCAGCGGGGTGCCGAACCCCTCGGCGCGCAGGGCGCGCAGCAGGTCGATGCCGGTCAGGTTCGGCATGTTCCAGTCGGACAGGATGACGTCGGGCTCGTCGGCCCGCACGGCCTCGAGGGCCTCCTGGCCGTCGGACGCCTCGCGGACGTCCCAGTCGTAGCCGGCCTGGCGCAGCGTGCGGATCACGATCTGCCGCATCACCCGGCTGTCGTCGGCGATGAGCACGCGGATCATGCTCGTCACTTCCCTTCGGTGGCGGGTCCCGCGACGGTGGTCGCGGGGGTTCGGGCGGCGCCGCGGGTCACTGGAACAGCGAGACCACGACGACGAGGGGGCGGCCGCGCCAGTCCAGGCGCAGCTCGTGGGTGAGCGACCCGGCGGGGGCCGCGGGGAGCGCCGACTCGACCTGGGGCAGCCCGAGGGTGCCCTGGGTCGGCAGCAGCGCCTTGATGTTGCCGCCGACGACGTTGGCGACCTCGCCGAACGCGTCCTGCAGGTCCTCGGGGCCGACCGGCTCGTCGGCGCCCATGCCCAGCAGGGCGCGGGTCAGCTCGTGCGCGGTGGGCACGTCGGTGGTGACGGCGGCGCGCCCGGCGAGCTCGCCGTGCACGTCCACCCAGGCGGCCAGCGGCTCGGCCGGGGCGGGCACCTCGCCCTCCCAGGGGCGGAGGTAGCCGGGCTCCCCGTCGATCATGGCCGCGAACACCTCCTCGGCGATCGCGAACACCTGGTCCTGCTCCACGGCGGCGGCGGTCATACGGGCTCCTCGGCGGGGACGAGCCCGAGCAGGTCGAGCTTGTCGCGGATGGCATCGGTGGTGAACGGCTTGATCAGGTACTCGTGGGCGCCCGCCGCGAGCGCGCGCACGATCTGGCCGTGCTCGCTCTCGGTGGTGACCATCATCAGCGTGATGCTGCGCCAGGCCGGGTTGGCCCGGACCTTCGTGACGAAGGTGAGGCCGTCCATCACCGGCATGTTCCAGTCGATGCAGGCGAGGTCGACCTCCTCCCCGGACTCGAGCAGGTCCAGCGCCTGCTGCCCGTCACCGGCCTGGACGGTGCTGAACCCCAGGTTCTCCAGGGCGCCCGCGACGATGCGTCGCATCGTCCGCGAGTCGTCGATGACCAGTGCTCTCATCGCGTCACTCCTTGTTCGAATGCCGGTCCGGCGGGCCGCCGCGGCGCGGTGGGCAGGGTGGTGGTGGCGGGTCGCGGCTGGACCGGCCAGGTGGTGCTGGTGGCGGGGGCGGCGACACCCCCGAAGGACGGGGTGGTCGCGCCCACGGCCGCCGGGACCGCGGGGGTGGCGCCGGTGAGCGCGCCGGGCGCGGGGCGCGGGGCGGGCACGGCGCCGGCCTGCACGGGCCGGTACACGGACCCGCGCTCGACGGGCACCCGCTCCCAGTCGCCGTCGACCCCGATCGTCGTCTCCGCGGCGCCGAGCACGAGGTACCCGCCCGGGCGGAGCGCGCGGTGCACCCGGCCGAGGATCGACCGCTTCGTCTCGAGGTCGAAGTAGATGAGCACGTTCCGCAGGAACACGATGTCGAACGGGCCGGGGGGCGGCGGGTCGAGCAGGTTGTGCTTGGTGAACGTGATCGTGCGGCGCAGCTCGTCGGCGATCTGCCAGTCGTGGCCGTTCCGCTGGAACCAGCGGACCATCATCGGCGCGGGCAGGCCGCGGTTGACCTCGAGCTGCGAGTACCGGCCGGACCGGGCCTGCGCGAGCACCTGGTCGGACAGGTCGGTGGCGGTGATGTCGAACCGGGCGCCCGGGCCGAGCACGTCGGTGAGCGTCATGGCGATGGAGTACGGCTCCTGCCCGGTGGAGCAGGCGGCCGACCACACCCGCAGGCCGTCCAGGACGGTCCGCTCGGCGCGCAGGCCCGGGACGACGTGCGTCCGGAGCGCGCTGAACGGGGTGTTGTCCCGGAACCACGAGGTCTCGTTGGTGGTGAGCGCCTCGACGATGTCGGCCAGGTCGGACTCGCGGCGCGCGGCGCGCACCTCGCGGACGTAGGCGTCGACGCCGGCGTGGCCCCCGTCGCGGGCGAGCGGCAGCAGCCGGCTCTCCACGAGGTACTCCTTGCCGGCCTCCAGCTGGATGGCGCTGCGCCGCCGCACGACGTCGGCGACGAAGGCGAAGGTGTCCTGGGTCAGGCTCATGGCCGACCTCCGATCGGGGCTGCTGCTGCGGGGCGTCCGGAGCCGGCGCGGGCCAGCACGGACTCGAGGGTGGGGGCGACCTCGCCCAGGGGGAGCACGCGGTGGGCGAACCCGGCGGTCGCGACCGCCCCGGGCATGCCCCACACGACGCTGGTGGGCTCGTCCTGCACCAGGACGGTGCCGCCGGCCCCGACGACGTCCTCGCAGCCGGTGCGGCCGTCCGCGCCCATGCCGGTGAGCACGAGGGCGAGCAGCTGCCCGCCGAGCTCGCGCACGGCGGACCGGAACAGCACGTCCACGGCGGGCCGGCAGAAGTTCACCGGCGGGCCGTCGGTCAGCTTCACGCGGAGCTGGCCGGCGGACCGGTTGAGCTCGAGGTGGTGGTCGCCGGGGGCGATGTAGACGGTGCCGGCCTGCAGCAGGTCGCCGTCCGCGGCCTCCACGACGGTCGCCGGGCCGAGCCGGTCGAGCCGCGCGGCGAGCTGCCGGGTGAACACCGGCGGCATGTGCTGCACGACGAGCACGGGCACCGGCGGCGGGGCGGACAGCGCGCCGATGACCTTCGACAGCGCCTCGGGGCCGCCGGTCGACGAGCCGATGATGAGGGCGCTGACCGGGTGCGGCGCGGGGGCCTGCCGGGTGACGACGGGGCGCCGGGCGTGCGCCGAGGAGGCGACCGGCGCCGGGCCGGCGGGCGCGCCCGCGCCGAGGCGGGTGCGCGGCGCCGGGGCCCCGGCGGGGGCGGCGCCGGCCGGGGCCCCGGCCGCCGGGAGCGCCCCCGTGGCACCGGACCGGTGCGGCACGAGCGCCTTGATCTTCGGGATGAGCTCGCTCGCGACCCGGTCCAGCGACTCCTGGACGCTGCCGACGTTCGCGGGCTTGGTCACGTAGTCCGTCGCGCCGGCGACGAGGGCGTCCAGGGTGGCGGACGCGCCGCGCTCGGTGAGCGTGGAGAACATGATGATCGGCATGGTGTGCCGGTTGCGGCGCAGCGCGCGCACCGCCTCGATGCCGTTCATCTCCGGCATCTCGATGTCCATGGTGACGAGGTCGGGTGCCAGCTGGTCGACCTTCGCGAGCGAGATGCGCCCGTTGGAGGCGAAGCCCACCACCTCGATGTCGGGGTCGCGCGAGAGCGAGTCCGTCACCAGCCGGCGGACGACGACCGAGTCGTCGACCACCAGCACACGGATCCTGGTCACGAAGTTCCCCTCACATGCGGACCGGCCGCACCGGCCGGGTTCGTGGTTCTGATCGGTCGGTACGGCCGGTTCCTGAGCCGCCGGGGCGGCCCGGTGGGCGCCGTCAGTAGGTGAAACGCGCGACCCGCTCGTGCAGGTCGGCGGACAGCGTGGCGAGGTCCCTGACCTGCGACGACACCCCGCCCAGGACGTCCGCGGAGCGGGCCGCGGCGCCGGCGACGCCGGTGATGTTGCTGGCGATCTCACCCGACCCCGTGGCGGCCTCCTGGACGGACCGGGACATCTCGGTCGTCGTGGCCGTCTGCTCCTCCACCGCGGACGCGATGGTGAGCTGGTAGTCGTTGATGCTCGCGATGATCTGGGAGATCTCCCCGATCGCCGTGACGGCCGCCGTGGTGTCGTTCTGGATGGCCTCGACGCGGCGCGCGATGTCCTCCGTGGCCTTGGCGGTCTCCTGGGCGAGCTCCTTGACCTCGCCGGCCACGACCGCGAAGCCCTTGCCGGCCTCCCCGGCGCGAGCGGCCTCGATCGTCGCGTTCAGCGCCAGCAGGTTGGTCTGCTCGGCGATGCTCGTGATGACCTTGACGACGTTGCCGATCTCCTGGCTGGACACGCCGAGGCGGGCCACCTGGTCGTTCGTCGCGGCCGCGACGTCGGTCGCCTGGCTCGCCACCTTGGCGGCGTGCGAGGCGTTCTGCGCGATCTCCCGGATGCTGGCGCCCATCTGCTCGGCGCCGGCGGCGACCGCCTGCACGTTGCGCGACACCTGCTCGGCCGCGGCTGCCACGACGCCCGCCTGGGCCGAGGTCTCCTGGGAGCCCGCGACCACGTCGCCGTTCGACGCGGTGAGGCTGGCGGCGGTGGTCTCCACCGAGCCGGCCGCGTCCACCACGCCCGCGAGCGTCGTCCGCAGCGACTCCTGCGCCTGGTCGAGGGCCTCGGCCATCCGGCCGGTCTCGTCGCGCCACGGCACCGCCGCGGGCACGGTGAGGTCGCCGTCGGCCATCGCCTCGAGCGAGCCCTGCACGCTGCGCACGGCCCGGGTGATCCGGCGGATGACCAGCACCGCGAGCAGCCCGGACAGGGCGGCGCCCACGACGAACGCGGCGACCAGCGCGACGATCGTCCGGTCCACCTCCGCGCGGCTGTCGGCGAGGATCTGGTCCACCTGGGCGTCGACCTGGCCCTGCGCCAGCGCGAGCGCGCGGCCCGCCCAGTCGGGGTCGGCCGACGCGTCGGCGGCGAGGGCGGTGCGCAGGCCGGGCAGGTCGCCCGCCTGCACGAACGGCAGCAGCGTGCCGTCCCGGTAGGCCGTCCAGGCGTCCCAGCGGGTCACGAAGTCGGCCCACTGCCGGGTGTCGGACTGCGGGTAGGCGTCGATGGCGTCGATCTGCGCGGCGACGTCGCGGTCGTTCCACGCGGACGACTCGAGCAGCTGCGCCTTCACGGACTCGTCGGTCGCCTCGGCGGCGCGGTGCACGAGCAGGTGGCTGCGGGCCTGGGCGGTGCGCAGCTCGGACATCGCCGACTGCAGGTCGCCGGTCAGCCCGGACATCTCCTCCAGGTGCTGGCCCGCGCGGTACAGCGCCACGGCGCCCACGCCGCCGACCAGGGCGAACGTGCCGCCCAGGACCAGCAGCGAGACGGAGATCTTCAGCGCGATCGGGCGGTCCCAGAACCAGGACGCGCGGCTCCGGCGGGGCGCGCCGGCCGGGGCGGGGGTGTGGTCGGTGGTGCGCATCAGCCCAGCTCCTCCGGCGAGTAGTAGCCGCCGTCCACGAGGACCTGGCGGTAGTTCTGGCCCGTGACCACCTGCGGCGCCAGCAGGTACGACGGGACGACCTTCACGCCGTTGTCGTACGAGGCGTTGTCGTTGGTCTCGGGCTCCGCGCCGTCCAGCAGCGCGCGCACCATCGACACGGCGACCTCCGCGAGCTGGCGGGTGTCCTTGTAGACCGTGCCGTACTGCTCCCCCGCGGCGATCGACTTGGCGGAGGCGAGCTCGGCGTCCTGACCGGTCACGACCGGCAGCGGCTGGGCGTCGGAGCCGTAGCCGATGCCCTTCACGGCGTCCAGGATCGCGATCGAGATGCCGTCGTACGGCGACAGCACGCCGTCGAGCCGCACGCCCGCGTACCGCGGGAGCAGGGTCTCCATCCGCGCGGTCGCGTTCTTCGGGTCCCACGCGGCGGTGGCGATCGTCTGGAAGTCGGTCTCGCCCGACGGCACGACCAGCACCCCGGAGTCGAGGTACGGCTGCAGCACCTGCATCGCGCCCGCGTAGAACACGCTCGCGTTGTTGTCGTCGGTCGAGCCGGCGAACAGCTCGACGTTGTAGGGGCCGGTCGCCCCGGTGGGCTCGCCGCCCGCGTCCAGGACGCCGAGGCCCTGCAGCAGCTGCGTGGCCTGCAGGACGCCGACCCGCGCGTTGTCGAAGGTGGCGTAGTAGGCGACGTCGGGCGACTCGCGGATCAGCCGGTCGTAGGCGATCACGGGGATGTCCGCGGCGGCCGCCTCGGCCAGCACGTCCTTGAGCGCGACGCCGTCGATGGAGCCGATCACCAGCGCGTCGGCGCCGGCGGCGATCATGTCCTCGAGCTGCTGCACCTGGGTGGGCACGTCGTTCTCGGCGTACTCCAGGTCGACGTCGTAGCCCAGCGCCTGCAGCTGGTCCTGGACGTTCTCCCCGTCCGCGATCCACCGCTCCGACGTGGTGGTGGGCATCGCCACGCCGACCAGCGGGCGGTCGCCGTCGCCGGCGCCCCCCGCGTCGACGGACCCGCAGCCCGCGACCGTCACCACCGCCGCGACGGCGAGGGACGCGGCGAGCGCATTCCCCGCACGGCGGCGCTTCCCGTGCCTCATCTCGACTCCCTCGTCCGATCCGGCCGCAGCGCTCCCTGCCGCTGCCGTGCCCCTCGGATCGACCGGGACGCCGCGGATGTGAGCGCTCCCGCGGGGTGAACGCCGGGTGAACGCGCCGACCGGCCGCGCGCGCCGCCGGATCGGCGAGGGGACAAGAAACGGGTCGAGTGTGTATCCGGCGGATACACACTCGACCCGTTCCCTGCTCACTCGGCGCGGGCGGCGCCGGCGGCCGCGCCTCAGTAGGTGAAGCGGGCCACCCGGCCGCGCAGGTCCTCCGACATGCGCGCGAGCTCGCCGATCGAGTCGCCCATCTGCCCGAGGGTCTGCGAGGAGGTCGCGGTCGCCGACGCGACGCCGGTGATGTTCGTGGCGATCTCGCCCGAGCCCGTCGCGGCCTCGGCCACCGAGCGGGACATCTCCGTGGTCGTGGCGGTCTGCTCCTCCACGGCCGAGGCGATCGTCAGCTGGTAGTCGTTGATGCTCGCGATGATGTGGCTGATCTCGCCGATCGCGGTCACCGCGGCGCCGGTGTCGGCCTGGATCGCCTCGACCCGGCGGACGATGTCCTCGGTCGCCTTCGCGGTCTCCTGGGCGAGCTCCTTGACCTCGCCGGCGACGACGGCGAAGCCCTTGCCGGCCTCGCCCGCCCGCGCCGCCTCGATCGTGGCGTTCAGCGCCAGCAGGTTGGTCTGCTCGGCGATGCTGGTGATCGCCTTGACGACGTTGCCGATCTCCTGGCTGGACTCGCCGAGCCGGGTGACCTGGTCGTTGGTCGCCGCGGCGACGTCGGTGGCCTGCCCGGCGACCTTGGCCGCCTGGGAGGCGTTCTGCGCGATCTCGCGGATGGAGGCGCCCATCTCCTCGGCGCCCGCCGCGACCGTCTGCACGTTGCGGGACACCTGCTCGGCCGCCGCCGCGACGACGCCGGCCTGGGCGCTCGTCTCGTCGGAGCCGGCGACCACCTGGTGCGAGGCCACGGACAGCTCCTCGGCGGCCGCGGCCACCGTCTGGGCGGTCTCGACGACGCCGGACACCAGGCCGCGCAAGCTGGTCTGGGTGCGCTCGAGGTCGACCGCCAGGGTGCCGATCTCGTCCCGCCCGGACACGCCGGACGGCACGGTGAGGTCGCCGTCGCCGGCCGCGGCGAGGGCGTGCGAGACGCCGCCGATCCGGCGGACGATCCCGCGGGCGACCACCCACGCCAGGACGCTCGCCGCGAGGGCGCCGACCAGCGCGACCAGGACCGTGATCCACACCGAGCGCGCGCCGAGCTGGTCGGTCTCCGCCGCGAGCGCCGCCGCCTGCTCCCCCTGCGAGGCGGTCTCGACCTGCATGGCGTCCATGACGCCGGTGGTCAGCGGCCGGACGGTCTCGTTGAAGTAGCTGCCGAAGCCCTCGGTGTCGCCCGCGTCGGCCATCGGGAACAGCGTGTCCTCGGCGGCGGCGTAGTACGCGTCCAGGGCCGCGACCATCGTGTCGACGTCGTCCTGGCTGACGGCGTTCTCCCGGTAGGCCTCGATCTGCGACGCCAGGTCGGCCTGGCGCTCGGTGAGCTCGTCGGTCAGGGTCGCGCGGGTCTCGGCGTCGGCGATGCCGTACTGGATCACCCGCGCCCGGTCGCCCTGGAACGCGCGCTGGATCTCGGTGAGCTGCTGGAGCGGGGTGACGTTGCCCGAGTACATCTCGGCGGCGTCCTCGCGCAGCTGGCGCAGCGACCCGATGGCCACCGCGGTGACCACGGCGGTCATGGCCACCATCACGAGCACCGCGGTGAGGATCTTGACCAGCACCGGGCGGTCGGCCCAGAGCCGCCGGGGGGAGCCGTCGTGCTGCACGCTCATCTGTCGTTCCTTCGTCGAGGGGGACCTACGTCCTTCCCATCGGCCGCGGCGGCGGGCGCGCGAGCGGTTCTGCCGCTCGGTGAGCGGGTGGAACCACCTCGCGCGCCCGCCGCCGCGGGGGCCGGGACGTCGGTCCGGCCGTCAGTACCGGAAGCCCGCCACCCGGGCGCGCAGGTCCTCGGACATCCGGGCGAGCTCGCCGATCGAGCCGCCCATCTGGTTCAGCGTCTGCGAGGACTCGGCGGCCGCCGCGGCGACCCCGGTGATGTTCGTGGCGATCTCCCCCGAGCCGGTCGCCGCCTCGGCGACGGACCGGGACATCTCGTTGGTGGTCGCCGTCTGCTCCTCGACCGCGCTGGCGATCGTGAGCTGGTAGTCGTTGATCGAGGCGATGATCTGCGAGATCTCGCTGATCGCCGCGACGGCGCCGGTGGTGTCGCCCTGGATGGCCTCGACCCGGCGGGCGATGTCCTCGGTCGCCTTCGCCGTCTCCTGGGCCAGCTCCTTGACCTCGCCGGCGACGACCGCGAAGCCCTTGCCGGCCTCCCCGGCGCGGGCCGCCTCGATCGTCGCGTTCAGCGCCAGCAGGTTGGTCTGCTCGGCGATGGTCGTGATGACCTTGACGACGTTGCCGATCTCCTGGCTGGACACGCCGAGGCGGGCCACCTGGTCGTTCGTGGTCCGGGCGACGTCGGTGGCCTGGCCGGCGATGCGCGCGGCCTGGGTCGAGTTCTGCGCGATCTCGCGGATCGAGGCGCCCATCTGCTCGGCGCCGGCGGCGACCGTCTGCACGTTGCGGGACACCTGCTCGGCCGCGGCGGCCACGACGCCCGCCTGCGCGGAGGTCTCGTCGGAGCCCGCGACGACCTGGTGGGACGCCGCCGACAGCTCCTCGGCGGCCGCGGCGACCGTCTGGGCCGTCTCGACCACGCCGGACACGGTGGCGCGCAGGTTCTCCTGCGCGCGGGTCACGGCCCGGGCCATCTGGCCGAGCTCGTCCGCGGAGTCGACCGCCGGCACGACCGTGAGGTCGCCGTCGGCCATCGCCTCGACCGCGCGCTGCACCTCGGTGACCTGGCGGCGGATCACCTGGGCGATCACCAGGCCGACGGCGGCGACCAGCAGCACGCCGGCGGACAGCACGAACAGCAGCACCCGGGCGCCGGAGGTGGCCTGGGCGGACGCGGCGTCGGCGGTGGTGCGCAAAAACTCGTCGGCGTTCTGCTCGGCGGCCTCCAGGCCGGCGATCATGGCGTCGATGGCGGTCTGCGCGTCGCCCTCGGTGATGCGCTGGAACTCGGCGTCGTCGCCGGAGAAGGCGGCCGGGACCAGCTGGTCGTCGCGGATCTGCTGCCACTGCGCCCACGCCGTCTGGAAGTCGGCCCAGCCGGGAATCTCGACGCCGGCCAGGCCGGCCTCGAACGCGTCGGCGGCGGCCTGCAGGTCCGCGTCGGTGCCGGCGATCTTGTCGAGCGCCTCCTGCTGCTCCGCGTCGGTCTCGGTGACGCTCGCGGCGGTCTGGGCGATCAGCATCCGGGCCTTGATCTCCTCCTGGTGCACGACCGCGAGCGGGGCGATCACGTCGGAGGACACGCTCTGCACCAGCGCGGTGCTGGCGGCCAGGGACTGCATCCGCACCGACGCGAACGCGCCGGTGCCCGCGACGACCGCGACGACGACCGCGAGCAGCACCAGGATCTTGGTGCGGACGCCGCGGTCGACGAACAGGGCGGCGGCGCGGCCGGTGCGGCGCTCCTGGCCCGGGGTACCGGGGGTGCCGGCGGCGCGTGCGGGAACGGACCCGCCCGGGCCGCGCGGCGTGGGCACGCGGTCGAGGGCGGCCGTCGACGGCTTCCTCGACGTCGTGGTGACGCTCATGGTGGCTCCTCAAGACTGGGCGTTGTCCCCTGCTGCGCCTCCGATCGACCGGCGGGGGCCGCGCGTGAGCCCCGGCCCGGGGTGAACCCGGGGTGGAGCCCCGCTGAACGCCGCCGGCCGCGGCACCCCCGGGGGTGCCGCGGCCGGTCGGTGGCGCGGGGGCTCAGTAGGTGAAGCGGGCCACCCGGCCGCGCAGGTCCTCGGACAGCCGGGCGAGCTCGCCGATCGAGTCGCCCATCTGGTTGAGGGTCTGGGAGGACTGGGTCGCGGCCGAGGCCACGCCGGTGATGTTGGTGGCGATCTCGCCCGAGCCGGTCGCGGCCTCGGCCACCGAGCGGGACATCTCCGTGGTCGTCGCCGTCTGCTCCTCCACCGCCGAGGCGATGGTCAGCTGGTAGTCGTTGATGCTCGCGATGATGTGCGAGATCTCGCCGATCGCCCCCACCGCACCGCTGGTGTCGGCCTGGATCGCCTCGACCCGGCGCGCGATGTCCTCGGTCGCCTT
>Ga0164306_10000367_pt1 | contig 18006 bp, 17 predicted proteins | sample Whisoiple_242_MG_FD_110213 | JGI IMG/M metagenome (GOLD analysis project Ga0164306, IMG submission 110213) | Soil microbial communities amended with fresh organic matter from upstate New York, USA - Whitman soil sample_242_MG | ecosystem: Environmental > Terrestrial > Soil > Unclassified >... | reverse complement strand
GCTGCGCTACAACCTCTTCTTCGATGACCGGACCCTCGATGGCGATCTGACCACCGAGTTCGGCGGCGTCAACTTGACCGTCGACCGGATGAGCGCCCCCTACATCCAGGGCGCCACGATCGACTTCGTCGACACCATCGAAAAGCAGGGTTTCACCATCGACAACCCGAACGCGACGGGCTCGTGCGCGTGCGGGGACTCGTTCAACTGACCTAGTACTGGCTGCCAGCGCGCAGCAGGTACGAACACACCAGGACCTCGTTGTCCTGGGCGAGTATCTGGGCCACTGCCTGTTCCTCCGTCTTGGGCGGGGGTTGGGTGCGGCTTCCTGCGGGCGTGACGCGCATGGTGAACAGCACCTGCGCCTGATACGGCGACGAGAACACCATCTTGTCGATCGACGTCACATCCGCGCTGGAGAACTGCTTGCGGAACGCGTCGCTGCTCAGATCCGCAAGCGCCAGGTCTGATTTCTTTTCCTTGACGGCGTCGAACAGCCCGCACAGCGTGTGTCGGGCGATCTGTTCGACATCACCGCGCTGCAGCGCATCCAAGTAGTCCTGGATCGCCGTCTGTGCCGCCGTTGTGGTCAGCGTCTTGCGGGTCGCCGGATCGTCGTCGGAGCCCATCACCAGAACCGTCGTGAGCACAGCGGCGGCCAGCACCGCGATCGCGAGCAGCGCGGCCAGTACGCCGCGCCACCGGCTGCGCTTCGGATACGGAATCGGCGGTGGCAGCAAGCCCGGATAGATCGGTGCCGCAACGGGATTGTGCGGATACGGCACAGGGGGACCGGGATGGGGGGGTGCAGGGCCGACAGGTCCGGCGCCGTATTGGGGCGGATACGGACCAGCCATGGAGTGTGCTCTCCCGGAGTTGTCGGGGAATGCCGTCTACAGTGACCCGAACGAGTCTTGTAGCAGGTTAGCGCAAGCGGCCGGACGTGGGCGGGACCGTGACGCTCGGTACGATTACCTAGACAGATTAATGAATTGAAGGGTGCAGCTTCGTGACCATTGCGGTAACCGGATCGATCGCAACCGACCATCTCATGCGGTTTCCGGGCAAATTCTCCGAAGGCCTGCTGCCTGAGCACCTGCAGAAGATCTCGGTCAGCTTCCTGGTGGACGACCTGGTCATCCACCGCGGGGGCGTCGCGGGGAACATGGCGTATGCGATCGGCGTCCTCGGCGGAGACCCGACACTCGTCGGTGCCGTCGGAAGGGATTTCGACGACTACCGGGGATGGCTCACCAGCCACGGCGTGGACTGCGACAGCGTGCTGATATCGGACACCGCCTATACCGCCCGGTTCGTCTGTACCACAGACGAAGACATGGCACAGATCGCCTCGTTCTATCCCGGTGCGATGTCGCAGGCGCGTGACATCAAGCTTGCCGATGTCGTGTCTCGCAGGGGCACACCGGATTTGGTGATCGTCGGCGCCAATGATCCGGATGCAATGTTCCTGCACACCGAAGAATGTCGGGCGCTGGGCCTTGCTTTTGCCGCCGACCCGTCGCAGCAGCTGGCCCGGCTGACCGGCGAGCAGATCCGGGCGCTGATCGACGGCGCGACATATCTGTTCACCAACGACTACGAATGGGACCTGTTGCTGCAGAAGTCCGGCTGGTCGGAGGCCGAGGTGATGAGCCAGATTCAGATGCGCGTCACCACGCTGGGCGAGAAGGGCGTCGACATCGTCGGCCGCGACGGCACCTTCATCCATGTCGACGTGCTGCCCGAAACCCACAAGGACGACCCCACCGGCATCGGCGACGCCTTCCGGGCCGGCTTCCTGACCGGGGTGGACAAGGGCCTGTCGACCGAGCGCGCCGCACAGTTGGCGTCGCTGGTCGCGACACTTGTGCTGGAGGCTCCTGGTCCGCAGGAATGGAGCTGGGACAAAGAGGCAGGCATCAAGCGGCTGGCCGACGCCTACGGCGCGGACGCGGGCACCGAGATTTCCGAAGCGCTCGGTTAGAGCTGCACCGGATAGGTCGGCTCGCTGATCTGAGGCGTCACGCTGCCCTCGACGAAGATCGCGTGCCACAGCATGAAGATCAGCACGGTCCACAGTCGTCTGCTGTGATCGCTTGCGCCGGTGCGGTGCTCGTCGAGCATGGTTCGAACCGCCGCCGTGTCGACGAGCTCACCGGCGCCTGACGACGCCGTGAGGTCGTAAGCCCAATCCAACAGCTCACCGGCCCGCAGCCAGTGCCGGATGGGCACCGGGAAGCCGAGCTTCGGCCGGTTGAGTACGTGCGCGGGGATGACCGGCTCCAGAGCTCGACGCAATGCGTACTTCGTGGTGGATCTGGTGATCTTCTGGTCCAACGGCAGCCGGGATGCCACCGCGAACACCTCCGGATCCAGGAACGGCACGCGCAACTCGAGCGAGTTGGCCATGGTCATTTTGTCGGCCTTGACCAGAATGTCGCCGCGAAGCCAGGTGAACAGGTCGATGTGCTGCATCCGTGCCACCGGGTCCCAGCCCTCGGATTCTGCATACACCCGTGCAGTCACATCCGTATGCGTCCAATCGGCGCGGAATCCCGGCAGCACCGCCTGCAGCTGCGCGTCGGAGAAGCTGCGCGCATTGCCGTAGTACCGCTGCTCGAGCGTCTGGCTGCCCCTGTGCAGCAGGCTCTTTCCGCGCATGCCGTCCGGCAGTGGCGCCGAGACCCTGGCCATGGAACGGCGCAGCGGACGGGGCATATAGTTGAAAGGCTTGAGCGACAACGGTTCCCGGTAGATCGTGTACCCGCCGAACAGTTCGTCGGCGCCCTCGCCGGACAGCACGACCTTGACGTGTTTGCGCGCCTCTCGGGCGATGAAGTACAGCGGCACCAGCGCCGGGTCGGCCACGGGTTCGTCGAGATACCAGACGATCTCGGGCAATGCCGAGACGAACTCGGCCTGGCTCACCACTTTAGTGATGTGTCTGGCGCCGATCGCCTCCGCCGACGCCACCGCCACGTCGACCTCCGAAAAGCCCTCCCGCTCGAAGCCCGTGGTGAAGGTGATCAGCCGTGGGTTGTGCCGCATGGCGAGCGCCGCGATGGCGGTGGAGTCGATGCCGCCGGACAGGAAAGAGCCCACAGTGACATCGGCGCGCATGTGCTTGGCCACCGAGTCCTCGAGCACGGCGGTGATCTCGTCGTATCGGCTCTGTTCCGTGCCTGCGGTGAACGGCTTGGCCGCGAACCGGGGAGTGAAGTACCGACTCACCTTCGGTCGACCACCAGGCCGGATGCGGGCGTAGCTGCCGGACTCCAGCCTGCGCACGCCGCGGTGCAGCGTCTCGGGTTCGGGCACGTACTGCAGCACGGTGTAGTGCTGGACGGCCCGTTCGTCGATACCGACGTCGATGCCCAGGTCGTCTGCGAGGCTGAGCAGGCACTTCTTCTCGCTGCCTACCGCCGTGCCTGCCGGCCCCGTCGCCATGAAGAGCGGTTTGATGCCGAAGGGGTCACGCGCGCAGAGCAATTCGCGCTCAACGGTGTCCCACAGAGCGAATGCGAACATGCCGCGCAGCCGGGTCAGCGCGTCGGTGCCCCAATAGTGGTAGGCGGCGATGATGGCCTCGCCGTCGCCGTCGGTGTGAAAGGTCGCCCCGTTGGTGTCGGCCAGTTCGCGCCGCAACTCCAGGTAGTTGTAGATCTCGCCGTTGAAGACCAGCACGTAGCGGTCGGGCGAGTCGGCGGGCCCCCAGCGCAACGGTTGGTGGCTGTGCGCGATGTCGATGATCGACAGCCGGTTGAAGCCGAGGACGACCTCACCGTCGTGCCATGTGCCCGGTTCGTCGGGCCCGCGGTGACGCATCAAATGCGACGCGCCGGACACCGCATCGACCAGTTCCGCGGAGACGTCGGCGGACGGATCGGTCAGCAGGGCCAGGAGTCCGCACACGGCGCCAGTATGCCGAATAGCGGCGCGAACTATGACGGGCACTCAATAGGCGAGGTGTGTCGAGACCAGCACCTGTGTCATTCCCCGGTCGCTGCGCTCCACCCCTGCAGGGTGGTCTACGCTGCGTAGTATTCGCCTAGTTCCACCGACTTCTAGGAGGCTGCAACGTGACACCTCGCGGACGCTGGGTGGTGGCACGGAGAGCGGCGTTGGTTGTCGTACTTGGTGCGGCTGCGCTGCTGCTCAGCGGGTGTAGCTGGTCGGAGGCGCTCGGCCTTGGCTGGCCCAACGGAATCACACCGCAGGCCCACCTCAACCGTGAACTGTGGATCGGCTCGGTGATCGCCTCACTGGTGGTCGGCGTCATCGTGTGGGGCCTGATCTTCTGGACGTCGGCGTTTCACCGGCACAAGAAGGGCGAAACGGAGCTGCCGCGCCAGTTCGGCTACAACATGCCGCTGGAGCTGGTTCTCACCGTGGTGCCCTTCCTGATCATCTCGGTGCTCTTCTACTTCACCGTGGTCGTGCAGGAGAACTTGCTTCGCAAGGAGCCGAACCCCGAGGTGACCGTCGACGTCACCGCCTTCCAGTGGAACTGGAAATTCGGATATCAGAACGTCAACTTCAGTGATGGCACGTTCAAGTTCGACGGGGCAGACCCCAGCCGCACACTCGCCGCAGCGGGCCCGGAGGGATTGCAGGGCGAGCAGGGCGGCGAGTTCGGCTCCAGTGGCGAAGAGCACGCGATCGGGGCCAGGGAGCGTGACAACAAGGACTACCTGAACTTCGACAAAGTCGAGACTCTGGGCAACAGCAACGAGATCCCGATTCTGGTGTTGCCGACGGGCAAGCGCATCCAGTTCCAGATCGCCTCCGCCGATGTGGTCCATGGTTTCTGGGTGCCGGAGTTCCTCTTCAAACGCGACGTGATGCCGGATCCGAAGGCCAACAATTCCGACAACGTGTTCCAGATCAGCGAGATCATGAAGACGGGCGCGTTCGTGGGTCGGTGTACCGAGATGTGCGGCACCTACCACTCGATGATGAACTTCGAGTTGCGCGTGGTGGAGCCCAACGACTTCAAGGCCTACATGCAGCAACGGATCGCGGGAAAGACCAACGCCGAGGCACTGAAGGCGATCAACCAGCCCCCGACGGCGGTCACCACCCATCCGTTCGACACCCGCCGCGGCGAACAGGCGGGCTCACCTCCTCAGGCGAGCAAGTAGGGATCTCATGCACATCGAAGCCAGGCTGTTCGAGTTCTTGACCGCGTTCTTCGTCCTCGCGGCCGTCGTCTACGGCACGCTGACCGCGATATTCCAGTACGGCGGCATCGAGTGGGCGGGCGTGACGGCCCTGGTGTTGACCGCGGGTCTGACGATGATCACCGGCACCTTCTTCCGGTTCGTCGCGCGCCGGCTCGACACCAGGCCCGAGGACTACGAGGACGCCGAGATCAGCGATGGCGCCGGAGAGCTCGGCTTTTACAGCCCGCACAGCTGGTGGCCAATCATGATCGCGCTGAGCGCCTCTGTGACGGCCGTGGGCGTCGCAATGTGGCTGCCGTGGCTGATCGTGGCCGGGGTGGTCTTCGTGCTCGCCACCGTCGCGGGTCTGGTCTTCGAGTACTACACCGGCGCCGAGAAGCACTGACCGCCAAGGTCACATCTGGGCTTCAGTTGGTCACCTACCGCATGGGCGAATTCGATCCGCTCATCAGTTTGGGTAGGGTTGCCGGGGCCGACTCAAAGTGGCTGTCCGCCGCTTGCTGTCGGGCCGTTGAAGTCGTCGAGAAGGATAGGCGTAGATGAGCGGGCCGAATCCTCCAGGGCCGGACTCCGAAGGGGCGGACGACCTGGATCAGGAACCGGGTGAGTCGACCGCCGAGGAAAATTCTGTCCAGGACGCCACGGGTGAGACGGAGATCCATTCGCAGGCCTACTCGGCGCCCGAGTCCGAGCAGTTCACCGCGGGCCCGTACGTGCCCGCCGATCCCGAACTCTATGACTACGACGAGTACGACAAGACCGAGCTGGTGGACGCAGGCAGGCCGCCGCGCTGGCCCTGGGTGGTCGGCGTCGTCGCGATCATCGCCGCGATTTCGCTGGTGGTGTCCGTCTCGCTGCTGGTGATGGGTACGGACTCCGACAATCTCAACGCCCAGGGCGGGCCCACTTCGACATCGGCGCCGCCGGTGCAGGACGAGATCACCACGACGACACCACCGCCACCGCCGCCGCCCCCGCCGTCGTCTGAGGAACCACCGCCGCCACCGCCGCCGGAGACCGTCACGGTGACCGAGCCGCCGCCCGCGCCTGCACCGGCACCTGCACCGGAGGAGCCGCCGCCAGCCCCTGCACCGGCCCCGCAGGAACCCTCGAGCGCACCCGCGCCGCCGCCCACGACGACGCGTGCAGGGCCTCGTCAGGTCACCTATTCGGTGACGGGTACCAAAGCGCCCGGCGACATCATCACGGTCACCTACATCGACGCGTCGGGCCGTAGCCGCACCCAGCGCAACGTCTACATCCCGTGGTCGCTCACGGTCACACCGATCTCGCAGTCCGAGGTCGGCTCGGTGCAGGCGTCGAGCCTGTTTCTGGTCAGCAGGCTGAATTGCTCGATCACCACCAGCGACGGCACCGTATTGTCCTCGAATACTGGCAACTCCGCACAGACAAGCTGCTGATGACATACAAAACCGGGGCCGCGGCCCCCTCGCGGCTCGATCCGACATCGAGCGAAGCAGGCAATGTGGACCGCATTCTGCTCGCCGCGTGCGCGGTGATCTGGCTTGCCGCGCTGGGGTCCGCCGTGGCGGCGACCGTTGCCCTGGTCGACCTCGGCAACGGCCACCAGGAGTCGTCTGCGACCGATTCGGGGACACCGTGGTTGCTGTACGGCGTGATCGGGGTGTCGGCGCTTGTCATCCTCGGCGCCATTCCGCTGCTGATTCGGGCACGGCGTACAGCGACCGACGATCCCCGGGCAGGCCACGGCGCAGCCGCCAGACCCACCCCCGGTCGGGCCCCGGCGACCACACGCGTCCCCGAGCCCCGCACGCAGCAGCTGCGGACCTCGCAGGCGCCCGCCGCAACCAGTCGGCAACGCAGCGGCTATCCGACCGCCTCCGGGATCAGCACGTTCGACGCCGCAGTACCCCCGGCGGTGGATCGGGTGTGGCTGCGCTGCGCCGTCGTCATCGCGTCCGCGATCGGCCTAGCGCTGCTCGGCATCGGTATCGCCACCTATCTGATGGCGGCGGGCCACGACACCTTCGCCTGGGCGGCCTATATCGTGGCCGGCCTCATCACGCTGGCCATGCCCGCCATACCCTGGATCTATCTCCGGCAGCTGCACGAGCTCGTCGACAGCTGACACGCCCGCTCGATAGGCGGGCAGGCGGTGTCAGTGGCCGTTCGTCGAGCCGTGCCCGTTGGAGCCGTGCCCGTTCGACCCGTGCCCGTTGGAGCCGTGGCCGTTCGACCCGTTGCGATCCTGGTGCTCTCGTAAAGCGGTGAGCGCCTTGCGTTCTCCGGCGTGCTCTGCCTCCACCAACGCGTCGTGCTGGTCGACGGGATCGGCTCTCAGGAAGCTGCCGGTACCCGGCGCGCCCGCGGAGCCGAGCTTGTTCATCCGCTTGGGTACCGGGGCGCCCTGGTATTCCAGCGGCAGCGGATGGCCGTGGTCGTCGACCGGCCCCAGCGGCTGGTGCAACTCGATATAGGCGCCGTGCGGCAGCCGCTTGATGATGCCCGTCTCGATGCCGTGCTCGAGCACGCCGCGGTCGCTGCGCTGCAGCCCGATGCACCACCTATAGGCCAGGTAGTAGACGATCGCGGGCAGCACCACCATGCCGATGCGGCCGATCCACGTCGTCGCGTTCAGCGAGATGTGGAACTTGAGCGCGATGATGTCGTTCATGCACGCGAACGTCAGCACGATGTAGAACGCGATGGCCATCGCGCCGATCGCGGTACGCACCGGAACGTCCCTCGGGCGCTGCAGCAGATTGTGATGCGCCTTGTCCCCGGAGAACCTCTTCTCCAGGAACGGCCACGCCGGAAGGAGCATGAATATGACGCCCATCAGCACAGCGATCCACACCGGCTGAGGGATCGTGTGCCCGAACAGGTAGAACTCCCACGCCGGCCAGAGCCGGATGAGGCCGTCGGTCCACATCATGTAGAAGTCGGGCTGGCTACCCGCCGAGATCTGGGACGGCTTGTAGGGGCCGAGCTGCCAGATCGGGTTGATCTGCAGAAGACCGCCCATGATGCCGAGAATGCCGGTCGTCACTGCGAAGAACGCGCCGGACTTGACCGCGAACACCGGCATGACCCGGACGCCGACGACGTTGGTCTCGGTACGACCCGGTCCGGGGAACTGCGTGTGCTTCTGGAACCACACCAGCGCCAGGTGCGCCCCGATGAGCGCGAGGATGATGCCCGGGATCAGCAGGATGTGAAGCGCGTAGAGCCGCGGGATGATGATGCCGATTGAACAGTCGTTTCCGACACCGCCGCAAGGGAAGTCACCGCCGAACAAGGCCCAGTGCAGCCAGGTGCCGACGATCGGAACGCCCATCGTGATGCCCGAGAATGCGGCGCGCAGGCCGGTTCCGGACAGCAGGTCGTCGGGCAGCGAGTAGCCGAAGAAGCCCTCGAACATGGCCAGGATCAACAGCAGTGAGCCGATCACCCAGTTGGCCTCACGGGGACGGCGGAACGCGCCGGTGAAGAAAATACGCGCCAGGTGGACCATGATCGACGCCGCGAAAAGCAGTGCGGCCCAGTGGTGGATCTGGCGGACGAACAGGCCGCCGCGCACCTCGAAGCTGATATCGAGAGTGGAAGCGAAGGCCTTCGACATCTCGACGCCGCGCAGCGGCTGGTAGACGCCGTCATAGGTGACATCGACCATGGACGGATCGAAGAACAGGGTGAGGTAGACGCCGGTGAGCAGCAGCACGATGAAGCTGTACAGGGCGATCTCACCCAGCAGGAACGACCAGTGGGTGGGGAACACCTTGTTGAGCTGTCTGCGGACCGCCGCAGAGGGGTGGTACCGCGAGTCGATCGCGTCGCCTTGTGAGGCCGCAATCTCACTGAGGCTCGGTGGTTTCGGCAGTGTCGGACTCATATCGTCTTCCGTTCCCAGAATGCCGGACCGACGGGTTCGATGAAGTCCCCGGCGGCGACCAGGTACCCGTCCTGATCAATGGTGATGGGCAACTGCGCGAGGGCGCGCGCAGCCGGGCCGAATATGGGTTTCGCGAAATGCAGCGCGTCGAACTGAGACTGGTGGCACGGGCAGAGAATGCGATAGGTCTGCTGCTCGTAAAGCGAAGAGGGACAACCCAGGTGCGAGCACACCTTGGTGAACGCGAACAGGTCACCGAAGTTAAAGCTCTCCTGGCCCTGCCGCTTGACCACCCTGTTCATGTCGCCCGGCTTGATGCGAATGAGCATCACCGGGTTGCGGACACCCATCAGGATCTCGTTGAGCCGGTGGTGTGATTCGACCGTGGTGCCGTCACCGTCGGACTCCCGCCACGGGAACACGGTTTCCATGCCGCCTGCGTCGAGGTCCTCGGGGCGCATCTTGATGAACGGCGATCCGTCCCCCGTACTCCCGGTGGCGCGGGCCACAAAGATGGTCTCGCCCTTGAACTGCGGGGTCCATCCGGACGTCCACAGCACGGCTTTCTTGCCATCGGCGGTCGGCACCACCGGCTTCCACGGGTTCTTGATCAGGCCGCCGATGAACGCGACCAGAGTGCCCGCACCGAATGCGCCAAGGCCGATGCCGAGCGACAGACCGATCAGCTTGCGGCGCTTGAGGGTCGACCCCTCAAGGGCATCCGTGAGATTGGCCGCGACGGTCTTGCGCTGGATCTCGGGAGAGCTACCGTCGTGCCGATCCTGGATGGAGATCTCTTCCGGGATGAACTTCTTCTGGTACAGCACGGCGCCGATGCCGATCGCCAGGATCGACAGGCCGAAGGTGAAACCGTAGAGCGGGGTGGCCAGGTTGTACCACAAGTGGCCGGGCTCGTTCGTGCCCTTGTACTCCCAGGGCCAGAACAGGAATATCCCCAACAACGCGACGCCCGAAAGGCCGCCCAACAGAAGCCAATTCGCCACCGAGCGTTCCGCGCGCTTCTCGGCCTTGGTGCCCTGCACCGGCCAACGGTCTTCCTTGTAGACGATCTCGACGCCGTCGAGCTTGCCGCCCAGCTCGAGTAGTTCCTCGCGCGACATCGATGCAAGCTCGGCGTCGCTGGGCTGCCCCGGAACGCCGGCATGGCCAGGGGCGTCCGTGCCCTTGGGGGTGTTCTGCGCGTCGTCGGTCACGACCGGGCTCCGATCCACAGGGCCGCCCCAACGACGGCCACAATCCCGATGATCCACGCGGCCATGCCCTCCGAGGTGGGTCCGAGGCCGCCGAGGCCGTAGCCGCCGGGGTCCGGCGCTTCGGCTGCCATCCGCACGTAGGCGACCAGGTCGCGCTTCTCGTCGGGGGAGAGTTGACGGTCGGAGAACTTCGGCATGTTCTGCGGGCCGGTCAGCATCGCGGTGTAGATCTGCGCGGGTTCGGCGTTGGTCAGTTCGGGCGCGTACTTGCCCGACGACAGCGCGCCGCCTTTGCCGGTGAAGTTGTGGCAGGACGCGCAGTTCAGCCGGAACAGGTCGCCGCCGCGGGCGACGTTGTCGCCGATGAGCGATTCCGAGGCCACCTGGCCGTTGTCGGTGCGCGGCACCACGGGGCCGCCGCCGTTGGCCTGCACGTAGGCGCCGAGCGCATCGATCTGCGCCTCGTCGAACTGGGGCGGCTTCTGCGGCGCCTGCGCCTCACCGCGCATGGCGGGCATCCGGCCCGTCGACACCTGGAAGTACACGGCTGCCTCGCCGACTCCGATGAGGCTGGGCCCGCGGCCGGTCACGCCCTGCAGGTTGACGCCGTGGCAGGTCACGCACGAGGTGTCGAACAACTCCTTGCCGGTGCGCAGCATCGCCGACGCCGACTCATCGGCGACGGCCACCTGCGGGTCCGGTGTGAGGGTGGCGGCAAGGCCGCCCGCTAAGCCAAGTCCGACCAGCAGCAGCACCGCACCCGAGAGCCGCCGACGAAGCCGACGGCGTTTCACTGTCATCGAACCCCTTCTCATCGGACGAAATAGATGGTGGCGAACAGCGCGATCCACACGATGTCGACGAAGTGCCAGTAGTACGAGACGACGATCGCGGCGGTGGCCTGTGCGGGTGTGAATTTGCTCATGGTGGTGCGCGCCAGCAGGAAGATGAAGGCGATCAGACCACCGATGACGTGCAGACCGTGAAATCCGGTGGGCAGGTAGAAGACCGAGCCGTACGCGCTGCTGGAGATCGTGGTTCCGTGCTCGACGAGGTGGATGTACTCGTAGCCCTGGCCGAGTACGAAGAACAGCCCCATCAGGAAGGTGATGACGTACCAGCGCCGCAAGCCGAAAACGTCGCCGCGCTCGGCGGCGAAAACACCCATCTGGCAGGTGAAGGAGGACGCGATGAGCACCAGCGTCACCGGCACGGCCTGGACCAGGTTCAGCTCGGTCGGCGGTGGGGGCCATTCGCCACCGGCCTGCGAGCGGGCGGTGAAGTACATCGCGAACAGCCCAGCAAAGAACATCAGCTCACTGGAAAGCCATACGATGGTGCCAACACTGACCATGTTCGGCCGGTTCAGCGAATGCACTCGGGACGTGATCGCGGTTCCCGAGGTCCCTACAGCGCTCGTCACAACGCAAGTATGACGCTTTGTAGTTGTTGAACTCCACCCGGGTGGAGCAATTCGTCATAATCTCGGGCGTGACTTCTGCTGAAATCGAGCCGTCCTGGGCGATGATCCTCGGCCTGTTGACCACGCAGCAGCCGCTGAGGGCTGGGCAGGCGGCGTGGGCGATGGACCAGATCATGACGGGCGCCGCAACGCCGGCACAGATCGCCGCTTTCGGCGTGTCGATGAAGATGAAGCGGCCGACGTCCGCCGAGGTGACCGAGTTGGCCAACACGATGCTGTCCTACGCCCGGCGAGTGCCCACCGAGGAGATCGGCACCGACACCGTCGACGTGGTGGGCACCGGCGGCGACGGGGCGAACACCGTGAACCTCTCGACGATGGCCGCCCTCGTGGTGGCGGCCGCCGGGGTGCCGGTGGTCAAGCACGGAAACAGGGCCGCGTCGTCCCGCAGCGGCGGCGCCGACACGCTGGAAGCCCTCGGGGTGCGCATCGACCTCGGCCCAGACGACGTCGCGCGCAGCGTCGCGGAGGTCGGCATCGGTTTCTGCTTCGCGCCGGTGTTCCATCCTTCTTACCGGCATGCCGGAGCGGCCCGCCGCGAGATCGGCGTACCGACGGTGTTCAATCTCCTTGGGCCGCTGACGAATCCGGGCTCGCCGCGTGCCGGGCTGATCGGCTGCGCGTGGGCCGATCTGGCCGAGGTGATGGCCGGCGTGTTCGCCACCCGCCGCTCCAGCGTGCTGGTCGTGCACGGTGACGACGGGCTCGACGAGCTCACCACGACGACGACGAGCACCATCTGGCGCGTCCAGGCAGGCACCGTGGAGAAGCTGACCTTCGATCCCGCGGGATTCGGGTTCCCCCGCGCCGACATATCGGCCTTGGTGGGCGGCGACGCCGAGACCAATGCGGCGGAGGCACGCGAGGTGCTGGCGGGCGCCACGGGGCCGGTGCGTGACGCGGTGGTGCTGAACGCCGCAGGCGCGATGGTCGCCCATGCGGGACTAACCAGCGGCGCCGAATGGCTGTCGGCGTGGGAGTCGGGTCTGAGCCGGGCCGTCGATGCGATCGACTCCGGGGAGGCCGAACAACTGCTGGCGCGTTGGGTGCGGTTCACTCAGCAGGTCTGACGAATCGAGCGTTTGCTCGGCGGCCAGCCGCGCCGACCTCGCCGTCGCCGCCCACGACGCCCATCGTCCCGCGGACCCGGACGGTGACGCCCAGCCGGGTTCGGCGCGCACGATGCGCACCCCGGGCTGGGCGAGCCAGCGCATCACCAGCGCCACCTCTTCGACGAGCGCGCCACCCAGCGGGGCTGGGTTCGGCAGAATCACTTGTGCTGCAGCGCTTATCGCGTCGACCACCGGCATCGGCGGCACGCCCCGGCGCGCGACGCCTGCGGCAGCGAGCTGTCCGCACCGGATCACGGCGAGGTTCCATCCGCCTTCGCCATCGGAGCGCGCCGCGACGAGCTCGGAGACCGAGGCCAGCGAGCGCAGTCGCTGACCGCGCCACAGCACGTCGATCGCGGAGCAGGCGTGATCACGTAGCCGGGCGGCGGTCTCGTAACGGTGGCAATCGGCCAACTCGCCGATGCGGGCGAGCACCGCCGAGAGTGCGTCATCCTCGAGCCCGTCGATCAGCGCCGTCGTCCGCTGTGGCGCGCCGGCGTACTCGGCGGCGGCGACGCCGCGCGGCGCGGGGCACGGCGACAGCTCGCGTTCGGGGCAGGCGGGGCCGTGCTGCGCAGAGCGGGCGAGCCGGGTGGTGCAGGTGCGAAGGCCGGTGAAGCGGGCGAGCAGGTCGGCGGTCTCGACGGCGTCGGCGCGGGACCGGAACGGCCCGACCGCGCTGTCGCTCTTCGGGGTGCGCACGATCGACAGACGCGGAAACGCCTCCGTCGTCAGCACGATCCACCACCACCGCTGCGGGAACTTCGATCGGCGGTTGTAGGGCGGCGCATGCGCAGCGAGCAGCCGCAGCTCGCGAACGCCCGCCTCCAGGCCATGGGCGCACTCGACGTGGTCGATCGCGGTGGCAAGCGCCACCATCTCCTTGATCCGCGGTCGTGCGTCAGAGCCGTTGAAGTACTGACCAGCCCGTCTGTGCAGATCCACCGCCGTGCCGACATAGAGCACCTCGTTGGCGGGGCCGCGGAACAGGTAGACACCGGGCCGGTGTGGCAGGTGCGCGGCCAGTACTCGCTTTCGGCGCTGCTGCGGTGACACATCGGGCAGGTAGGCGCGCAGGTCGGTGTAGGTATGCACGCCCTGGTTCCCGACCCGTTCGATCAGCGCGTGCAGCACGTCGACGGTGGCCCGCGCATCGTCGAGAGCGCGGTGCGTCGGCGTGGTGGCGGCGCCGAACAACCGGGCCAGCGCCGAGAGCCGAACGCTGGGTGCTTCGTCGCGGGTGAGCACCCGGCGGGCCAACCGGACGGTGCACAGCACCGGTGGGCGTGGCCACGGAATCTGACAACGCTCCGCGGCGGCGCGCAGAAAGCCGATGTCGAACCCCGCGTTGTGGGCGACCAGCACTGCGCCACGGGCGAATTCAAGGAACGCGGGCAGCACGGTGTCGATCTTGGGTGCGTCATGCACCATGGCCGAGGTGATGCCGGTCAGTTCGACGATCTGCGGCGGGATGCTGCGGCCGGGGTCCACCAGCGTGGCCAGCTCTCCGAGCACCGCCCCGCCGCGTACCTTCACCGCGCCGATCTCGGTGATGGCGTCGACGTTGCCGCCGTCGCCGGATGCGCGGCCACCGGTGGTCTCGAGGTCGACGACGACGAACGTGGTGTCACGGAGCGATTCGGACGCCAGCTCCAGCGACAGCTGTTCGGAATCGGAGAAGCTGGGCCGTCCCATGCGCTGAAGGTAGGCACTGCGACCGACAGGCTCGAGTTGCCACGCGCCAGATGTCGGTGGTGCCCGTTAGCGTGCGACTAACTCCAACGAGAGGACGGTCAGATGGACGAGGCCGATGAGCGGGGCACCGATACCGGTGCGGTGACCATCGATTGCGATGACTGCGCTGTGCGTGGCCCGGGCTGCAAGGACTGTGTGGTGAGCGTGTTGCTCGGCGTTCCGGACACGCTGCTGCGCGACGAGCGGGCCGCGCTCGAGGTGCTCGCGGAGGCCGGTCTGGCGCCGCGGCTGCGGTTGGTACCGATTCACCGGCACGGGGATTCCGGAGTTGTCGCCTGACGACACGCCTAGCAACAGATCGTGTCCGAAAAACTCTGAGAGGCTGTTAAATTTGCGTCTCTTGTTTGGACAAGGCTGATGCCGTTTCGTAACCTGTCTGAGACCTAGGACAGTTCGGGGCGACTTGCCAACGGCAGTTTGAGGACTCAAATCTTGACGCTCGACCGTACGCAGTGGATCACGCGTGGACTTAAGCGACCCGCTATATATGCGATAACGGCACTGACCCTGCTCGGAGGGATCCTTGCCGGCAATGTGCAAGCAGATCCCGCAGCGGACACGCTGGCAAAGTTGAACGAGCTGTCGCGACAGGCCGAGCGGACCACCGAGGCTATGCATTCGGCAGAGCTCGATCTGGATAACAAGCTGGCCGCACAGACTGCGGCCGAGGCGAAGCAGTCCGCGGACCAGGCGGCAGTCGATACGGCCACTGCAAAACTGGCAACGTTCCAGTCGTCGGTCGATAAATTCGCTGCCGCTCAATACATGGGCGGTAGGACCAGCGGCATGGACGCGATGCTGACCGCCGACTCGCCGCAGCGGCTCATCGACCAGCTTTCGGTTCAGCGGGTGATGGCATCCGAGATGCGGGTGCAGATGAACAACTACCGAACCGTCAGCGATCAGGCAGCCAAGGCACGGGAAGCCTCCGCCAAGTCGGCGGCCGAAGCGAAGACCGCGGCCGAGCAGGCCGCGGCGGTGCGCGCTGACCTGCAATCCAAGCAAAGCCAGCTGCAGATTCAGATGGCCGTCGTCAAGTAACAGTTCGAGGCGTTGACGCCCGGCCAGCGGGAAGCCCTCGCAGCGGTTCCACCTCCACCACCGCTTCCCGAGGCGGCGCCCCCCGCGCCCCAGGACCCTGCGATCGTGGCCGCACCACCCGAAGGCGGCATCCCGCCGGGCGATGTCGCGCCACCCGACGGCGCGCTGGCTCCCGAGGCGCCCGGCGGCACCGGCGAGGGAATGATGGCGGTGCAGGCCGCGCTGACCCGCATCGGCTCGCCCTACTCATGGGGCGGATCGGGACCGAACCAATTCGACTGCTCCGGCCTGGTGATGTGGGCGTTCCAGCAGGCGGGTATCTCGCTGCCGCACTCCAGCCAGGCGCTGGCCCGGGGTGGCCAGCCGGTGGACACATCGCAGATGCAACCGGGAGACGTGGTCAACTACTACTCCGACGCGTCGCATTCGGCCATCTACATCGGCGACGGGATGATGGTGCACGCGTCCACCTACGGCACGCCGGTGCGAGTGGCACCGGTGAACAATGCCCCGATCTACAACGTCCGCCGGTACTAGACGTCGGTTTCTCGGCCCACTGCTGATCGTCGAGTTGATCCTGGCGGTGATGCTTGTCGGCAGACCTGACGCGCCTTCTGGTCAGCCGGCGCCCGTGTCGACACCGACCGCGACCGCGGCGGCTTCGCGTACCGAGACGGTGTCCGATGGCCGCACCGTCGAGTTGACGAGCCTCGGTGGCCCGACGACGCAACCGCTGCTCGAGCGGGTGTCGCGCGCCATGGACGACGCCGTTGCAGCCGTGACGCAGTTCTGGGGGCCCGATTGGCCCCGCGACATCGTCGTGGTGGCGACCGCCTCCGACGAGCAGTTCCGCGCCTTGGCGGGCGGCGGGTCCGACATCGCAGCCGCGACCACCGCACGGCGCATCGTCTTCGCGCCGGGGGCCACTGCGATGAGCGCCGCCGATTTGCGGATTGTGTTGCGCCACGAACTCTTCCATTACGCTGCCCGCGCCGAAACGGCGGCCGACGCCCCCCGGTGGCTGACCGAGGGTGTCGCCGACTTCGTGGCACGCCCCGCCGCGCCGCTGCCGGGTCGACGGTTGGCAGCCGAGGTCGCGGTGCTGCCGACCGACGCCGACCTGGACACGGTGGGGCCGACCAGGACGCTCGCCTACGACCGGGCCTGGTGGTTCACCCGATTTGTGGCCGACCGGTACGGGACACCTGCACTGCGGCGCCTCTACCTGCGGGCGTGCGGGCCTTCACACCTCGACGTCGAAGCGGCCGTCTCCGAGACGCTCGGCGCCGACCTCGACGAGGTGCTGGTTGCCTGGCGGCGCTGGCTGTCTCAGATAGCCTGACCGCGATGACCCGGGTTTTGCTGGTTACCAACGATTTTCCGCCACGTCGTGGTGGGATCCAGTCGTACCTGCACGAACTCGTCGGCCAACTGCTGCAATCCGAGAACGATTACACGCTGACCGTGTATGCGCCGAAGTGGAAGGGTTGCGAGGAGTTCGACGAAGAAGCCGAGGCGACGGGCTATCAGGTTGTGCGTCATCCCACCACCCTCATGCTGCCCGGTCCTGCTGTCGACGACAGGATGCGCCGCCTGATCGCCGACAACGACGTCGAGACGGTGTGGTTCGGTGCGGCGGCGCCGCTGGCGCTGTTGGCACCGCGTGCGCGCAGTGCAGGCGCCCACCGCATCGTCGCCAGCACGCACGGCCACGAGGTCGGCTGGTCGATGCTGCCGTTGGCGCGCAACGCATTACGCCGTATCGGGGATGACACCGACGTGGTGACCTACGTCAGCGCCTACACGCGCGGCCGGTTCGCGTCCGCGTTCGGGCCGCACGCCGCGCTGGAGTATGTGCCGCCCGGGGTGGACACCGACCGGTTCGCGCCCGATCCGGCGGCCCGCGCGCAGATGCGGTCGCGGTACGGCCTCGGCGATCGCCCGGTGATCGTCTGCCTGTCCCGGTTGGTTCCACGCAAGGGTCAGGACATGCTGATCCGCGCCCTGTCTGCGATCCGCAGGCGCGTCGACGGCGCCGTGCTGGTCATCGTCGGGGGCGGGCCGTATCTGGCGACGCTGCACCGCCTTGCCCGGGATGCAGGGGTCACCGACCATGTGATCTTCACCGGCGGTGTGCCCGGCGCGGAGCTGCCCGCCCACCATGCGATGGCCGACGTGTTCGCGATGCCGTGCCGGACGCGTGGCGCCGGACTGGACGTCGAGGGCCTCGGCATCGTCTTCCTGGAGGCGTCCTCGACAGGGGTGCCGGTCGTCGCGGGCGCCTCGGGCGGTGCGCCGGAGACAGTGCGGGACGGCGTCACCGGACGCGTCGTCAACGGTCGCG
>Ga0164306_10000365_pt1 | contig 18016 bp, 15 predicted proteins | sample Whisoiple_242_MG_FD_110213 | JGI IMG/M metagenome (GOLD analysis project Ga0164306, IMG submission 110213) | Soil microbial communities amended with fresh organic matter from upstate New York, USA - Whitman soil sample_242_MG | ecosystem: Environmental > Terrestrial > Soil > Unclassified >... | reverse complement strand
GCCGGCTCAGAAGGCCGCGGTCGCCGGCCGCGACGTCCGCCGCGACGGCAGCATGACCCGCATCGTGCAGCCGGCGTCGCTGTCCGCGACCTCGACCGTCCCGCCGTGCAGCGTCACCGCCCAGCGCACGATCGACAGCCCGAGGCCGGTCCCGCCGGTGGAGATCTGCCCGGTGATGGCGGGGGTGTTGCCGCGCGCGAACCGCTCGAACACCCGCTGCCGCTGGTCGGCCGCGATGCCCGGCCCCTGGTCGACGACGTCGAGCCGGACCCAGCCGCCGGCGCGGTGCGCCTCCAGCCGGACCGGCGCGCCGCGCGGCGAGTGCCGGACGGCGTTCTGCACGAGGTTCGCGACCACCTGGTGCAGCCGCTCGCGGTCCGCCGGGAGGTTGAGGTCGGGCGGGTCGACGACCACCGGGAACGTCAGGTCCTTCGACGCCCCGACCAGCCGCCCCTCCTGCGCGGCCTCCTCGAGGAACTGCTGCACGGGCACGTCGGTCACCTGCAGGTCGACGGCGCCGGCCTCCAGCCGGGACAGGTCGAGCAGCGTCGCGACCAGCCGGCTGAGCCGCTGCGTCTGCGCGAGCGCGGCGCGCATCGCCTCCGGGTCCGGGTCCTCGACGCCGTCGACGATGTTCTCGAGCTGCGCCTGCAGGGCGGTCACCGGGGTGCGCAGCTCGTGCGACACGTTCGCGACCATCTCCCGGCGCAGCGAGTCCGCCTGCTCCAGGTCGTCCGCCATGCGGTTGAAGGCCGTCGCGAGCTCGCCGACCTCGTCCCGGCTGGTCGCGCGCACCCGGCGGCTGTAGTCGCCGGCCGCCATGGCCCGCGCCGCGGAGGTCATCTCCCGCAGCGGGGAGGTCATGCCGCGCGCGAGCAGCTGGGTCATCACCAGCGCGAGCACGATGACGATGGGGAACGTCCGGGACGGGCCCAGCGCGTTGTTCAACCCGATCCAGGTGAGCAGCGACGCGACGAACACCGCGGCCGCCACGAGGACGCCGAGCTTGATCTTGATGGACCGCAGCCGGTCGAGCGGCCGCACGTCGGGCAGGCGGGGCCGCTGGTGCCGGGGAGGGGTCGGCACCGTCACGCCGAGCCGCCTCCGGGGGTCGACGCGCCCGGGCCGGCGGCCGGCTCCAGGGCGTAGCCCACGCCGTGCACGGTGCGGATCAGGTCGGCGCCCAGCTTCCTGCGCAGGGCCTTCACATGCGAGTCGACGGTGCGGGTCCCGGAGGCGTCCACCCAGTCCCAGACCTCGGCCAGCAGGCGCTCGCGGGTCAGCACGGTGCGCGGGCTCGCGGCGAGGGCGAGCAGCAGGTCGAACTCGGTGGGCGTGAGGTGCACCTCCTCGCCGCCGCGGTGCACGCGGCGCTGCGCCCGGTCGATGACGACGTCGCCGACCGCGACCGGCGGCTCGGCGGCCTCGGAGCCGGCGGCGGCGAGCTCGGCGGCCAGGGCGGCGCGCTGCTGGCGGCGCAGCAGGGCCTTCACCCGCGCCACGAGCTCCCGCATCGAGAACGGCTTGGTCATGTAGTCGTCGGCGCCGACGCCGAGCCCGATGAGCATGTCGGTCTCGTCGTCGCGGGCCGTCAGCATGAGCACCGGCACCGGGCGGTCCGCCTGGATCCGGCGGCACACCTCAAGTCCGTCGATGCCGGGCAGCATCACGTCGAGCACCACGACGTCGGGCGCGAGCCGCGCGGCGGCGTCGACCGCCTGCAGGCCGTCGCCGACCGTCTCGACCTGCCAGCCCTCGGCGGACAGCCGGCGCGCGACGGCCGTGGCGATGGCCGGCTCGTCCTCGACCACCAGGACCGACGTGGACGCGGCGCCGGGGGCGCCCGCGGGGGTTCCGGCACCAGCACCGGGGCGGGATGCGAAGGTCATCCCGCCAGCGTAGAGCGCCGGTGTGGAGGTTTCGTATGATTGCGCCACCATGAGCAGCTCAAGTCGCTGCCGGCGTCCCGCCCGGGCCGACGCGCCCGGGGGAGACCATGCCGGCCCTTCCTGCCTCCTGACCCACCTCGCACGCGTCCCGGCTCCGCCGCGCCCGCGCGCCGTCGGTGGTGACCCGTGCTGACCGACTGGCTGCTCGTCGCCCTCGGCGTCGTGCTCACCGCCGGCACCGCGGTGTTCGTCGCGAGCGAGTTCTCCCTGGTCACGCTCGACCCGGGCGTCGTGGAGGGCCAGACCCGGCCCGACGACCGGCGCGGGCAGAGCGTGCTCAAGGCGCTGCGGAGGCTGTCCACGGAGCTGTCCGGCGCCCAGGTCGGCATCACCGTGACCACGGTGCTGCTCGGCTACACCACCCAGCCCGCGGTCAACGCGCTGCTGGCCGAGCCGCTGCGCGGGTCGTTCCTCGGCCCGGCGATCGGCGGCGCGGTCGCGCTCGTCGTCACCCTGGTCCTCGTCAACGGGTTCTCCATGCTGTTCGGCGAGCTCGTGCCGAAGAACTTCGCAATCAGCCGCCCGCTCGGCACGGCCCGGTGGGTGGCGCCGCTGCAGGCCGGGTTCACCTCGGCGCTGCGCCCGCTCATCACGCTGTTCAACTCGAGCGCCAACGCGCTGCTGCGTCGCATGGGCGTCGAGCCGCGCGAGGAGCTGTCCGGCGGGCGCTCGCCGCAGGAGCTCGCCGCGCTGGTGAAGCGGTCCGCGCAGCAGGGCACCCTCGACGAGTCGACGGCGACCCTGCTGACCAACTCCATCGAGTTCACCGACCTCACCGCCGTCGACGTGATGACCGACCGGCAGCGCGTCGTCACGCTGCGCCGCGCGGACACCGCCGCCGACGTGGTGCGGCTGTCCCGCGAGACCGGGCACTCCCGGTTCCCGGTGATCGGCGACGACTCCGACGACATCGTCGGCCTGGTGCACCTGCGCCGCGCGATCGGCGTGCCGTACGAGCGGCGCCACGAGGTGCCCGCGGCCGCCCTGATGATCGACGCGCCCCGGGTGCCGGAGACGGTGCACCTGGGCCCGCTGCTGGTCGAGCTGCGCGAGCACGGCATGCAGATGGCGGTCGTCGTCGACGAGTACGGCGGCACGTCGGGCGTCGTGACGCTCGAGGACGTCGTCGAGGAGCTGGTCGGCGACGTGGCGGACGAGCACGACCGCCGGCGCACCGCGGCCTCCCGGCGGGCTGACGGCGCCTGGGTGGTGTCCGGCCTGCTGCGCCCCGACGAGCTCACCGAGACCACCGGGCTCGTCGTCCCCGAGGACGGCCCGTACGAGACGCTGGGCGGCCTGGTCATGGCCGCGCTGGGCCGCGTGCCCGAGGCGGGCGACGAGGTGGTGGCCGGCGACGTCGTGCTCCGCGTCGACACCATGGCCCGCCGCCGGGTCGAGCGCGTGGTGGTGCAGCCCGCCCGGGCCGCCGCCGACGCCGAGGGGGGCGCGCGATGAGCCCCGGGGTGGCCCTGGCGCTCGCGGTCGCGCTGCTGGCCGGGAACGCGTTCTTCGTCGCGGCCGAGTTCGCGATCATCTCCGCGCGCCGCTCCGCGATCGAGCCGCTGGCCGCGGCCGGCGACCGGCGCGCGACCACGGTGCTCTGGGCGATGGAGCACGTGTCGCTCATGCTCGCCTGCGCCCAGCTCGGCGTGACGGTCTGCTCCACCAGCCTCGGCCTGGTGGCGGAGCCGGCGATCGCGCACCTGATCGAGGATCCGCTGCACGCGGTCGGCGTCAGCACGAGCCTCGCGCACCCGATCGCGTTCGTGGTGGCGCTGCTGGTCGTCGTCTACCTGCACGTCGTGCTCGGCGAGATGGTGCCGAAGAACCTGGCCGTGTCCGGCCCGGACCGGGCGGTGCTGGTCTTCGGCCCGCCGCTGGTGTGGCTCGGGCGGATCGTGCGGCCGGTCATCGCGGCGCTGAATTGGATCGCGAACCACGTGCTGCGGCTGTTCCGGGTCGACCCGCGCGACGAGGTCGCGTCGGCGTTCACCGCCCAGGAGGTGCAGTCGATCGTCGAGCAGTCGCAGGCGGAGGGCCTGCTGGACGACGAGCAGGGTCTGCTGTCCGGCGCGCTGCAGTTCTCCGACCGCACCGCCGCCGACGTGATGGTCCCGGTCGCCGGCCTCGTCACGGTGCCGGTCGACGCGACCCCGGACGAGGTGGAGCGGCTGGTCGCCCGGACCGGGTACAGCCGGTTCCCGGTGCTCGGCCGGGACGGGGGCCCCACGGGGTACCTGCACGTCAAGGACGTCCTGTACGCGGACGACGGCTCCCGCCGGCTCCCGGTGCCGACCTGGCGGGTGCGCGCGCTCGCCGTGGTCGCGCCGGGCGACGAGGTGGAGGAGGCGCTGGCCGCCATGCAGCGGTCCGGCGTGCACCTCGCCCGCGTGGAGGACGGCGGCCGGGCCGTGGGGGTCGTCTTCCTGGAGGACATCCTCGAGGAGCTCGTCGGGGAGGTCCGGGACGCGATGCAGCGGGGCGCCTTCCGGCACCGCGCGGGCGCCTGAGCGGTCGGTACGGGGCCGATCGTGGGACCTTCGTCACACGACCGGGTGGTCCCGGTGGGTGAACCAGGGCGACACGCCGATGATCCGTCAGCTACCCCCCGGTCAGGGGGTTGGAACGGGCCCCCCGGTGCCGTTATGGTTTCGTGATCGTCCACCCGGATCCCCCCGGCGGTCGCGCTCCCAGCGCCCCCGCCCTTCCCGGGTGGCGCCCCTCGTCCGTCGGCGGCTCGTCGCCGCCTGCCCGTGAGCTCGGAGGTCCCGTGGCGTCGCACCGCGTGCAGCCCGCCGACGCCGGCGCCCCCACCCGCCGCCAGCTCCGCGAGGCGGGCCGCACGCGACCCGCCGCCGCCGCGCCCGCCGCCCCGTCCGCCGACGCCGCCCCGGTGGCGGTCGTCGCCGACCACCGGCGGCGCACCAGCCCGCTGGCCCGGTGGGGCACCCGCGCCGGCGTGCTCGTCACGCTCGCGGCCGTCACCGTGGCGATCCCGCTGTCCCAGGGCGCGGCCCGCAGCGAGGACGGCTTCACCGACGCCGAGGCCGACGCGACGCTGCCCAGCACGGTCGAGGCGCTGACCTCCTCCGCGACCTCGGTGCTGCCGCCCGCCTCCCTCGTGTCGAGCGACGCGACCGCGCTGCGCGCGCAGGTGGACGTCAGCCGCAGCCAGGACCGCGAGATCCTGCCGGGCTGCGACGGCGAGGCCAACCCGGCCAGCGCGAACGGGCAGGTCCCGCAGTCCGACCTCTGCTACCTCTGGGACGGCAAGACGCAGCTGCGCGCGGACGCCGCCGAGGCGCTCGCCGAGCTCAACGCCATGTGGGTGACCCGGTGGGGCACCGACCTGTGCATGTCCAGCGGCTACCGGACCCTCGCCGAGCAGCGGGCGGTCAAGGCCGCCAAGGGCTCGCTCGCCGCGCCCGCCGGCCGCAGCAACCACGGGTGGGGCCTCGCGGTCGACCTGTGCACCTCGCAGACCACGGGCGCGCAGTGGGAGTGGCTCAACGACAACGCCCCCGTGTTCGGCTGGGAGAACCCGGACTGGGCGCAGCCCGGCGGCTCCGGCCCGTACGAGCGCTGGCACTGGGAGTACACCAAGGGCGTCATGGCCGACGGCGAGTACTACGGCTGACGCCCCCGCACGCACGACGCGGAACGGCCCCGCCTCCCCAGGGAGGCGGGGCCGTTCTCGCGTGCGGGGCTCGCCCCCTGCGCCGAGATAGGGCCTCCGCGTCGAGATAGGACCGTCCCCGGTCCTGTCTCGGGCGGACGGCCCTATCTCGGCGCCCGGGCGGTGAACGCCGGTCAGACCAGGGTCATGCCCCAGGTGACCTCGTGCGTGGCGCCCGGCTCGAGGCGCACCAGGCGCTCGCCGGTGCGGAACGCGTCCGCGATGCAGCTCATCGGCTCGGCGGCGACGCCGCGGCGGGCGATCTTCGGGATGCCGTTGCCCGTGCACACCTGCCAGGTGTCCATCGACTCGTCCATCCACATCGCCGCGCCGTGGCCGTCGGGGGAGCCGAGCACGATCCAGGACAGCCCGTCGCCGTCGCGGGTCACGTCGACGAACGCGTCGTCCAGCGCCACGCCGGCCAGCGGCTGCGGGGTGGTGCGGTCCTCGGCGCCGGACAGCGGGCGGGTGCCGGTCGGGAGCAGGCGGTCGTCCACCGTCACCTGCGACGCGGCGTCGACCCGCAGCGTGCAGTCGTCCACGGCGGCGTCGCCGGGGGACAGCCACGGGTGGAAGCCGATGCCGTACGGCGCGGCGGTCGCGTCGAGGTTGGTCGCGGCGACGTGCACGCGCAGCCCGGCGTCGGACAGCGCGTACGTGACGTCGACGCGCAGCGACCACGGGTAGCCCGGCGTCGGGACCAGGTCGTGGCGCAGCGTGACGGAGGTGTCGCCGTCGGGGCCGGACTCCGAGGCGACCTTCGCGTACCGGACCTGGGCCACCAGGCCGTGCAGGGCGGTCATGCGGTCGGGCTCGGTGACGGCGACCTGGTAGTCGGTGCCGTCCCAGGTGTACTGGCCGTCCCGCAGCCGGTTGGGCCACGGGGCGAGGACGGCGCCGGAGAAGGCGGGCGCGAGGTCGGACTCGTCGAACGGCAGCACGACGTCGCGGCCGCCGACGCTGTAGGCGCGGACGCTGGCCCCGACCTCGGTGATCACGGCGCGGTGGGCGCCGTGGACGAGGGCGTGCTGCTGTCCGGAGGGTGGGGGCGTGTTCACGCTCACACCGTAGCGGCCGGGGGTCCCGGGTCGGGCGAACGGCTCCGGTGCCCCCGCACCGCCCGGCAGCCGGTAGCCTGGACCGTCGTGGCAGCCACCGACTTCCCCGCCGAGATCCGCGACCTGCGCAGCACCCTGCAGTCGATCCAGGCGGTGTCCGACCCCACGGCCCTCCGGGCGAAGATCGCCGACCTCTCCGAGCAGGCGTCCGCCCCCGACCTGTGGGACGACCCCGAGTCCGCCCAGAAGGTGACCAGCGCGCTGAGCGCCGCGCAGTCCGAGCTGGACCGCGTCGACAGGCTCGGCGCGCGGATCGACGACCTGGAGACCCTCGTCGAGATGGCGACGGAGGACGGCGGCGACGCCGAGACCCTCGCCGAGGCGGAGGGGGAGCTGGTCGGGATCCGCAAGGACCTGGGCGAGCTCGAGGTCCGCACCCTCCTGAACGGCGAGTACGACCAGCGCGAGGCGGTCGTGACGATCCGCGCGGGCGCCGGCGGCGTCGACGCGGCGGACTTCGCCGAGATGCTCATGCGGATGTACCTGCGCTGGGCCGAGCGGCACGGCTACCCGACGACGGTGCTCGACACCTCGTACGCGGAGGAGGCCGGCCTGAAGTCGGCGACGTTCGAGGTGAAGGCGCCGTACGCGTTCGGGCACCTGTCGGTCGAGGCCGGCACGCACCGCCTCGTGCGCATCTCGCCGTTCGACAACCAGGGCCGCCGGCAGACGTCGTTCGCGGCGGTCGAGGTCATCCCGCTGATCGAGCAGAGCGACGACAACATCGAGATCCCCGAGTCGGAGATCAAGGTCGACGTGTTCCGCTCGTCCGGCCCCGGCGGCCAGTCGGTCAACACGACCGACTCCGCGGTGCGCATGACGCACATCCCGACCGGCATCGTCGTGTCGATGCAGAACGAGAAGTCGCAGATCCAGAACCGCGCCGCCGCGCTGCGCGTGCTCCAGTCGCGCCTGCTCCTGGTCCGCAAGGCCGAGGAGGACGCGAAGAAGAAGGAGCTCGCGGGCGACATCAAGGCGTCCTGGGGCGACCAGATGCGGTCCTACGTGCTGCACCCGTACCAGATGGTCAAGGACCTGCGCACCGAGCACGAGGTGGGCAACACGTCCGCGGTGTTCGACGGCGACATCGACGGGTTCATCGAGTCCGGCATCCGCTGGCGCCGTCAGGCGTCCGTCGACGCCTGACGGACCCCGCGCGCACGGTCCGAGGGCGACGCACCCCACCGGGTGCGGCGCCCTCGGCGCGTCCGGACCCCGGGACGCCCGCGCCACATCCTGGTCACAGGTCGGGACCAGGTTCGGCGGAACCCCTTGTCGCCGCGGGTCGGCGGTTCTATGTTGTGGCTCGCAACATTCTCTGCGCCACGGGCACAGGAGGTGTGCTCCCGGACGCGGACCGACGCGAGGGGGACCGATGCGACGAGGCATGTTCCTGGCGACGGCGGCCGTTGCGGCCACCGGACTGCTGCTGGCCGGGTGCGCCGGCAGCGACGACGACAGCGGTGGCGGCGGTGGCGGGACCACCTCGGCGTCGACCGCGAAGGTGGGCGTCATCCTGCCCGACACCAAGTCCTCCGCACGCTGGGAGACCGCGGACCGCAAGTACCTGGAGCAGGCCTTCGAGGACGCGGGCGTGGACTACGACATCCAGAACGCGCAGGGCGACAAGACCCAGTTCCAGACGATCGCCGACCAGATGATCACCAGCGGCGTGAACGTGCTGATGATCGTCAACCTCGACTCCGGCTCCGGCAAGGCGGTGCTCGACAAGGCGAAGGCCCAGGGCATCGCCACGATCGACTACGACCGGCTCACCCTCGGCGGCGGCGCCGACTTCTACGTGTCGTTCGACAACGTCGAGGTCGGGAGGCTGCAGGGGCAGGGGCTCGAGAAGTGCCTGACCGACGCCGGCAAGACGACTGCGAACATCGCGTTCCTCAACGGCTCGCCGACGGACAACAACGCCACGCTCTTCAACCAGGGCGCGGTCGAGGCCCTCCAGGCGAAGACCGACGGCGGCGACTACACGGTCGTCGCCGACCAGGCCGTGCCCGACTGGGACAACCAGCAGGCCGGCACGATCTTCGAGCAGATGTACACCGAGACCGGCGGGAAGATCGACGGCGTCCTCGCCGCCAACGACGGCCTGGGCAACGCCGCGATCGCCATCCTCAAGAAGAACGGCGTGAACGGCACCGTGCCCGTCACCGGGCAGGACGCCACCGACCAGGGGCTGCAGAACATCCTGGCCGGCGACCAGTGCATGACGGTCTACAAGGCCGTGAAGAAGGAGGCGGACGCCGCCGCCGCCCTGGCCGTCGCCCTGGCGACCGGCGGGGACACGGCGGACCTGGCCACCGGCACGGTCACGGACACCGAGACGGACCAGGAGGTCGACTCGGTCCTGCTGAAGCCCGAGGCGATCTACTTCGACAACGTCAAGGACGTCATCGCCGACGGCTACACGACCAAGGAGAACGTGTGCACCGAGGCGCTCGCCGACGCGTGCGCCTCCGCGGGCATCTCCTGACCCCGACCCCGGACGGCCGGCCCCGCGCGGGGCCGGCCGTCCGGCACCCCCCCCACAGCCCCCGGCACCCCAGCGACGACGCGAGGTGGACGATGACCGACGTCCTGGCCGAGACCCCGGCCGATCCCGACCTGTCCCCGCCGCCGACCCTCGAGGTGCGCGGCGGCCACAAGAACTTCGGCGCCGTGCACGCCCTGCGGGGCGTCGACCTGGTGGCGCTCCCCGGCGAGGTCACCGCGCTGGTCGGCGACAACGGCGCCGGCAAGTCGACGCTGATCAAGTGCGTCGCCGGCATCTTCCCGTTCGACGCGGGGGAGGTGCGGTTCCAGGGCCGCCCCGCGCACATCGCCGACCCCGCGGCGGCGAACGAGCTCGGGATCGAGGTCGTCTACCAGGACCTCGCGCTGTGCGACAACCTCGACATCGTCCACAACATGTTCCTCGGCCGGGAGCTGAAGAAGGGCATCCGGCTCGACGAGGACGCGATGGAGACCCGGGCCGCCGAGGTCCTGGCGTCCCTGTCGGTGCGGACGGTGCGGTCGATCCGGCAGCACGTCGCGAGCCTGTCCGGCGGGCAGCGGCAGACCGTGGCGATCGCGCGCGCCGTGCTGTGGAACTCGACGCTCGTCATCCTCGACGAGCCGACGGCCGCGCTCGGGGTCGCGCAGACCGAGCAGGTGCTGCAGCTGGTCCGGCGGCTCGCGGACGCGGGCCTCGCGGTGGTGCTGGTCAGCCACAACATGAACGACGTGTTCGCGGTCGCCGACGCGATCTGCGTCCTCTACCTCGGGCAGACGGCGGCGCAGGTGCGCACCGCGCAGACCAGCCGGGCCCAGGTCATCGAGCTCATCACCAGCGGGACGGCCGGCGACCGCGCCCCGGCCGCCGCGCCGCCGCCGCCTCCGTCGCGCGCCGCCGACGGCCGGCCCGGACCCGACGGGAGCGTGCAGCCGTGACCACCCCGACCCTGACCCCGCCCTCGACGCCGTCCTCGCCCCTGACCGGCGCGGTCGAGCAGCCGACGTTCGCCGAGGCGCTGAACGCCTACGTCCGCAAGGTCCGGGGCGGCGACATGGGCTCGCTCCCGGCGGTCCTCGCGCTCGCCGTGTTGGTGGCGGCGTTCACCGTCGCGAAGCCGGACACGTTCCCGTCCGCGCTCAACCTGGCCAACCTGTTCCAGCAGGGCGCGGTCGTCATGACGATCGGCATGGGCCTGGTGTTCGTGCTGCTGCTCGGCGCGATCGACCTGTCCGCCGGGTTCGCGTCGGGCGTCTGCGGCGCGGTGCTGGCCACGACGCTCACCGACATGCACTGGCCCTGGTACGCCGCGCTGGCTGCGGCGCTGGCGACCGGAGCGGTGATCGGCCTGCTCATCGGCCTGCTGGTGGCGCGGGTCGGCATCCCGTCGTTCGTCGCGACGCTGGCGGCGTTCCTGGCGTTCCAGGGCATCGTGCTGCTCATCATCGGCTCGGGCGGCAACGTGTCGATCACCGACCCGGTGATCCTGGCGATCCAGAACAAGAACGTGCCGCCGCTGGTCGGCTGGGCGATCGCCGTGCTCGCCGTCGCCGCGTACGCCGTGCAGTCGCTGGGCACCTGGCGGCACCGCCGCGCCCGGGGGCTGGTCACCCCGCCGCTGGGCCTGGTAGCGACGAAGGTGGTCGTGGTCGCGGTGGTGGTGCTCGCGCTGGTGGCGGTGCTGAACCAGGAGCGCAGCCTCAACCCCGCGCGCACGTCGATCCAGGGCGTGCCGATCGTCGTCCCGATCCTCGCGGTGCTGGCGCTGCTGCTGGGCTTCCTGCTCACCCGGACCGCGTTCGGCCGGCACGTGTACGCGGTGGGCGGCAACGCCGAGGCCACCCGGCGCGCGGGCATCCCGGTCGCCGTGGTCCGCCAGCTCTGCTTCCTCATCTGCTCGACGATGGCGGGCGTCGCGGGCGTGTTCGCGGCGTCCCGGGCGACGTCGGTCGACCCGAACGCCGGCGGCTCCAACGTGCTGCTGTACGCGGTCGGCGCGGCGGTCATCGGCGGCACGTCGCTGTTCGGCGGGAAGGGCCGGATCGTCGACGCCCTGATCGGCGGCGCCGTGATCGCCGTCATCGACAACGGGATGGGCCTGCTCGGCTACTCTGCGGGCGTCAAGTACGTGGTGACGGGCGGCGTGCTCGCGCTGGCGGCGGCCGTGGACGCCCTGTCCCGCCGCCGGGCGCGCGCGACCGGCCGCGTCTGAGGACGGCGACGACGAGGAGGGCGGCCCGTGCGGCTCGGTGCTGGCCCGCCGGTGCGGCGCGCGGACGCCTCGGGCCCGGACGAGGTGCGCCGGGCCAACCTGTCGGCGGTGCTGCGCCAGCTGCACGTGGGCGGGGCCGCCACCCGGTCGGACATCGTCGCGGCGACGGGGTTCAACCGCTCGACGGTCGGGGCGCTCACCTCCGAGCTGGCTCGGGTCGGCCTGGTCCGGGAGCGGCCGGGCGTCGTGCGGGGCAAGGGCCGGCCGTCGCTGGTGGTCGAGCCGGTCAGCACCAGCGCGCACGTCCTCGCGCTCGACGTCACGCAGTCCAGCGTCGGCGCGGCGGCGGTCGGGCTCGGCGGGTTCCTGCTCCAGGTGCGCCGGCGGCTGCACCGCACCGACCCGTCCGACGTCGCGGGCGTCGTGGCGCTGGTGGCCGGGCTCGCGGCGGAGATGCAGGCGCGCGCGGCGCCGGGGTCGGTCTGCCTGGGCGTCGTCGTGTCGGTCCCGGGCAGCGTGCGGCAGCCGGACGGCCTGGTGCGGCGCGCGCCGTCGCTGCGCTGGCTCGACGTGCCGTTCGCCGACCTGCTCCGGTCCGCGACCGGCGGCACGCTGCCCGTGACGGTCGGCAACGACGGGGACCTGGGCGTGGTGGCGGAGCACCTGCGCGGCGCCGGCCGCGGGTTCCGGGACGTGCTGTACGTGCGCGGCGAGGCCGGCGTGGGCGGCGGCGTGGTCGTCGACGGCGAGCTGCTCAAGGGCGTCGGCGGGTACGCCGGGGAGGTCGGGCACATCGTCGTGCGCCCGGGCGGCCGGCCGTGCGCGTGCGGCGCGCGCGGCTGCTGGGAGGCCGAGATCGGCGACGCCGCGATCATCCGCACCGCGGGCCGGGACCCGCGCGAGTCCGACATCGAGGACGTGCTGGCGGACGTGGCGGTCGGCAACCGGCGCGCGGTGGCGGGGGTGCGGCGGACGGGGGAGTGGGTCGGGACCGGGCTCGCCACGCTGGTGAACCTGTTCAACCCGGCGGTGGTGGTGCTCGGCGGGACCCTCGGCGCCCTGTACCCGACGATGGAGCCCGCGCTGGAGTCGACCTACGCCCGGGCGCTGGGCCCGATCCGGGAGCAGGCCGTGCTGGTGCGGTCCGGGCTCGGGTCGGACGCGCAGCTCGTCGGGGCGGCGGAGGTCGCGTTCGCGGACGTCCTGGAGGACCCGGTCGGCACGGTCGAGGCGCTGCGGGCGGGCGCGGCCCTCGTCCCGCGCCCGCGCGGCGGCGAGCCGGCGGCGGACCCGGCCTGACCGGGCCGCCCGACCCCGTGCGGCCGGGAGAACCGGACGATCTACGCGATCCGGGCGGCGCGGTCGTTCTCACAGGCGGCGACCGGCGTGTCACGGACGGGTCACGACGGGCCGCTGCCTACGCTCGACGCGGCCAGGTCCCGCACCACCCTCCGCACGCCCTCAGTCCCCGACCGGCTGGCCGCAGAACCCCGTGATCAGATTCGAGAACGTCACCAAGGTCTACGCGCGCGGCGCGCGCCCCGCGCTGGACCACATCAGCCTCGAGGTCGAGCGCGGCGAGTTCGTGTTCCTCGTCGGCGCGTCCGGCTCCGGGAAGTCGACCTTCCTGCGCCTCGCGCTGCGCGAGGAGCGGCCCTCGGCGGGCAAGGTCTTCGTCGCGGGCAAGGACCTCACGACCCTGTCGTCGTGGAAGGTCCCGCACCTGCGCCGCCAGATCGGCGCGGTGTTCCAGGACTTCCGGCTGCTCAACAACAAGTCGGTGTTCGAGAACGTCGCGTTCGCGCTCCAGGTGATCGGCAAGCCGCGGCACCACATCCTCACCACGGTGCCGGACGTGCTCGAGATGGTCGGCCTGGCCGGCAAGGAGAAGCGCCGCCCGCACGAGCTGTCCGGCGGCGAGCAGCAGCGCGTGGCCATCGCCCGCGCGTTCGTGAACCGGCCGGCGATCCTGCTGGCCGACGAGCCCACCGGCAACCTCGACCCGACGACCTCCCTGGGGATCATGCGCCTGCTCGACCGGATCAACCGCACGGGGACCACGGTCGTGATGGCGACGCACGACGACGAGATCGTCGACCAGATGCGCAAGCGCGTCGTGGAGCTCTCCGGCGGCGAGATGGTGCGCGACCAGTCGCGCGGCGTCTACGGCTCGGACCGCTGAGGGGGGATCGACGTGCGACTGCAGTTCATCCTCTCGGAGATCGGCATCGGCCTGCGCCGGAACCTCTCCATGACCGTCTCGGTCATCCTGGTCACCTTCGTCTCGCTGACGTTCGTCGGCGCGGCCGCGCTGCTGCAGATGCAGATCGGCAAGATGCAGGACGACTTCTACGGCAAGGTCGAGGTCGCGGTGTACCTCTGCCCGGCCGGCACGTCGTCGGAGCCCACCTGCGCCGGCGGCGAGGTCACCGACGACCAGAAGCAGGCGATCCTGGACGCGCTCGACGCGCCCGACGTGGCCCCGTACATCGAGAGCGTCACGGCGGAGTCCAAGGAGCAGGCCTTCGAGACGTTCCAGCGCCAGTTCGAGGGCCAGTACTGGGCCCAGGTGATGACCGTCGACGACATGAACGAGTCGCTGCGCATCAAGCTCACCGACCCGGAGAAGTTCGAGGTCGTGGCCGACGTGCTGCAGGGGCGGCAGGGCGTCGAGACCGTGCAGGACCAGCGCGAGCTCTACAACACGCTGTTCCGGGTGCTGAACTCCGCGACCCTGCTCTCGCTCGGGCTGGCCGGCGTCATGCTGCTGGCCGCGGTGCTGCTCATCACGACGACCATCCGGCTCTCGGCGCTCAGCCGCCGGCGCGAGACCGGGATCATGCGGATGGTCGGCGCGTCGAACTTGTTCATCCAGCTGCCGTTCATGCTCGAGGGCGCGATCGCCGCCACGATCGGCGCGGTGCTGTCCGTCGCCGGGCTGTGGGCCGGGGTGCGGTACCTCGTGACCGACTGGCTGGGCGGCCAGGTGGCGTGGATCCCGTACGTCACCACCAACGAGGTGTGGCAGGTGGCGCCGTTCCTGGTGGCCGCCGCGATCCTGCTCGCCGCGATCTCGTCCCTGGTCACCCTGAGCCGCTACACGAAGGTCTGAGATGGCGAGCATGCGCACCCTCACCCCCCGCCGCGCGCGCGGCGTCCGCGCCGTGGCCGCGTCGCTGGCCGGCGCGCTCGCGGTGCTGCTCGGCGTCACCGCGGCCGGCTCCGCGATCGGCGACGACCTCGACGACCGGCAGGCCGCGCTCCAGCGCCAGCAGGCGCAGAACGAGCAGCAGCGGGCGGACGCGGAGGCGGCGCTCGAGGGTCTGAGCGCGCAGTACCAGCAGACCGCGCAGGACCTGCTCGCCGTGCAGCAGCAGCTCGCCCCGGCGCAGGCGGCGCTGGCGGCCGCGCAGGAGGCGCTGGCCGGCTACGAGCGCGAGGCCGAGCTGATCGCCGCGCGGCTGCAGGACGCCGAGGACCAGGAGACGTCGATCAGCGCGACGATCGCCACGGACACCCAGCGCTCCGACGAGATCCGCAGCCAGATGCGCCAGATGGCGCGCCAGGCCTACCAGGGCGGGCCGAGCCTGTCCGGGCTGAGCATCGTGGTCGGCGCGCAGACGGTCGAGGAGTTCACCGAGCAGTACGGCCTGGCGGCCGCCGCGCAGCGGACCCAGAACCAGGTGCTCGACGAGCTGGCCGACATCGAGGCGGCGAACAAGAACAGCCAGGCGCGGCTGACCGCCGTGCGCGAGCGGATCACCGAGCTCAAGGCCGAGGCGGACGCCAAGGTCGCCGAGGCGGAGCAGGCGCGCCAGGAGGCCGCGGACAAGAAGGCCGAGGTCGAGCGGCTCATCGCGGAGCAGACCGCCAAGCAGGCGCAGCTCGCGTCCCAGAAGGCGGCCGCGGAGACCGAGGTCGCGTCGATCGACGCCGAGAAGAGCTCGATCGAGGCCGAGCTGACGAAGGTCGCGAACGAGCAGCGCGCCCGCGCCGCCGCGGCGGCGGCCGCCGCGGGCCAGCCGGCCCCGGCCGCCGGGCCCGTGTCCGGCGCCCTGTTCGGCAACCCGACGTCGATCAACCCGATCCACGTCACCAGCGAGTACGGCATGCGGCTGCACCCGATCCTCGGGTACTACCGGCTGCACGCGGGCATCGACCTGCGCACCTACTGCGGCACCCCCATCTACGCGGCCCGCGAGGGCACCGTGCAGTGGGCGCGCTGGCGCAACGGGTTCGGCAACCAGGTGATGGTCGACCACGGGCTCTACAACGGCAGCTCGCTGATGACGTCGTACAACCACATGACGAGCTTCGTCGTCGGCGGCGGGCAGCACGTGTCCCAGGGCCAGCTGCTCGGCTACTCGGGCAACACCGGCACGTCGGCGGCCTGCCACCTGCACTTCGAGGTGTACGTCAACGGCGCGACGGTGAACCCGCGGCCGCTGCTCGGCCTGTAGCGGAATCCGGTGGGCGGTCGGCGCGTGGCCGGTTAGGCTGCTGCGTCGCCCCCTGTCGGACCCGTCGGGGCACTCGCACGACCCCCAGCACGACCCCAGGAGGAGAGTCATGGCCAAGCAGAGCGGACGGTCGCTCGTCGCGTCCAACCGCAAGGCGCGCCACGACTACCTCATCGAGGACGTGTTCGAGGCCGGCGTGGTGCTGAGCGGGACCGAGGTCAAGGCGCTGCGCGCCGGCCGCGCGTCGCTGGTCGACGGCTGGTGCTCGGTCGACGGCGGCGAGGCCTGGCTCGAGGGCGTGCACATCCCCGAGTACTCGCAGGGCACCTGGACCAACCACGCGCCGCGGCGCAAGCGCAAGCTGCTGCTGCACCGCGAGGAGATCGACCGGCTCGAGGCCAAGACCCGCGAGAAGGGCCAGACGATCATCCCGCTGTCCCTCTACTTCCTCGACGGCCGGGCGAAGGTCGAGATCGCCCTGGCCCGGGGCAAGCGCGAGTACGACAAGCGGCAGGCCCTGCGCGAGCGCCAGGACAACCTCGAGGCGGTCCGCGCCATGCGGGAGAAGCGCGACCGCTGACGCGCGGCGCGCAGGCATCCGCCGAGATGGCAACTCTCGGCTGTGATGCGGGGTCTCCCCGCAGCCGAGAGTTGCCTTCTCGGCGAGGGCCCCCTACGCGAGGGACGCGCGCAGGGCGCCCGGGTCCGTGGTCGGGCGGTCGCAGACGAAGCCCCGGCAGACGTACGCCGCCGCGCGGTCGCCCACCAGCGGGCGGTCGCGCAGCAGGCCCACGGCCGCCGGGTCCGCGGCCACCTCGTCCGGGTCGCCCTGCGCCAGCACCAGGCCGGGCGCGGGGGAGCGCACCGCCGCGCGGACCAGCGCGACCCGGCCGGGGTCGTCCGCGCGGCCGAGCACGGCGACCTCCCGCGGCCCGTCCAGCACCGCCTCGGCGGTCGCCAGCGCCCAGGCCACCGCCCGCGGGTGCTGGTGCGCGGTCGACAGCGGGCCGGCCAGCGCGAGCTCCGCGACCTGCCGGTCCGTCGCCGAGCCCGTGAGCGCGGCCCGGGCGAGCAGCGCCCCCGCCGCGGCCGACTGCCCGGCCGCCGACGGACCGTCCGCGACGTCGGGCCGGGTGGACAGCCGGGCGACGACCGGGTCGGTCTGGTCGTCGGCGGTGTCCCGGAACCCGTGCCCCGGGGCCCGGAACCGCGCCAGCACCGTGTCCAGCAGCGCCGACGCCCGGGCCGCCCAGCGCGGCTCCCCGGTCACCCCGCCCAGCACGAGGAACCCCTCGGCCACCGCGGCGTAGTCGGCCAGCACCCCGGGCGCCGTCCCCACCGCGCCGTCCCGGGACGTGCGCGCGAGCCGCAGCAGCCCGTCGCCGCCCTCCAGCGTGTGCACGGTGTCGAGCACCCGCGCCGCGTCCGCCGCCGCCGCGACCCACTCGCGCCGCTCCAGGGCGGCCCCGGCCTCCGCCAGCGCCGCGACCGCCAGCCCGTTCCACGCCGCGACCACCTTGTCGTCCCGCGCCGGCTGCGGCCGGGCCGACCGCGCGCGCAGCAGCGCCCGGCGCACCCGCGCGAACCGCACCTCGTCCTCGGGGGCGGGGTCCGCGCGGAGCTGCAGCACCGAGGTGCCCGCCTCGAAGGTGCCGGCCTCGGTGACGCCGAACAGCCCCGCCGCCCACGCGCCGTCCTCGGCGCCGAGCGCCTCGTCGAGCGTCGCGCGGGTCCAGACGTAGGTCGCGCCCTCGACGCCGTCCGTGTCCGCGTCGAGCGACGACGCGAACGCGCCCTCCCGCGTCCGCAGGTCCCGCAGCAGCCAGTCCGCGGTGCCCTCGACCACGTGCCGCGCGAGGTCCGACCCGGTGCTGCGCCACCAGTGCACGGCGATCCGGAGCAGCATCGCGTTGTCCTCGAGCATCTTCTCGAAGTGCGGCACCGTCCAGGTCGCGTCGACCGCGTACCGGGCGAACCCGCCGCCGACCTGGTCCGCCATGCCGCCGCGCGCCATCGCCTCCAGCGTCCCGGTCGCCATCGCCAGGGCGCGCTCGTCGCCGGTGCGGGCGTGCCGGCGCAGCAGCCACTCCAG
>Ga0164306_10000364_pt1 | contig 18021 bp, 11 predicted proteins | sample Whisoiple_242_MG_FD_110213 | JGI IMG/M metagenome (GOLD analysis project Ga0164306, IMG submission 110213) | Soil microbial communities amended with fresh organic matter from upstate New York, USA - Whitman soil sample_242_MG | ecosystem: Environmental > Terrestrial > Soil > Unclassified >... | reverse complement strand
GCATCAACAATGGCAAGCTGCGTCCTTTTGAGCCATTTGTGATTCACCGGCATGGCGTAATGAAATACGTCGAGCCGGAAGCGCCCTGGCAGCCCACCGGCGTTCCCCTTCCGGCCTCCCCTCTTCCCTGCGATGACCCGGAAGTATGTTTGCCGATTGCCGTTCGTGCCAGGGACATTGCCATTGCCCACGCGTTGGGTCTGCCGGAAACCACAGTGCCTTTGCCCGGCAGTGTGTTGCCGCATGGCATTAACTTCCTTTTTGTCACCATTTACATATGGGGCAGGTTGCGCGGGTGCATGGGCCTTGACGCGGCAAGCCTGGCTGCGGATAAAGATCTGCGCAGTCTGGTACTGGATGCCCTGGCAGATGATCGTTTTGAACATATTGAGGCTTCATCGCGTGAAGCCATCGCCGTTAGCATTTCGCTCCTCAGCAACTGCTCGAATTTGGGAGAGGTCAGGCCTGGGGACGTCATGCGGTATGTGGTTATGGGACGGCAAACACTCCAGGTCAGCCAAGGAAAGCGTTCGGGCGCTTTGCTCCCCTTCTGGGCGGCCAGGGAAAACATTTCTCGCGAACAATACCCGCTGGAAGTGATCGACAAAGCGGGAATTACCCGTCCTCCATATTCCTGGGAGAGGTTCGATTGCAAGACCTGGCTGGCCGATGCAGATGGCGCAGGGGAAATGGAAGGAGCATTCAGACGGCTCGGGGAAGACCGCGAAGGCCGCGAACTGCTGGTCCATCTTGCCCGCCTGTATTCGAATTACCTGCTCAATCATCAGAGGGAGGATGGAACTTTCTACGAAAGTTATGAGCCATTTCGCAATCGCTTGCGGAAAGGCGGCAACCTTCCGTGGATGGCGCATGCCGCCTGGGTGCTGGCCAGGGCCGGCCGCACTCTGCGAGACCCTCTGCTTCAGGCAGCGGCCGAAAAGATGCTGGCATTTCTGTTGCGAAGCATGAAGCTCAGTGCGATGGGAGTCTGGCTGGAACTGGGGCAGAGTTTGCCTTCGGTTTCAGAAATTGCATTTCTTGTCCTTGCGCTCTGCCAGCTTCCTAAAGGAGATTATCGCCGTCCTCAGGTGCGCGGACTGGCGGAAACCCTGTGGTCCGCCATTGGACAGCATGGCCATATTTTCACCCACCGGGGCAGGGCCGAGGTGGACGATGGCTTTCAGAATTATTTCCCAGGGCAGGTATTGCTGGCGCTGGCGGCCGCGGCTGAAGCCAGACTTACCGACGTTGATTCACAAAAACTTGACCGGGCGTTTCGCTACTATCGCCATCGGTTCCGTTATTTTCGTGATTTTGGGCAAGCGTCGTGGCTGATGCAAGCCTTCAGCGCCTGGTCGCGTCTCCAGCACAACTCGCAATTTTCCGGCCTGGTTTTTGAAATTGGCGACTGGCTGCTCCAGTGGCAGCAGGAGAAAAGCGGCGCCTTCATCAACGATCATCAGGCCGAGACCCCAGGCTACACCACAGCGTTATATCTGGAAGGCATCGGGGCGGCGATACAGCTGATGGAGTTTACTGACAGCGGCAACCGGCGCCAGCAGTATCTGGATGCCTGTGGGAATGGCCTGCGATTTCTAAACCGGATCACGATTCAACCGGGCCATGCCTGGGTGCTGCCGAACAGCGACTATGCCACCGGCGGCATGCGCCTGAGTTTGAATTCCAGTTATGTGCGAATTGATTTTGTCCAGCACGGGCTGTCCTCTTTGCTGGAACTGTATGAACATTTCACGGCTGCCGGGACGTCCCTGCAGCCAAGCATGGAAGTACCAGAACCAATCTCTAACAATACACAAGCAGTTTCGTAAGGAGACGCCAAATGAGTGATCAAAAGCGACCGCAATTAGCGCCCGAAGTCCTCGACCAACCTTCAACACAATCGGCCGAAACCAAAGCCGGTACTGACAAAGAGCTGCGGTCCTTTGCCGCAGACACCACCCTTGTAAGCACTGAACAGGTCCACGAACTGAAGCCGAAGGCTGTAGCGCGTCCCATCGTTGAGGTGTCTCCTAATGCGAGTATCTCTCCTGTGGATGCGCAGAATGCGGAACCGGTGCGGGAGCCGTTCCCCAAGCCCGTTGCCCGTCCCATCGTTGAGGTGGTCGCGGACTTTCCTCATGTGGATGCGCAGAATGCTGAGCCGGTCCGGGAGCCTTTCCCCAAGCCAGTCGCGCGTCCCATCGTTGAAGTGGTCGCGGACTTTCCTCATGTGGATGCACAGAATGCTGAGCCGGTCAGGGAGCCGTTCCCCAAGCCCGTTGCCCGTCCTATCGTTGAAGTGGTCGCGGACATTCCTCATGTGGATGCGCAGAATGCGGAGCCAGTCCGGGAGCCGTTCCCCAAGCCAGTCGCGCGTCCCATCGTTGAAGTGGTCGCGGACTTTCCTAGCGGCGCTGCGAATGCGGAGAATGCGGAGCCGGTGCGGGAGCCGTTCCCGAAGCCAGTCGCGCGCCCCATCGTTGAGGTGGTCGCGGACTTTCCTAGCGGCGCTGCGAATGCGGAGAATGCGGAGCCGGTTCGAGAGCCGTTCCCGAAACCAGTCGCGCGTCCCATCGTTGAAGTGGTCGCGGACTTTCCTCATGTGGATGCGCAGAATGCGGAACCGGTGCGGGAGCCGTTCCCCAAGCCAGTCTCGCGTCCCATTGTTGAGGTAGTTGCGGGCATTCCTCATGTGGACGCACAGAATGAGGAACCGCCGAACACAAATCCCAACGAGTACAAAGCAAAAAAATAACCGCGCTGAATTGCAGCAACGCCTGGTTCTGAAGGAAGGACCGATTGAGCATGAAAACTCTTCGGTCCATCCTCTTTTTCGCGCGGACACAACTGATTGAGCGAGGCTTCAAGATGTCCACCCAAAGGGTGCTTCTCCTAATCATGCCCTTCCTGACCTTGCGCCGGCCTCATCTTGGGGTGGACTTGCTCAAAGCTGGGCTGCATCAGGCAGGCATTGGGTGCGATGTCCGCTATTTCAATCTTCGATTTGCCGACATCATTGGGGCCGCGCTCTACGACCGTATAGCTGAAGACTCTCCCTCGCATCACCTTGCCGGCGAATTTATTTTCACTCCAGCCTTGTACGGCGAGGATGCCCGTCCCTTCGAGGACTTTAAAGCAAGTGTCGCGGACTACATCAGGCCATATCCTGATGATTTTCTGAGGCAGCTCGATCGGTGCCGCAATTTGACTCCCATCTTCATCCAGGAGTGCGCCAACCAGATCGATCTTGATCAGTACGACATTATTGGATTTACCTCTACGTTCCAGCAGAATATGGCGTCGCTGGCCCTGGCCCAGGAGCTGAAGCGCCGTTCCTCCGCGATCACCACGGTCTTCGGCGGTTCTAACTTCGAATCGGAGATGGGGGTTGAACTGCACCGCCATTTTCCCTTTATCGACGTGGTTTGCTCCGGGGAGGCCGACCACATTTTTCCTGAAGTGGTCCGCCGTGTGCGCGCCGGGGAGCCGTTGTTCGACCTGGGAGGGGTTACCTGCCGCGTTCATGGCGAAACTGTGACCAGTTCCACGCCGCAAAAATTCATTAGCAATCTCGACGATCTTCCTTATCCCGATCATGGCGATTACTTTCGCGCCTTTCAGTCCTCCACGGCTTCTTCCGTGATTGTTCCTGAAATGACCATGGAAACCTCTCGCGGTTGCTGGTGGGGTCAAAAACACCATTGCACGTTCTGCGGTTTGAATGGCCTGAGCATGACATTTCGCAGCAAGTCCGCCGACCGTGCCTACAGCGAGATCAGGCACCTGCTCTCTACCTATGGCAATTATTCCATTTTCAACACGGACAATATCGTGGACATGCGGTATTTCAATGAGCTGTTTCCGCGCATTGTCGCCGATGGCGTCAAGATGCAGCTCTTCTATGAAACCAAGTCAAACCTGAAAAAGGGCCAGATGTTGACTTTCAGGAACGTGGGCAGCAGGGAATTTCAGCCGGGGATCGAGAGCCTGAACTCGCACGTGCTCACCCTGATGGACAAAGGCGTCAAAGGCATCCAAAACGTGCAATTGCTCCGCTGGGCGGCGGAAATGGAATTTAACGTCTCCTGGAATATTATTTGCGGTTTTCCCGGCGAACAGCCTGAGGACTACCGGCAGATCCTGCGCTGGATACGCGCTGTGCCGCACTTGCAGCCTCCGGTGTTTGTCACGCGTTTCCGCCTTGACCGCTTCAGCCCCATGTTCAGGGACCCGGCAAAGTATGGCATCAAGAACGTCCGCAGTTCGCCCGCGCATCGCCTGTGCTATCCGTTTTCAGAGGAGTCTCTGCAGCAGCTTGCTTTCTACCTGGATTGTGATCCCCCTATCCTTCCGGAAACCCTGAAAGAAATCACAGCTGTCTGGGCCTCCGTGGGGGAATGGAAGAATGTTTACTCCAGCAGCAGTCTCCAGGCAGAGGTGACCGATTCCGCATTAATCATTCGCGACCGGCGGGCCGGGTTTCCTGCTGCTGATTATCGCTACGAGGGGCTGGCGCGCACCCTCTACCTGGCAGCGGACGGAGTCCACTCCGACTCTTTCCTGCTGGAATATGCCGCATCGCAATATCCTGATCAATCGTTCACCCTGGAAGACATCCACAAAGTTCTGCGGATCTTTGTGGAAGGCGATCTGATGCTGCAGGAAGACAATTTGTATTTGAGCCTGGCGCTGCTTCCGCTCGACCGGTCGGTTGAAATCATGCCACCGTCCCGTTCGACAAATGCATCCAGAACGGCGGCGGCCCTCACAGTCTGATGAGTGCTGTTGCGAAGTTAAACGAGGACTACAATGCCTGAAAAACGCGTACTGCTGCTGGTGATGCCGTTCCTGACGCTGCCTCGTCCGCATCTTGGCGTCGCGCTGCTGAAAGCCGGAATGGCCCGCCAGGGCATGAGTTGCGACATTCGCTATTTCAGTTTCCGGTTTGCCGACATTATCGGCGTGCCTCTGTATATCCGCATTGCGGAGAGGTCGCCCGCGCACCTGCTGGTGGGAGAATTCGTTTTTACACCGGCGCTCTATGGCGAAGATGCGCGTCCTTTCGCCGACTTCAGGGCCAGCGTTGCGGACTATGTCCTGCCATATTCTGAAGATTATTTGCGGCAACTGGAACGCGCACGCAATCTCACCCCGGCATTCATCCAGGAATGCGCAGACCAAATCGACCTTGGCCAGTATGACATTGTCGGGTTCACTTCAAGCTTTGAGCAGAATATTGCGTCACTGGCCATGGCCCAGGAGATCAAACGGCGCGCGCCGGGAATCGTTACGGTATTCGGCGGGGCCAACTTTGAATCCGAGATGGGAGTGGAACTGCACCGCCGGTTTCCTTTTATCGACGTGGTGTGCTCGGGAGAGGCCGACTCTGTGTTTCCCGAATTAGTGCGCCGCATCCGCGCCGGCGCGCCGCTCAACACCCTGGGCGGCGTAACCTGCCGCGTGAACGGCGAGACGGTGATTAGTTCCGAGCAGCAAACGTTCGTGACCAATCTCAACGATCTGCCCTATCCCGACCATAATGACTACTACCACGCCCTGCAAAATTCCACCGCAGTAGACATGGTGGTTACAGAGACCACCATGGAAACATCGCGGGGCTGCTGGTGGGGACAAAAGCACCACTGCACGTTTTGCGGACTGAATGGCATGGGCATGACCTACCGCAGCAAATCGCCCGACCGTGCTTACCAGGAGATTAAGTACCTGCTGGAGACATATAAGAGTCCTGAGATCTTCAATACCGACAACATCGTGGATATTCGATATTTCAGTGAACTGTTTCCACGCCTGGCCGCGGATGGTTTCAAGATCCAGCTTTTCTACGAGACCAAGGCGAACCTGAAGAAGAGCCAGTTGATGTCCTTTTGGAACGTGGGCAGCACCAGGTTTTGTCCGGGCATTGAGAGCTTGAATTCTCATGTGCTCACGCTCATGGAAAAAGGCGTGAAGGGAATTCAAAACGTGCAATTGCTGCGCTGGTCTGAGGAGATCGGGTTTGATGTGCTCTGGAATGTCCTTTGCGGCTTTCCCGGCGAAACTGCGGATGACTACCACCAGATTACGCGCTGGATTCGCGCGGTCACCCATTTGCCGCCGCCGACGGTGATGACGCGTTTTCGGCTCGACCGCTTCAGCCCCATGTTCAAGTGGCCCGAAAAATATGGCATCGTAAATATCAGGAGCTATACCGGATATCGCCTGTGTTATCCGTTTCCTGAAGATTCGCTTCTCCGGCTTGCGTATTATCAGGACTGCGATCCGCCGACGACCCAGGAAACGCTGGATGCGATCAAGACCACCTGGGGCGCAGTGGCTGAATGGCAGAGAGTGCATGACAACAGCAGCCTGAAAGCGGAGGTGACTTCGTCATCACTTATCATCCACGAGCGTCGCGCTGGTTATTCTCCCGCGGACTATTGTTTTGAGGGGCTCGCGCTGGAGATTTATCTGGCCACGGACGGCGTCCATTCAGATTCCGGCGTCTTTGAATCCGTTGCCGGCCGCCATCCGGAAGAAACGATCACGATTGAGAAGGTAAGAAAAATACTTGCGGACTTCGTGGAACGCGACCTGATGCTACAGGAAGGAAACTCCTATTTGTGCCTGGCTGTTTTGCCGCTTAACTATGAGGAACTCGAGGTACTTCCGGCACAGCTATCAACTGACTTGAGCGCCAGTGCTGCGGTTTAGTCTTTTCGGGACGAATAAAAATTCATGCCGGAGGCTTTGATTCCGGTTTCGCGCGGACCTTAAGCAAATTGAGGCGGTTGCTCCGGCGTCGCCCCCATCCTGACGGCTGGGCCAGCCTGCAATTCAAAATTGCGGTTCTCAGGAAGCGCCAGGCTCAGGTAACGGCCATCCAGAAACAACATCAGGTCCTTTTCCACAAAATCTTTGAGCGCTGCCTCAACCCACGGGGAAGAGCCAAAATTAGCGCTGATGTCCCTGGGCGTGCGGGCATCGGCGCAGTATTCGTAGAGCGATGCCTGTTGATCGTGGTACCGATGTGTCCGCGCTTTCTGTTGCCGGCCGTCAAAAATAAAGATGGTGGCCAACGCCTTGCGGTACTTGAGGTAGGGTTTATGGCGTTGGTTCCATTGCAGCCGCCAGTTGTCCACGGCATCGAAAGTGGCCTGGTAGCACTCCTCTCCGGCGATATTGGTCATCTCCTGATCAAAGAAATAGGAGATACGTGAGAGGTCGAATTTCCCTCGCGGAAAGATGTATTGATAACACTTGAAGGGCACAAGCCGGGAGATAGACTGTGAGGCCGGATCAGTGAACATAGGGGACCCACGATCAGCCCGCGCCATGACTGCCGCATAAGGCGGCTGGAAGTGGGGGATTTTCGCCATGACCTCGCATTGCGTACGATAATCCGCCGCGGTCTCGCCCGGAAACCGGCACAGGATGTTATAGGTCACGTTAATGCGGTAATGAGTACACCATTTCACTAATTCGATGTTCCGCATTCCGGTAGTAAATTTCCTCATACTCTTGAGGATGTTGGTGGAGAAACTCTCCACGCCGGGCAATACCGAGTGCAATCCGCCGCGCCGCATGCGGGCCAGTTGCGTCCGGGAAAAGTTGGGCCGGATCTCGTAATGCATGGAGATGTCGCTGTTGGCATCAGCCAGACGGCTGAAAAGTTTTTCTGTATATTCCGGGGCCATGATGTTGTCGATGGCGAAGAAGTCGAAACAGCGGTAACGGCTGGAGAGCGCCTCCAGTTGCTCAATGACGTTATCAACCGTCTTGGCCCGGAATTCCATGCCGGAGCGGTTCAGGCCGCAGAACGTACAGTGATTTTTCTCTCCCCACCAGCAACCGCGTGAAGTCTCAAACGGCAATTGCACGGGACGGGCGCGGCCCCACGATCCATATCCGCTTGCCTGGCGCGCATAGTAGAACTCGTCAAAATCCGGGACCGGGGTCTCGTTCATCGCGTGAAAATTGGGGGCCCGTCCGGCATACTTTACCTGGCCCTGAACATCGCGCCACATGATTCCCTGCAATCCTTCCATACTTTGACCGCTGTACAGGCGCTCGACCATCTGCGGAAACGATATTTCCGCGTCGCCGCAGTGAACATAATCCATCTGCGGACAGCCTTTCATCACCTCGTCGGCAATATCATCTTCCATGGCGCCGCCGCCCATGATGATAGGGACCTGCGGATATCGCTTCTTGAGCGCGCGAGCCAGCGCCAGGCTGGAAAGCAACTGCTGGTAGACCACGGTGAAGCCAATGAGTCCGAAGCGGCTCCAGTCGGTGCTGTCCACGCAGAAGTCGATAAAAGATTGGGCCCCTTGGTCGCGAAATTGCCGCAAGTCCTCCAGAGTGCAGCCCGCGGCCTTGCACATGGCCGCAAACGCCTCACTGTGCGCGAGAAAATATTCTTCAACGTCGGGATTGGCTTCCTCACCGAAGGCCGCTTTGGACCAGACCCACTCGCCCGCCAGGCTGGGCCATACCTCGGCGAGGGTTTCGCTGAGCGGCCACCCAATTTGAGTTCCCAGGTACATGAAAAGTGAGAACGGCTGGACAGGAATACCGGCCCTCTCCAGCGTAGGTTTCAACAGGGCCAATTGGATGGAAGGAATGCCTCCCGATTGCGAAGGCATGCTGATCAGAGCTACAGGCTTGCGGTCCATAGGCTGCTCGCTACAAAAATGTGAGATTAGAGTATACGCCTTGCCGGAAAGAGTTTTTTGGGATTGTGGCCCCTTTGGTTCCCGAACCAGGTTTTAGGCTTTTTTGAATTCTTCAGGGAAAGAGAGAAGGGGGGAAGTTTTCTGTTTTCAAAGGCTTGCAAAAGCCTTTATCGGCGCAGATTCGAAGAATTTGAAGATGCGCCGCTTGCCGCCTACGAATTGCTCAATTCCTAACGGGCTTCAGAAATTTACAATTGACACCGGACACAAATGCGCCGCACCCTTCTCTGATATGAAACTCTTTCCGCATTGGCTGGACGGTGAGTACGTTAATATCTCTGGAGGATTTGATCAGAGAGGAATCGCTGATTGTTGTGATTATTTGAGAACTATCTTGAAGCTGCACGCTCTGCTCGGAACAGAGTTTGTGCTAAATGATGTTCAGATCTATGACAGTTGGGCTGTGGTTGCCCTTTTTCGAGATGACGCAGCGTACAAATTTCTATTGGAAGACCAATCATTTCTAGAACTGCGCGTACCTGCAAAAACCTCAGCATCCGCAGGCCTCTCATCCGTGATTTCTCCTCGCAGCCCGTTTGAGCTTGCAATAAGTGGATTGGATAAGCCAGAGAACCCAAATTGGACTTCTTCGTTATTCCGCAGCGACTCCTCACCCATTCGATCTCTGGCTAAAGAGATACGTGAATCCCAAGATCTTGATCCGGAACGCCCGAGCATGACTGTACGCAATTTTCCGAACTATGCAAGGGAACTGAACGCCATTCGGAGGGCCATTCACTACTTTTCATCTTTGGGAAGAACTGTCAGGGAAATGAATCCAGTGCAGTCTGACTACTTCTCTGTTCTGGAACAATTACGCGAAAGAGTGGTCGGCGAGGATCAGCGGCTAATCGAGACGACCTTCGCATTTTTGGAAAGACCAGAAGTCAAGGGACTAACGGCCTCTCGTCGGCGCTCAGATGTTCTTCGTATTCTGCATCAAGCGCCTGCGGAGAACCAGCGCACGATTTGGAATAATGTTGTGCTCGCCTGGATTCAGGCCACACAGAATACAATAGCTCCGAATGGAGGTTCCGTCGGCGGGCTGCCTGATGCGGTTACCCCTGCGATTTACCTGGACAAACTCGTTGATACCATTGATCCACCAGATTACACTCCGGCGAGCGCTCTCTCCACACAAGTCCCAGTTGATATTTCATCGTTGTCGTGGGAAGAAATCGCCAAAGCACGTATTGAGACGCAGGAAACGCAAATGGCACTTGAAAAGGTTCGGTTCACGGGTGTTGCGGAAGTCGTCCGCCCAAAGCTGGCAGAGCACGCAAAAGCCTTGGCCAAAGTGCTTGTCGTCCCTTCAGCAACAAAGATTCCAGGTTGGGTTTATCAAATTGCTGATTATGCGAGCGTTTACTTTGGCCTAGAGAATCATCCCTGGGTGAACACTGGGATAAAAATCGGGAAAGAGGCTTTAAAGGCCGCCGACTCAGGGCTCACATCGTTGAGCACGAGACTACGTCGCCGTTCCTTTGCTGATGTAATTGTCAAAACTGCGATGCCTATCGGCAGAAAATGATGACAATTGGACAAACACTTGCGGCCGCTGTGGAAATGGAACTCCTTCAGGTTGATGGAGCACGTACACTTATTTTCTCGCCGGACCCTTTTTGTGGCTGGCAACCAAGTAGCATAACAGTCACTCTCGAAGTCAATATGTGGCGGCTTCCAAGCCATTTTGATTCTCTTCGGGAAAATTGGGAACGCGAAAACCCGAATGAGCGTAGTGATCCAAAAGTTGCAATTCGGCGCTGTGACGTATCTTCCAATGGAGAGCTTCGCTGCCTCTTAGCACCGACTGAATGGAAGGAAGTCCGACCATGGCACGTGGCTGGAGCCCACCCTTCCCCCATCAGCACAGAGAGGTCATTTTTTGCTGCACAACTTCCGAATATTGCAGTGGTTCACGTTATTGCCACCACTGCTGATCAAAAGATTCTCTTAACAAGGCGAGGCATGGAGGTGCATTATCATCCTGGCGCTTGGGCCGCTTCATACGAAGAAGGACTCGCGCCGGAAGACGTGGTAGTACCCCTATGGGCTTTTCACGCCGCAGCAGTTCGCGGGGCCGCAGAGGAAATCCTGGGAAAGGGCACTGCTCTGACCGCAGACAGTTCTCACCTGCTTGCATTTATCGCGGAAACACCACTCGAAAACCCAGCAGCAGTGATGTCTATTGAATTGCCCTACACCTTTGCGGAGATCGAAAATCGGACTCCCGTTGATGATGAACTCATGCCCGGTACGCTGGAATCGCTGTCGCTTGACCCAGATCAAATTGCAATGGCATTGTGTACTGAAGACCAAACATCGTCCCGCCGCTGGCATCCCACTGCGCGCTACAGGCTTCTTGCTTTGATGCTGCATCGGTTCGGTCCAGCAGCAACCATTAGTGCACTAAAACGAAGATAATCAACAGCTTCACTCCACTTTTTCCCTCAAAAGCCAAAAGGCTGCTCTCCCCTCTCTCTTTCTCCAAAAAAGCCGCTTCCGCATGGCCGACCCAGGTGGCCGACCCCCTTGGTCCCGAAGCAGGGTGCGCTACCAAGATGAGCCCTCTTCCCAAACACGCAGGGAAGCGGGCAGCTGATCCACATTTCTGCTGCTTTGGTGTTGTTTATCCTGCGCTGTCCAGCTGGCTAGGGCAGATTTGCTTTTGGCCACTGTACCGATTCCTGGCTAGCGGAAACTGGCCATCCTGACGGTCGGCGTTCGGCCGACGTTCGGGCAGAGATCATGGGCTAGCTGGGCGGTCGTCTGCGGCCGGATTCTAACGCCCAGGAAGAAGAACGATGAACGGTTTCGTGCTTCCTTCGCGGCGAACATTGCGCTAACTTAAGCTGGGCCCGAGCTACGAGAAAACACAAAATAAAGCATTTTTGCGCTGGAAAGAAATCAGGAAAGCAGGCCAGCGGAAAGAAGGAGTGGTGTGCGATGGGGTACTGGATCGTTGATGGAAAGCAGATGACCGAAGCAGAGTATCGGGAACATCAGAGGCAAGAGGTAGAAGCCAAACAACGGGTGCAAGGTGAGGCGGCGGCGCTGGTAAAGAAGCTGGGCGAGACATACGCGGCGCTGACCGGGCTGATGCAGCAACATCCGGAAGTGGACCGCGAGATAACCGACAAGACAGCCGTAGACGAAAAGATTTATGAGAAGCTGCGGCAAAACCTGGAGCAGGCCGACAAGTCGCCCAGGTGCCGCTGGGTGAGACAGGACGGAACGATTTGCGGGTCGCCGCAGATGCGGAAACATATTTACTGTTACGCCCACAAGCAGATGATGGAGGCACGGGCGCTGGCGCTGCGGCTTCCGCCGCCGGAGGACGCGAACGCGATCCAGATTTCAGTGCAGCGGGTGCAGACGGCCCTGATTGACGAAACGATCTCAGCCAAGACGGCCGGGTTGCTGCTGTATTCGTTGCAGTTAGCGATGACGAACGTGGTCCGGACGACGTTTGGCCAGTCTGACCAGGAAATGGTGACGAAAGTGGTGGATGAGGAGGAAGCACTCAGCACTCAGCAGTCAGCCGGCAGCCAGAAGCCAGAGCTTTTCACCGCAAAGGACGCAGAGAGGAGATCGGGTGATCCGGTGATCGGGGCATCGGGTGATCGGAAAAGCAAGACCGAGGCCCTTACCGCGGATGAAGGCGGATTGGGGACCTTCACCGCAAAGGACGCAGAGGGCGCAAAGGAGCAAAAGCTCGAAAAAGGCTTACCACGGATAAACACGGATTACACGGATAGATCGGATTTACCGCGGATCGACGCGGATGAGCGCGGATTGGAAGAAGAAGAGGAGGAGTCAAAGGTGGTGACGATGCGAATGTGAGGCGGGAACCTGGTCTCCCTGCCTGGGACAAACCCACGCCAAATTGGGATGCCTTGGGATGAACCGGGAGGGGGTAGGGGCATCGCCGGAATCGCCGACATCGCCGTGATCGCGCGAAATCGGAAGAGCAAAACCTTACCACGGATTAACACTGATGACACGGATGGAATCGGATGATCTGGTGATCGCAAAACCCGGGGGCAGGCATCGCCGTAATCGCCGACATCGCGCGTGATCGGGAACCAAACCATTAACCACAGAGGATACAAAGGAAAGGAGAGATCGGGTGATCGGGTGATCCGGTAATCGGAAAACCGGAACCTTACAGCGGATCAATGCGGATAGACGCGTGATCGAAAAAGCAAAACCGTTAACCACGAAGGACACGAAGGGGGAGAGATCGGGTGATCCGGTGATCGGGTGATCCGGGTGATCGGAACACCAAGAGATCGGGAAAAGCAAAACCGCTTCTTCTCGCCCGGATAGTTGTGCCAGCACCGACTGAAGCGGATGGCAAATGCCAGTCCCAAAATGGAACAAGCTCTCAAAAAGGTGTCAGTACTAAGTATAAAAGTTGGGTTGAAACGCGGCACTCAGGTAGCAACTTGTCAGAATGGTCGCCACATCACAAATCAGCAAAAGGAGAATAGCTGCTTATGCGTCGCTTTTCTATTGCTACCTCTCTTTCGTTGCTGTTGATCTTAGGTTTGGCGCCGGCAAATGCGCAATCTACCTCATCATGCACGACTACGATCATCACTGTGAACGCCACCGGCCAGGTTACGCCTCTGGGAGTGAATAGTTCGGGCACGGTTACCGGCTCTTTTTTCGATACGGGATTCGCCAGCCACGGATTCAAATGGGCCAACGGGACCGGACAGCTCTTTGATTTTCCCGGCGCGGCCCAGACCGCGCTCGGAGCAATCAATGATTCGGGCACCGCTGTCGGCACTTTGTTCAACTCCGATGGAAGCTCACTTGGTTTCACGCTTGACGCCAACGGACAGACGGCGCAGTTTGCCGCTCCGGGGGCCTTTAACACTTTTGCTGCCGGCATCAATAACCGCGGGGACATCGTCGGTGTGGCCGATGGAACCGGTTTTAAGAAGACAGGAAACACATTCAGCTTCTTCCAGTTTCCCGGCGCCATCAACACGTTTCCGACGTCGATCAACGATGCCGGCGTGATTGTGGGCACTTATTTTGATGGCGATGCTACGCACTCATTCGTGAGCGCCAATGGAAAGTTTGTAAACTTTGACGTTCCCGGCGCCGACTCAACCGATGCCAGAGGCATCAATGATCGTGGCGAGATCGTGGGTGAGGTCCGGCAGACAGCGGAAGGGCAAGGGCAGGGCTTCACCTTCATCAACGGCAACGTCACCACCTTCCAGTTCCCGGGCGCGACGTTCACCGAGTTTTCTGCCGTGAATGCGCAGGGCGACCGTGTTGGCGACACCGTTACCAGTGATGTCAACGATTTTCTAAGCGGCCCTGCATTTCTCTTGACGTGCCGTTAAAGGCATTCACCGCGCTGGCCTTGTGGCAAGCGCACCAGCAAGGCAACAGGCCGTAGGGCCGCGTAATTCTGTCTTACGGCTTTTTCCCCTGCGAATCATTCGTCTTCGGCAATTCCGGCGGCGGATAGTAAACCTTGCTTCCGCCGATCTTCTGCACTTCGTCGCGGAACGTTGTCCCGTATTCTTTCTCGCCGGTCAGGGCATAGGCCTGGCGTTTGTAATTCCAGCTTTTCGGATTGAGCCGCTGCGCCTCCTTGAAGTGCGCGATCGCTTCTGTGGGATGGCCTGATTTGTAGAGCTGCTCGGCCAGGCCAAACTCGGCTGCGGCCTGAAAGATGTTGGGGTCCTGCGCTGTCAGCTTTTCGCGCAGATGGTCTTCGCTCATCACGTAGGCGCTCTTGTCGCCCTTTTCCACCCAGTCTTTCAGCGCGTTGAGATACGGCGCGGAGTCCATGCCGGTGAAATTCTTGAAGCGGTCATCAACGAACGCAACTTCATTGGGACGCACGATGCGCCCCTGCTCGTTGATCCAGACGCCGGTGGGAACGTTGACCATGTTGTAAAGCTTGGAAACGAGGTGTTTCTCGTCGATCAGCACGGTGTAAGTCAGCGGGCCGATTTTCTTTGCCGTTTCAATCGTGTCTTTTGGCAGATCGGGCTTTGCGTCCAGATACTGTTGCGGAGCGATCCATGGTCCCGCGTCTTTGGCGCCGCCGGTATCCTGCGCTACGGAGATGATTTCAAAATTCCTGTCTTTCAGTTGCTGGTAGATTGCCTGCCAGCCTGGCAGGTCAAAGCGGCATCCTCACCAGCTTGCCCAGGTGACGAGCAGAATTTTTTTGCCGCGAAAATCTGACAGCCGGTGCGTCTTGCCCTGGAGATCGGGCAGCGCAAAGTCCGGCGCTTGCAGGGAGCTAAGCTGCTGGCGCTGGTCTGAGCGCAGTCCAAAGTACCAGGTCCCCAGCGCGGCATCATGCGCCACCGGCTGGTGGACGAGCGCGGCAAATGCCGTGATGTTGAACCAGGAGACAGGCGGCGTCTTGCGAAGAAATTCCTGCTGCCGCGCTTTGGGCAACGGGAAGCACAGTTCGTCGCGGCAGACGCCTTGCGGCTTCACCTCAAACCGCGTAGCGCGTTTGAGATCGGCGGTGGTGATCCAGAGCTGGCCGGCGTCTTCGCGCGCTGTGCTGACATCAGTAGCGACGTCGTCATAAACAATGGTGGTGCGAAGCGGGTTGGCCGTCGCAGGAAGGACCGCGAACACAAGAATAAGGAGCAGACCGCAGGGCATACCGGCTTTCATCTTTCGTCTCCACTTGCGGGAGCAATTATAAATCCCGTTCCGCCGGAGCGGCGATGGTGTCTTAAGTTACAGGAAGTGGCGTTCAAGGCCCCGGAAGCGGAAGAGGCCGCGAAAACTTTTTCCGGCTGAAAGGGCCTTGGTTTGTTGGGTTTGCGCAGAGGTGGATGGACTAGTGCTGAGCGGTCCAGGGTCCATCGTAACCGTTCTCTTGACCTCAGTAATCTGCAGCAGCACGCATCTCTTAGATAGAGTAATTGCTCCCGCCGGAGCCGCTGTTTTCCGGAGTGAATATGAATAAGTGGCAGAGACATTTCGTGCTGTTGGGAACGCTGCTGGCCGGCACTCTGGCCTGCGCCCAGCCTCTGCCCAGCCTGAATAATTTAACTCCGGCCATCGCGCTGGTTCCGCCTTCGATGATCACTCCGGTCAAGGCGCCGTGTGTCCATCCCGTTGAGCCGTTTGATATCGATGATTACAGCGGTCCGCTCAGTGGATTGGTTTCGCGGTTTTCGCAGCGCCTGGAAAGCACCACGGTCCACCTGCCGCGGCACAAAAGCGATCTTCGTCCCTGCGCGCTTTCCTCGTCAGACAAGTTGCACATGTTCGTGGAAAGCACTGCTGATCCCCTGAACTATGTCGGCGCGGCCTGGGACGCTGCCACCGCACAGATTGACCGCGATGATCCCAGCTACCGCATGGGCGCCGCCGGATTTTCGAAACGCTACGGTGCGGCGGTTGTTGACAATGTTACCGGGGATTTCTTCGGCATCTTCCTGTATCCATCTCTCTTCCGCCAGGACCCGCGTTACTTCCGCCTGGGACAAGGTTCCACGCAGGCCCGGCTCGGCCACGCGCTTGCGCACAGGTTTGTCACTCGGGGCGACTCCGGCAAACTCATGCCGAACTACTCTGAATGGTTTGGCACAGTAAGCTCCAAGGCGCTCAGCAATCTTTATCATCCCGGCAATCCGCGCGGCTTTGGCCCCACCGCCAGCCGTGTCGGCTATAGCGTGGCCAATGATATGGCCTGGGACGTTCTCCGCGAATACTGGCCGGAAATCGCCCGGAAATTTAAACTGCCGTTCCGCACGCGCTAATTCCCGGCGGAAGGCCTCGCCATTTTCTCGATCTCCGCAGCTGGTACGCTATTTCCCAATACCTGCCGCAAAGCTTCTTCCAGCACTTCATCCCTGCCGGCGCGAATGCCTGCGATCGTCGGTCTTACTTCGAAGTCGGGAAGAATGCCAATCCGCTGCGTCGGCTTCTTGTCGGGATAAAAAACGCCAATGCCGCTGATCATCGTGTTCAGTCCTCCCGGCAGAGCGAACCCAGAAACGTTGCCGTCCGCGCCGGCGGTTGTGCTGCCCACAACAATGGCCCGCGGCGACGCGCGAAACGCCATGCTTGTGTACTCCGCCTGGCTTATCGAGCCCTCATCCACCAGGATTGCGATTTTGCCTGTGTACATTGGCTTTTCCGGTTTCAAGCGCTCTGGCTCGGTCCAGTGGAAAGCTCCCGGATTCGCCAGGTCACCAAAAGTAAATCGCGCGAAAGGCGTCTCGTTTCCCACCAGCAATTGTCCCAGCGCAAAAACCATAAACTCTGAAGGATAGTTGCGGATATCGATGATCAGCGCCTTGGTCCCCGCGGCGCTTTCAACGTAATGCGCGGCGTCGGCGGCTTTGACCGTCGATAACTTCAAATATGCCACGTCCTTTGAGAGCAAGTGAAAAGTCTCTCCCGGAAGGTCATGCGTGAATCCCATGGACTGTGGCGGCACCGGCACGCGCTTTGGTTTCAGAGCCAAAGGCTTTCCGTCGCGCAGAATGCCGGCGCTCGCTTCGCCGCACTTCCCGCGCGTCATGAACATGGCGATGTCGCGCAGACGGGCCGCGTCATTCGATCCGGTGTAGTAGGGCATCCACGCCTCCACCAGCTTCTTTACTGGAACACCGTCGATTTCCGTGATCACGTCGCCCGCTGCCAGCCCGGATTCTTTGGCATCTTTCGGAAAGATATTGTCATAGACAACCGCCTGGTTTTCGATAAAACGCACGGTTACCGGGAACTGGCAGTTGCCCGTGGGAGGCCGCACCGCGAGTGCACTCCACAGGTTGGCGTGGCCGTCATGCGCACGGCCGATCAGCGCCATCATTTGCAGCGTGTAGTCGTCTCTGGTTTTGGCCAGCGCGATTCTGGGAATGAACTCTGCCAGCACCTTGCCCCAGTCTTCTCCCGTTATGTCGCGGTTTGGCGACCAATATTCAAAGATGTTCCAGAAGCGATAGAGAGCGAGCAGTTGAAATCCGGGGTCAGGGAATTTCACCTGCGAATAGGAAAGCTCGTGCCGGAAGGACGGATTTTTCACGGTTGCCGCGAGAGCCAAATAGAATTGATGCCCCTCTGCAGGCCGGTTGCGATAGATCGTGACCAGCGCCTTGCTCAGTTCCTCGCCCAGCATCGTCTTATCTTCCAGCCACTTCACGTCCGGGCGGAGCTGGATATTTTTTTCATCTTCATTTAGGCTGGCGCACGGCTTGCAAGGCGCTACTGGGCCCATCCCGTTGATCCACTTCAGCATCGCCGCATTCGCTTCGCTGCGGTTATGGGCCTGAAGAAT
>Ga0164306_10000363_pt1 | contig 18055 bp, 18 predicted proteins | sample Whisoiple_242_MG_FD_110213 | JGI IMG/M metagenome (GOLD analysis project Ga0164306, IMG submission 110213) | Soil microbial communities amended with fresh organic matter from upstate New York, USA - Whitman soil sample_242_MG | ecosystem: Environmental > Terrestrial > Soil > Unclassified >... | reverse complement strand
GGACGAGATCGTCGGCGCTGAGTGCGTGAACCATGTCCAGCATCCGCCGCGCCGCGCGCTCCCCCGCCTCATCCGGCACCGGATGACTTGCCTCGACGACCTCGATCTGCGAGGTCGGCACGCGATGGCCGTAGCGGGTGACGACGAGACCGGAGAGCTGGCCGCGCCAACGATCTTCGACGGCGCGCGCCATCGTCGCCGCGGCCTTGCCCGCGCCGACGACGAGCGTGCGGCCCTGCGGCGGCGCAGGCAGGAAGGCCGGCACCCGCGTCTGCGGCAAAGCCGCGGCGACCGCAGCGTCGAAGAGGGCACGCAGAAATCGCTTGGGTTCGAGTGGCGGAGTCCCCATTCTCCCGGCAGCCTCGTGGAAAGCGTTCAGAAATTCATGCCGCGCCGAACCCCCGGCAGGGTCCGCGGTTTAAGCAGGGATAAGACGGGTCGCACAAGCGGCCGTGGGAGGACGCAATGGCAGAACCGCAGATTCCGACGGACGGACTGAATTATCTGCAGAGCTTGATGCAGACCGGCCAGGAATTGATGCAGCAAATCGAGCATGCGCTCGCCGCGCAAACGGCAGCCGCTCAGGCGGCGATGAAGCAGGCCGGAGAGGCCGCACCTTGGCAGCCGAGCGCGTTTTTTCCGCAATTCGGCATCAGCGCGTAGCCGTTCGCCAAAATCACCGAGATGCAACGCCGCTATGCCGAGCAGATGACGGCCTTGTGGAACTCCAAGATCCTGGAGCCGCTCGTCGGCGAGCACAAACCGGTCGTCGAGCCGTCGAAGAAGGACAAGCGCTTCCGCGACGAAGCCTGGGAAGAGCAGCCGTTCTTCGACATGCTGAAGCAATCCTATCTGATCAACGCGAAGTTCCTGCGCGACTTTGTCGACAATGCCGACGTCGACGAGCGCACTAAAATGCAATTGCGTTTCTACGCGCGCCAATATGCCGATGCGATGAGCCCGGCGAATTTTCCTGCAACCAATCCGGAGGTCATCAAGAAGGCGATCGAGACGCAATCGGAAAGCATCGCTACCGGAATGCGCAATCTCATTGCCGACATTCAGAAGGGCCGCATTACCCGCGTCGACGAGAGCGCCTTCGAAGTCGGCGGCAATCTCGCGGTCACGCCGGGCGCCGTCGTCTACGAGAACGAGCTCATCCAGCTCATCCAGTACAAGCCGGCGACGGAAAGCATTGAGCGGACGCCGCTCCTCATGGTGCCGCCCTGCATCAACAAATTCTACATCCTCGATCTGCAGGCGGGGAATTCGCTTGTCGAATGGGCTGTCGCGCAGGGGCAGCGCGTGTTCCTGATCTCATGGCGCAGCGCCAATCAGGACATCGCGAATCTGACCTGGGACGACTACCTCATGAAGGGCGTTTTCCGCGCCATGAAGGTGATCGAGGAGATCACCGGGGAGCCGAAACTGCATGCGCTCGGCTTCTGCGTCGGCGGAACGATGCTCGGCTGCGCCGCCGCAATCCTCGCTGCGAATGGCGACAATCGCATCGCCAGCCTCACGTTTTTGACGACGATGCTCGACTTCGTCGACACCGGCGATATCGGGCTTCTGATCGACGAGAACTATGTCGCGGCGCGCGAGGCACTGATCGGCCGCGGCGGTATTCTACCGGGGCGGGAACTTGCTTTCACCTTCGGCACGCTGCGCGCCAACGATCTGATCTGGCCTTATGTCGTCAACAATTATTTGAAGGGCGAGCCGAACGAGGCCTTCGATCTGCTCTATTGGGATTCCGACAGCGTCAACCTCCCGGGACCGATGTACTGCTGGTACACACGCAACACCTATCTTGAAAACAACATCAAGCAGCCGGGCAAGACGGTCCAATGCGACACGCCGGTCGATCTGTCGAAGATCACCGCGCCGGCCTATGTGCTCGCCTCGAAGGAAGATCACATCGTGCCGTGGAGAAGCGCGTATCAGACGACGAAACTGCTCGGCGGCGAGAGCCGCTTCGCGCTCGGTGCGAGCGGCCATGTCGCCGGCGTGATCAATCCGCCCGCGAAGAACAAACGCAGTCACTGGAAGAACGAAGGCTCGGTCGACGCGCAAGACTGGTTCGATAGCGCCACCGAGCATCCCGGCAGCTGGTGGCCGGACTGGGATTCATGGCTGAAGAAGCACGGGTCGGGAACCATCCGGGCGGCGGATCTCGGCAGCGAGAAGTACCCGCCGATCGAGCCGGCGCCCGGGCGTTACGTGAAGGAAAAAAACATCTAAGCTCGGCCGAGGCGACGAACCTCGGGCTCGACGAGCATCATGCAGCGCACACAGGTCGCGATCATCGGCGCCGGCCCCGCGGGGCTGTTGCTCGGCCAGCTGCTGCATAAAGCCGGCATCGACAACATCATCCTGGAAGCGCGCGACCGCGCCTATGTCGAGGCGCGCATCCGCGCCGGCGTGCTGGAGCAGGGAACCGTCAACATTCTGCGCGATCTCGGTGTGGCGCAGCGTCTCGATCGCGCAGGGCTCGTCCATCCCGGCGTGTTCGTCGCGCTCGACGGGCGGCGCCGGCACATCGACATGCAGCAGATGACGGGGAAGAGCGTCACCGTCTATGGCCAGACGGAAGTCACGAAGGATTTGATCGAAGCGCGGCTGGCGACCGGACGGCCGCTCGTCTTCGAGGCGCAGCATGTCAGCATTCGCGATTTCGAAAGTAAGAGCCCGCGCGTCCGCTACGACAAGGACGGCACTTCACAGGAGATCGCCTGCGATATCGTTGCCGGATGCGACGGCTTTCACGGCATTTCGCGTCCGACATTTCCGGCCGATGCGCTCACCGTCTACGAGCGCGTCTACCCGTTCGCCTGGCTCGGCATCTTGTCGGAATCGCCGCCGGCGGCGGACGAACTGATCTATGCGCGTCACAAACGCGGCTTCGCGCTATTCAGCATGCGCTCGCCGACGATTACCCGCAATTATCTGCAATGCCGTCCGGACGAAGACCTGAACGAATGGCCGGATCATCGCATCTGGGAGGAACTCCGCGCGCGCCTCGTCGATCCGAACGGCGAGAGCATCAAGGAAGGCAAAATCTTCGACAAAAGCGTGCTGCCGATGCGTAGTTTCGTCGTCGAGCCGCTGCGGCATGGCCGCCTGTTCCTGGCGGGCGATGCCGCGCATATCGTGCCGCCGACGGGCGCGAAGGGCCTGAACCTTGCCGCGAGCGATGTTTATTATTTCGCCGAAGCGATCATCAGCCATTACGCCCGCGGCGACGAGGCGCCGCTCGAGGCCTATTCCGATCGCGCGCTATCGCGCGTCTGGAAGGCGCAGCGCTTTTCCTGGTGGATGACGTCGATGCTGCACCCGGCGCCGGATGGCGATCCCTTCGATAACAGGGTGCGCAGTGCGGAACTGGATTACGTCATGTCCTCAGAGGCGGCGATCCACTCGCTCGCCGAGAATTACGTGGGACTGCCGTTTTGACGGAGGTCAGGCGACGCGCCGGAAGGGGCGCTCGGGCTCGTCGGTGCGGCGCATGGCCGAACGGTCGGTGCCCTGCTTACGCTCGCTGGGCTGGGCGGCGTCCTGGACCTCGCGGACCGCCTGCTTATAGCCGGTCGAGTCCATGTAGGGCCGCGGAACGTTATGAAGTTCAGGGCGGACCATTGGCGCAACTTCCCCTCACGCGTGCGGCAAAGCTTGGCTTTTTCGCTGGTACGATGAACGCCTTAATGGTGAGATCGTTCCATCGCGAGTGCCGTTTCGCACATCGGGCGTGCTTAACCCGCCTCAAGCTTAACCACGCGCTCAAAGATAGCCGCGGTTTCTAGCCACTTCGGTTTCATCAGCCGCGTTGCCTGCGAGATGGGAAACCGGAAGCGCTGCGGCGCCGATCCCGCGAGGGCCATGAGGGACGGAACTGATGCAGACAATCTTGAAGACCGGTGCTTTTATCGTGCTCGGATTTTGCAGCGCGCCGGCGCTCCCGCAGATGGGTCCGGGCGTGCGGTTCCGGCATGAGGGCGGCTACGGCCGTCCTCACGCGGCGCGGACCTACGGCTTAGGCGGATATTGCGGCGGCTGGGCGGGGGGTATCGGCCGTGGTTACGGCGCGCGCCGCGCTTTTGGCTATGGCTAGCGCCGCGCCGCTTCGGCTACGGCGGGCGCGCGTGGGGATATGCGCATCGTCGCGTTTACGGCGGCTACGCGTACGCCTACCGACCTGCGGTGCGCTACGCCTATGCCGAGACGCCCTACGCCTATGATATTCCGCAGGAGACCTACGCGACCGGCATTTTCCCGACCAGGGCGGCGCTGGGGCTGCATTCCTACGACTACGCCTACACAACGCAAGTGCGGCCGATCGCGGCGTATGGCGGGCTGACCGGCTCGTATGCGGGCGGCTACCCCATCTACAACCGGCCGCTCGCGCCGGCCTATCCGACCCCGGGATGCGACTGCGAGTACTGAATCCGCGCCGCTTTGCGCCGACCGGCGCTTCGCTTTAAGAGGCGAAGCGTCGATCAGCTTTGACCAGGACCGGCGATGGCGTCCCCCGAAAGCGAACCGCGCCGGCTCGAATGTCTGTCCTTCATCTCCTCCGGCACGCCGGAGGCAGAGGCCGCCCGCACCGAGCTCTCTCAGATCTATGGCGATTGCGATCCCGGCTCCTCGGACGTCGTCGTGGCGCTCGGCGGCGACGGCCTGATGCTGCAGACGCTGCATCGCTTTATGGGCCGCAACAAGCCGATCTACGGCATGAACCGCGGCTCCGTCGGTTTCCTTTTGAACGACTATCGCAAGGACGGGCTTCGCGAGCGGCTTGCCGCGGCGCAGGCATCGATCGTGCGCCCGCTGATCATGAAAGCGCGCGATGCCCAGGGCGAGGAACACACCGCGCGGGCGATCAATGAAGTCTCGATGCTCCGCCAAACCTTCCAGGCGGCGAAGATGCGCATCCTGATCGACGGTCAGGAGCGGCTCGGCGAGCTGATTGCCGATGGTCTGCTTGTCGCGACGCCGGCGGGCTCGACTGCCTATAATCTTTCTGCCAACGGGCCGATCCTGCCGCTCGACGCCCATCTGATGGCGCTCACGCCGATTTCCGCGTTTCGGCCGCGCCGCTGGCGTGGCGCGCTGTTGCCGGACAAGGCGAAAGTGCGAATCGACGTGCTCGAATCGGCGAAGCGCCCTGTCGCCGCCGTTGCCGATCACACTGAGTTCCGCGACGTCTGCAGCGTCGATATCGCCATGGACCATGACACCGGCCTCGTGCTTTTGCACGATCCCGGCCATTCGCTCGAGGAGCGGATTCTACGCGAGCAGTTTGGGTATTGATTTGCGGCGCTCCTCCCGCGCCGCATCATTCAATTCCTCAGCCCAAGAGATCGATCAAGGGAGGGATCAGCGGCGCGTCCGCCGGAGGCATGGGGTAATTGCGCAGATCGCGCGGACGCACCCATTTCAGTGCCTGCGCTTCGCGCGCTTGCACGAACCCGTTCCATTTCCGGCAGATGTAAAGCGGCATCAGGAGATGGAACTCGTCATAGGCGTAGCTGGCGAAGGTGAGCGGCGCGAGGCACGGGATTTCGACGTCGATGCCGAGCTCTTCGGCAAGCTCGCGGATGAGCGCAGTTTCGGGCATCTCACCGTCGTGCACCTTGCCGCCCGGAAATTCCCATAAACCGCCGAGCATTTTGTGCGCCGGACGCTGTGCAATGAGAACGCGATTGTCGGCATCGATGAGGGCGACGGCGACGACGAGCAGGAGCGGCCGGTTCACGGTCCGGTCAGCACAAATTTGACCTTCTTTTCCTTGCCGGTCACGTTGACGATGTCATAAAGCGCGCCGCCTTCCGAAAAGAGATTGCCTTTTGGGCGCCACATGATTTGCGTCGCGACAAAATATTTGCCGGGCGCGACGTTGTCGAACGTGAAGCGGCCGTTCGAATCGCTCGTCGTCGTGCGGGTGAAGCTTGCATATTCCGGATCGGCTTCGATCTTCGGGATTTGCCAGGCCGGTACATATTTCTTGCCGTTATAAAAGTGCGCGAAGCGCGCTTCGCTGTAGGGCGTCACCGGAATGAGCCGCACGACTTGTCCGACGGCATTTTCCGGCACGTTATCGGGACGGCGCAGGAAGGCATGACCTTCGATTGTGGTCTTGACCTCCTAGTGGATAAAGGCGGCGGCTTTTGGGTCGAAGTCGGCTTCTTGGGCGTAAGATGGGGTCGCGCAAAGTACGGCGGTGATAAGTGCGGCCCCGCGCAAAGAGTGTCTACGCATACTCCGACTGAGCATCGGACAGCGGCGCGCACAACAGGGTGCGGCTAATGCAAAAGGCGAGGCACAAGGCCTCGCCTTTTCATCTGCGCAGACGCAGCTGGCTCAGATGAGCCAGTGCGACGTGTCGACGCGATAGGCGCGCTCGGAATGGCCGTCGCGCATCAGGTCGGTGTGGTGCACGGGGTGAGCGTTGGCGACGATCGTGCTCGCCATCCCGAGAAGGAAGGCGGCCGCCAGCAGAATTTTGAGAAGCTTTTGCATGTGTCTCGATCCGAAAGGGAAGGAGCGGTGATGCCCACCGCTCCCTCGTATCAGCGGCATACTAGGCGACTTGCGGCTGGGTCTGGCCTTCGGGCCGGGTGTAGGAGGCAACCTGCGCCTGCGACTGGCCCTCGGGCTGGCCGAAGGAGGCGACCTGCGGCTGGGTGTGCCCTTCGGGGTGGCTGTAGGAGGCAACCTGTGCCTGCGCGTGGCCCTCGGGCCGAGTGAAGGAGGCGATCTGTGCCTGGCTGTGGCCCTCGGGCGCTACATCGGCGAAAGCGGCGGCAGGGGTGGTTGCGATGGTCGCTGCAAAAAGCGCGATCTGGAGAATTTTCATTTTCAGTCTCCTGTCTCTTGAGCCTTATTGGTGCTCTGTCGGGACATGAGTTAGTCCGAAGACCTCATCGGGATAATTCCCCTTTCCTGCAATTCATTATCCCGTTATTCTGGATAATTCCTGCCGAGCGGCGCCAGTCCGATGCCACGCTACGACGACCTCCTGATCTTCGTCCGCGTGGTCGAACGCGGCTCCTTCGTCGGCGCGGCGCGCCAGCTCGGACTGCCGCCGACGACGGTCAGCCGCAAGGTTCAGGAACTCGAAGCCCGTCTTGGCAGCCAGCTGCTCAGGCGCACCACCCGGCGGGTCGACGTGACCGAGACCGGCCAGGCGGTGTACGAGACGGCCTCCCGCGGCTTCGCCGCGATCGACGAGGCGGAGAGTTTTGCCCGCAGCCGCCACGCGGAGCCATCGGGCGTGCTGCGGCTGACGATGCCGCACGCTTTCTCGCGGCTGCAATTCGAGCCCTGGCTGCCCGAGTTCATGGCGCGCTATCCGAAAATCCGCGTCGAGCTCCTGCTGACCAGTTCGCCCCTCAACCTTGTGGAATACGGGATCGACGTCGCGATCCGCGCCGGTCCGCAGCACGATTCGAGCTACATCAAGCGGGCTTTGTTTCGCGGCGGATATGCCGTCGTTGCTTCGCCCGCTTATCTCGCCCGCGTCGAGCGGCCGCGCACGCCGCGCGAGCTGACCGATCACCCGATTGCGCTCGTCGCAAACATGCTCGACCGCTTGCACGGACAGCACGCGGTACCCTCGACCTATTCTTTCGAGAAAGACGGCAAATACGAAGAGGTGATTTTCGCTCCGGTTTTATCGGTGAACGATCCCGATCCTTTGGTCGCCTTCGCGCTCGAAGGCGCCGGCATCGCGGTCGTTTTCGAAGTCATGTCGCGCGACTACGTCGCACGAGGCGAGCTCGTGAACATTTTCGACGATTGGCGCATCAGCGCGCAGCTGGAAATGTCGATCCTTTATACGCCGCGCGCAACGATGGAATCGAAAGTGAAGGTTTTCGTCGATTTCATGCTCGAGAAACTGAAGAATTTTCACGGATGAGCAGGCCATAGGCCGCTCATCCGGCACCGTGACGATACTGGAGCTCAGTAAGTGCGCAGGCCGGAGCCAAAAATCAGCCAGAGGACGATGATCAGGAGCAGAAGGCTGCCAATCCCCAGACCGCCGCCGCCATAATAGCCGCCGCGATAGCCGTAATAGCCGCCGCCGCCGAACAACAGCACCAGAATGATGATGATGATGAGAAGCGTCATTGGTTCAGCCCTCTTTGTGAAGCTCGAGCTTCTTGGTCCCAGGCGGCAAACGCGAGTAAACCTGTTCGGTTGCGGGCTTTTTTAGCTTGCCCGATTTGGTTAAGCTCTGTCGCGGCGCAAAACCCCGCGCGTGAAGCGCTTGAGTGAGGTTGCCAGGCGATGGCGGCGCTCTTCCCGCAATGCCGTCGCGTGATCCACGACATAGCTCATCTGCACGGCATGGCGCGGTCCGACAAAGGGTAGGTGGCCATGCCATGAGGTTTCGCTGCGGCGGAAGGCAAGCAGGGTGCCTATTTCCGGCGCGATCTCGACGTCGAAATCGTCGAGGTTTGGCGAGCGCAGCAAACGGAGGCGCCCGCCCGGCGCGTGCCAGTCGCGATTGAGATAAAGGAGCACGGTGATGAGCTTCGTGGGCGAGTCGGTGTGGATCGCGCCGTCCTTGGCGCGGAGCTCGCCGCGTATTGTCGTCCCCGTTGGGCGGCCGGTGAGCTCGATTGCGAATTTGCGTTCGATGGCGTGACGGAAGGTGTCGCCCTCGAGTTCCGCAAGCAGCGGGGCAAAGGGTACGGGAATCTTCAGTGCCGCAGGCGAATGCGACCCCGGGCCGGGCACATCGGGGAATGCATCCAATATCGCGCCGAGATGTCGCGGATTGATGAGATTGCGAAGCACGATGTGATCGAACGGATCGCGTTGCAACGGCATCGCGTCAAATGCGGCAAGGTCAAGATAGAGATTGCCGGCGATCGCGTCGCGTTTTGGCGCAGATATCACTGACATTCAAAATTCGCCGTTGATCTCATGGCTGCGTATTGTCCCCGGACATATCCGCCGCCAAGAGATGAATGGCGGGAATCTCAATCACGCTCGTGCTGCGCTCGCGCAATCGTCTCGGCCGCCGCGATATCGCTCATCTCGTTCACATTGAAGAACGGATCGTAAGGCTCCCTCGGCCAGCTCACTTCCGCCACCTGATAGCGCGCGGTGAAGCGATCGATCTTGCGCTCGCCTTTTTCCACAAGGGCGCGGCGCAACTCGGAGCGCAGCGCGAGCGGCCAGAGCGCAATGACCGGATGCGTCCGCCCTCCCGACACCGCAACGGCGATGTCGCACGCTTCGTCGACCCGCGCCGCCTGCAGGCGCTGCACAAGGTTGCGCGGGATGAATGGCGTATCGGCCGCGACGCTGATGGCGCTCTCCGCCTCCCGCATATTCTCAGCCGCCCAATCCAATCCCGCCAAAATGCCGGCCAGCGGCCCGGCAAAATCCGGCACATCGTCGGCAATCACCGGCAGGCCGAAAGCCGCAAACCGCGCGGGATCGCCATTGGCGTTAAGCACGAGCCGCGCGCATTGCGGCTTAAGCCGCGAAATCACATGCGCAAGGATTGGCGTGCCTGCAATCTCCTTCAACGGCTTGTCGCCGCCGCCCATCCGGCGCGCCAGACCGCCGGCGAGAATGATGCCGCAAACCGGCGCTTCACTCATCCGCGCTCGCGCCCTTGCGGCGATGGCGCGCGTCTTCTTCATCGACGCGTGCGGGATCTTCGTCGAAGACGATGCGCTCGGCGCCGGAGACGACAGTGAAGCGCTTACCGCGCATGCGGCCGATCAACGTGAGGCCAGCCTTGTTTGCGAGCTCGACGCCCCAGGCGGTGAAACCGGAGCGCGAGACCAGTACGGGAATGCCCATGCGCACCGTCTTGATCACCATCTCCGACGTAAGTCGTCCCGTGGTGTAGAAAATCTTGTTCGAGGGATCGCAGCGCGTCTGCAGCATCCAGCCGGCGATCTTGTCGACGGCATTATGTCGCCCGACATCCTCCATGTAAACGAGCGGGCGATCTTCTTCGCAGAGGACGCAGCCGTGAATCGCGCCGGCTTCGAGATAAAGCGACGGCGTCTGGTTGATGATGTGCTGCAGCCGGTAGAGCCACGACGTGCGAAGCGGTGTCGCCGGCAATTGCGCGCGATCGATCGCCTCCATGAGGTCGCCGAAGGTCGTGCCCTGGGCGCAGCCTGAAGTCAGCGTGCGCTTTTTGAGCTTCTCCTCGAAATTGGTGCGCCCTTCCGTGCGCACGACGACGACATCGAGTTCTTCGTCGAAATCGACGCCGGTGATGTCGTCTTCCGGCGTCAGCATCAGCTGGTTAAGGAGATAACCGAGCGCGAGATAGTCTGGGTGATCGCCGATCGTCATCATCGTGACGATCTCCTGCGCATTCAGATAAAGCGTCAGCGGCCGCTCGACGACGACGCGCGTTTTGATCTTCGCGCCGGTCTGATCGATCGCCTCGACTTCCTGGGAGAGCCGTGGATCGAGCGGGTCCGGCCGGATGATATAGGAAGAAAGAAGGTCGTGGCCTTCCTGGCGGAGCCTTGCGCCGAGGGCTGGCATGTTAACGCTCCCGCGCCGTCATTGCGAGGAGCGCAGCGACAAAGCAATCCTGGGACAAACGCATCTGACTGTGAAGCGATGGCTCCTGGATTGCTTCGCTTCGCTCGCAATGACGGCCTCGAAGCACGGCTTAAACCCGCACCAGCATGTCGCGATTAATGTCGGCGATCGACGCGCAACCCGCCGTGCCCATCGTCAAATCCAAATCGGCGATCATGTTGCGCAAGACGGCGCGAACGCCAGCCTCGCCCGCAATCGCCAGCCCATAAACATAGGGCCGGCCGATGCACACGGCACTCGCACCGAGCGCCAGTGCTTTGAAAATCCCGGCGCCGCCACGAATGCCGCTGTCGAAGAGGAGCGGCGCGCGCCCGCCGACCGCCTGGGCAATCTCATCGAGCGCATCGAGCGCGGAGCGGGCGCCATCGACCTGCCGGCCGCCATGGTTCGACACGACGATCCCGTCGAGCCCATGATCGAGCGCCTTGCGCGCATCGTCCTGATAGTTGATGCCTTTGAGCAGAATCGGCTTTGTCGTGTGCTCGCGCAAGAAAGCGAGCTTGTCCCAGGTCAGTGCCGGATTGGAATAGATCGTCATGAAGAGCTGCGCGGCGGCGAGCATATCCTCTTCCGGCGGCTTCTTCAGCATCGCGCGAAACACCGGATCGGACGTATATTGCGCAATGCCCATGCCGCGGATGAACGGCAGATAGGCGTAATCGAGATCGCGCGTGCGCCAGCCGAGAAGCGTCGTGTCGAGGGTCACTACAATCGCATCGCAGCCGCACGCTTCGGCGCGGCGCACCAGGCTCGCGACGAGCTCGTCCGATTTAGACCAATAGAGCTGGAACCAGCGCGGCTCATCGCCCATCGCGCTCGCCATCGTCTCCATCGCCGCAGACGCCTGGTTGGAAAAGATCATCGACACGCGCTCCGCGGCGGCGGCTTTGGCGGTCGCGAGATCGCCGTCCTTGTGCGCGAGCTCCTGCACGCCGATCGGCGCGACGAGGAGCGGCGTGTTGAGTTTGCGGCCGAACAGCTCGATCGAGAGATCGCGACTCGCGACGTCGCGCAACATGCGCGGTACGATGCGCCAGCGGTCGAAGGCGGCGGTGTTTTCTTCGACCGTGTGCTCGAAGCCCGCGCCGCAGGCGATGTAGGCGTAAGCTTCGGGCGTCAGCTTCTCGCGCGCTTTCGCCTCGAGCTCGGCAAACGCAATCGGCACGATCGGCTTCGCGCCGGCCATCGCGCCCTGCAGATAGATCTCGAATTGCCTGAGGGGGCCGGGGCCGGCGGGCGGAACGGGCTGCGGGATGTTGGCGGTCATTCTCACTCCACATTCCCGGGGCCGCGAAGCGGAACCCGGGACCCAGACGATCCTTGGGTCTGGACCCCGGATGCCGCTTCGCGGCTCCGGGGACGTGGCTGACGTTCTACATCACTCCGCCGCTTCGCGCATCTCGACGCGGCTCACCCGCGCGGCACAGAACTTGAACTCGGGGATTTTCCCAAACGGATCGAGCGCCGGATTGGTCAAAAGATTCGCCGCCGCTTCCGCGTAGCAGAACGGCATGAACACCATGTTCTCGGGCACGTCGGAATCCGAACGCACCTTCACTTCGACGATGCCGCGCCGCGTCTCGAGCTTGATATAGTCGCCAAGCCGCAAGCCCTGCCGGCGCAGCTCCTTCGGGGACATGAAAGCGACCGCCTCCGGCTCGAGATCGTCGAGCACGCCGGCGCGCCGCGTCATCGACCCGGTGTGCCAGTGCTCCAGCACACGGCCGGTCGAGAGCACCATCGGATATTCGTCATCCGGGATTTCATCCGGCGGCGTGACGCGCGCCGGCACCAGCTTGCCGCGGCCGCTGTCGGTCGGAAAGCCGGTCGCAAAAATGATCTCGTTGCCGGGCTTGTCCGGCGCGTCGGCCGGATAAGTCACCGCGCCTTCGCGTTCGAGCCGCTCCCAGGTGATGTTGTTCAGCGAGGGCATGACCTGCGCCATCTCGCGGAACACGTCGGCGGGCCCGCCATAATTCCAGTCGCAGCCGATACGCCGCGCGATTTCCTGGATGATCCACCAATCCTGGCGCGCATCGCCCGGCGGATTGACGATCTGCCGCGCCATCTGCACGCGCCGATCGGTGTTCGTAAACGTGCCGACCTTTTCCGCAAAGGCGGAGGCGGGAAGGATCACATCGGCATGGAACGCCGTCTCGGTAACGAACAAATCCTGCACGACGAGGTGTTCGAGCTTGGCAAGCGCGATCCGGGCGTGATTGAGGTCGGGGTCCGACATCGCCGGGTTCTCGCCTTCGATGTACATGCCGCGGATTTCGCCGGCATGGATTGCATTCATGATCTCGACGACCGTGAGCCCGCGCTGCGGATCGAGATTTTGGCCCCAGAACTCCGAGAAAAGATCGTGCACCTCTTTTTTATCGACCGGCTGATAGTCGGGATACAGCATCGGGATGAGGCCGGCGTCGGAGGCACCCTGTACATTGTTTTGGCCGCGTAAGGGGTGCAGCCCGGTGCCGGGGCGGCCCACCTGTCCGGTCGTCAGCGCCAGCGCGATCAGGCAGCGCGAATTGTCGGTGCCATGCACATGCTGGCTGATGCCCATGCCCCAGAAGATGATGGACGCGCGCGACCGCGCGTAAACGCGGGCGACTTCCTTGATCGTCTCGGCGGGAATGCCGCAGACCGCCTCCATCTTCTCCGGCGGAAACTCAGTGATCTTCGCTTTCAGCTCTTCGAAATTTTCCGTGTAGCCGGCGATATATTGTTGATCGGTCAAGCCCTCGGTGATGATCGTGTGCAGCATCGCATTTAAAAGCGCGACGTCGGAGCCCGGCTTGAATGCGAGATGTCGCCACGCATGCCGCGATATGAGCTGCCGCCGCGGATCAATGACGATCAGCTTGGCGCCGTTTTTCGCCGCCTGCTTGATGAAGGTCGCCGCGACGGGATGATTGATCGCCGGATTGGCGCCGATGACGATAATGACTTCCGCGTCGAGCGCGGCGGCGAACGGCGCCGTTACCGCGCCGGAATTCAAGCCTTCCATCAAAGCCGCAACGGACGAAGCGTGACAAAGGCGCGTGCAATGGTCGACATTGTTGGAGCCAATGCCGGTGCGCACCAGCTTCTGGAAAAGGTAGGCTTCTTCGTTCGAGCCTTTCGCCGAGCCGAACCCGGCGAGCGATTTCGGTCCATGCTGATCGCGCAGGCGCTTCAATCCGCCGGCTGCGAAATCCAGCGCCTCCTCCCATGTCGCTTCGCGGAAATGCGTCCACGGATTGGCCGGATCAACCTGGTCGTTCGAATCTTTCCTGGCGTTCGGTAGGCGGATCAGCGGTTTCGTCAGCCGGTGCGGATGCTGGATGTAATCGAAGCCGAAGCGGCCTTTAACGCAGAGGCGATTGTGGTTCGCCGGCCCGTCGCGGCCTTCGCCGTAGACGATTCTCTCGTTCTTCACCTGATAGGTGACCTGGCAACCGACGCCGCAATAGGGGCAGAGCGAATCCACTTTGCGATCTGCCCAAACCGCGCGCTTCTGCGTCGCGTCGTCCATGAGCGAAGCCGGCATCAGCGCGCCGGTCGGACAGGCCTGCACGCATTCGCCGCAGGCAACGCAGGTCGATTCGCCCATCGGATCGTCGAAGTCGAAGACGATCTTCGCCGCCGCGTTGCGGTAGGCCATGCCGATCACATCGTTGACCTGCACTTCGCGGCAGGCGCGCACGCAAAGGCCGCATTGAATGCAGGCGTCGAGATTCACGCGCATGGCGGGGTGGCTCGAATCCGTCGTCCAGCGCTCGGCCGCGGGGAAGCGGCTCTGCGTGATGTCGAGCGCGTCGGCCCAATGCCAGAATTCGGAATCCGGATCGTGTGAATTCTCGCGCGACGGCTGATCGGCGACGAGCAGCTCCATCACCATCTTCTGCGCTTTGGTCGCGCGCTCGCTTTGCGCTTTCACCTTCATGCCGACGGCCGGCACGCGTTTGCAGGAGGCGGCGAGCACGCGCTCGCCTTCGATTTCGACCATGCAGGCGCGGCAATTGCCGTCGGGCCGATAATCCGGCGCATCCTTTAAGCAGAGATGCGGGATTTCGGTCCCGAAGCGTTTGGCCACTTGCCAAATCGTTTCGCCGGGCAGCGCCTCGACCTGCTTGCCGTCCAATTCGAAGATGATCTTGTCGCTCATTCCGCCGCCTGTTTCGGGGAGAATTCCTCAGGAAAGTATTTGATCACTGACGTCAGCGGATTCGACGCGGCTTGGCCGAGGCCGCAGATCGACGCGTCGCGCATCGCGGCGCTGAGCTCTTCCAGGAGATCACGATCCCAGTTGCCGCGCTCCATCAGTTTTGCCGCCTTTTGCGTGCCGACGCGGCAGGGCGTGCATTGCCCGCAGCTCTCGTCCTCGAAGAAACGCATGAGGTTTAAGGCGGCTCCCTTCACTTCGTCCTGATCGGACAGGATGATGATTGCCGCCGAGCCGATGAAGCAGCCGTATTTTTCGAGCGTGCCGAAATCGAGCGGGATGTCGTCCATCGAGGCAGGCAGGATGCCGCCGGAGGCGCCGCCCGGCAGATAGGCACGAAACGTGTGGCCTTTCGCCATGCCGCCGCAGAACTCGTCGATCAATTCACGCACGGTGACGCCGGCCGGCGCGAGCTTCATGCCGGGCTCTTTCACCCTGCCGGAGACCGAATAGGAGCGCAGGCCCGTGCGGCCGTTGCGGCCGTTGCTCGTCCACCAATCGGGCCCGCGCTCGACGATGTCGCGCACCCAGTACAGCGTCTCGACATTGTTGATGAGCGTCGGCTGGCCGAAGAGGCCGACCTGGAACGGAAACGGCGGCTTGTGGCGGGGATAGCCGCGCTTGCCCTCGACGCTTTCGAGAAGGGAGGATTCCTCGCCGCAGATATAGGCGCCGGCGCCGCGGCGCAGATGCAAGATTGGACCGCCCGGTGGCAGCTTCGCCATCTCGCGACGCAGGATTTCGAGCACCGCCGGGTATTCGTCGCGCATGTAGATGTAGACGTCGGTCGCTTCGACGGCATGCGCGCCGATCAGCGTACCTTCCAAAAACCGGTGCGGATCGCGTTCGAGGAACCAGCGGTCTTTGAACGTGCCGGGCTCGCCCTCGTCGCCATTGACGGCCATGAGGCGCGGGCCCTTTTCGCCCATGACCGAACGCCATTTGCGCCCGGCCGGGAAGCCGGCGCCGCCGAGGCCGCGGAGCGAGGCTTTATTGAGCGCGTCGAGCACGTGCTCGACCGGCATTTGCCCGGAGCGCACCTTTTCGAGCAGTTTGTAGCCGCCTTGGCGAACATAGGTGTGGTAGTCGACGTAATCCGGGATGTGCGGATGCGTGTCGCGCGCCTTCGCGGTCGCAAGTACGCTCTCGACCGTGGCGCGATCTACAAAGTTGTGCCCGACCTCCGCGGCCGGCGCGGTGTCGCAGCGCCCGACGCAGGGCGCCCGCACGACGCGGATGTCGCCGCCGACGCGCGACTTCAGGTCGGCGAGCAGCTTCTCGCCGCCGAACATGGCGCAGGTCAGGGAATCGCAGACGCGGATGGTCAGCGGCGGGATATTCGGATCGCCCTCCTTCACCACGTCGAAATGGGCGTAGAAGGTCGCGGTCTCGAACACCTCGGCAAAAGCGAGCTTCATCTCGTCCGCAAGTGCGGCGAGATGGGCGGCGGAAATCTGCCCGTAGGTGCCCTGGATCAGATGCAGGTGCTCGATCAGGAGATCACGGCGGCGCGAACGGTCGCCGAGCAACGCGGCGATCTCCTCTGCCGCCTGCGGATCGACCTGGCGGCCCTTCGGCACCGGCCGGGCGCGCCGCCGGCCTTCGCCCGGATGGTCGAAATGCCTGATCTCGTGGACGTTTGCGTGTGCGTTTCCGTTTTTCTGGCTCATCGCGCGCTTCTGCTGCGGCCTCGTGGCGGGCGCTTATAGGCAGATAGTTTACCGGCGCGCGGCGGCCATGGCTAGCTCTGGTATACCAGAGTGTGAGGGGGCGGGGTGCCCCGTCAGCGCAGGTCCAGGTCAGCCAATCTGACTGAGATCGCAGGAACGCGCGTCTCCGTCGAGGGCACATCAATGATCGAGCGATTAGGAATACGGCATTTGCAGCCGACCGCCTCCCTGAAATCAAGCGGGGGAGACGGTATGCTCCGAGATAATCAATCTTCGCCACCTGGATCATTAAAAACTGCGATTTCGCTCAGCGGGAGTTCCACGTCAGTACGTATCTCCGAAGAACTCGACACGAGTCCCATTTCACGAACCCGAGCGTATACATCACAGAAAAAATCTCGAAACTTATAGCAAGCATGCCAAGCAAACGGGTTTGTGAACTGCAACTGGTCACCGAGACCAGTATCAACAATCATGACTTGATCGTCTATAATTCTTCTCTGCGCTTCCCAGCCATATTGACAGGCGGGTAATAGAGTCTGCTCTTTACAATCTCTCTTATACGAGCTGCGTTATTCGAGAACGCCAAAAAGACCAACAGCGTGATAGGCGCAGTTACGCAGCTGCAGAATGCTCGTGATCTCTTCTTTGTAACGAATGTCATCAATTGCCACGCCCACTAGTCTTAGAAATCTAAAGACGCGCTCCATGCCCTTACCCGTGCAGCTTCTTAGGTCATGGTTTGTGCTCAGCTCAATTTCCTTGCACAGAAGCAAGCAATAAGTTTCGAACAGAGACGCGCAAGAGTACAGGTTACCGACAGAAATTAAGTATGGGAATGTGCCAGTGATTCTTCGGTGATTGAACTCCCAGCGCATCTTCCGCAGTCGCAGACTATCTCTGTCTTTCTCCTCGTCTCCAGACAATTGAAAATATGCATCGAGTTTCCTTAGCTCAACTTTGAGCTCCTACTCGACCAGGCCGACGCTTTTCCAGTAGTAAGCTAGTGCATCGTCGAATTCATCTCTGCTCGAGCGGCCAAGCCATAGTACGTAGCTGCAGGTTCCATTTGCACTCAATTATCCAAGAAGCTCCGCAGCTTCCGCGACCGGCTCGGATGCTTCAGCTTACGCAGCGCCTTCGCCTCGATCTGGCGGATGCGCTCGCGCGTCACCGAGAATTGCTGGCCGACCTCTTCGAGCGTGTGGTCGGTGTTCATGCCGATGCCGAAGCGCATGCGCAAGACGCGCTCCTCGCGCGGCGTCAGCGAGGCGAGCACGCGCGTCGTCGTCTCGCGCAGGTTCGACTGGATCGCCGCGTCGATCGGCAGAATGGCGTTCTTGTCCTCGATGAAATCGCCGAGGTGGCTATCCTCCTCGTCGCCGATCGGCGTCTCGAGCGAGATCGGCTCCTTGGCGATTTTCAGAACCTTGCGCACTTTTTCGAGCGGCATGGCGAGCTTCTCGGCGAGCTCTTCCGGCGTCGGCTCGCGGCCGATCTCGTGCAGCATCTGGCGCGACGTGCGCACGATCTTGTTGATCGTCTCGATCATGTGCACGGGGATGCGGATGGTGCGCGCCTGATCGGCGAT
>Ga0164306_10000362_pt1 | contig 18073 bp, 15 predicted proteins | sample Whisoiple_242_MG_FD_110213 | JGI IMG/M metagenome (GOLD analysis project Ga0164306, IMG submission 110213) | Soil microbial communities amended with fresh organic matter from upstate New York, USA - Whitman soil sample_242_MG | ecosystem: Environmental > Terrestrial > Soil > Unclassified >... | reverse complement strand
GGCCCAGGTGAGTCGGCCGGATCCCGCACGCACCACCTGTTTTCGGAATCTGTCGAGGGCTCGATCGATCTCGGTCGCGGCGCCCTCCCGCAGCGCCAGGTACAACACGGCCAGATCGGCATTGGCCGACCAGAACTCGTCGCCGTGCCGCTCAGAGACCGCCCGGAACTCCGATGTCAGCTCGCGCAGCTCCGGCCCGGCCGGTAGCCGGCGGAGCAGGACCTGCTGCGCGGAGAGCGCTGCGAGCAATGCCGCGTCATCGCCTACCGCCCGCGATCCGGCATCGACCTCGGCGGCCAGATCGCCGAGTTCCACCACCTCCCGGCCGGGCAGCATGGCCTCGGCGAGCAATGCGCTGCCGATCCGGATCCGCAGGGCGGACGGCGTGTCCGGCAACCGATCGAGCGCTTCACCCAGCAGGCCGAGGTCCCCGCCGTCCTGCCCGATGATCTGCTGGCTCCAGTCGTGGGCGAGCACGACGAGAGCAAAGCGCTCGGCGTCGTCGATCCGGCGGGCCAGCTCGATCGCGCGGATCCATTGGAACTGCGCCTCCTCCACCCGACCACGCATCGATTCGGCGGAGATCAGCCGGAGCAGCAGGTCGATGCTCTCGGCCTCCAGGCCCGGATGGTCGGCCATCCGATTCAACGCCCGGCGGGCCAGCTCTGCCGCTTCGTCGGCATCCCGCAGCCGCAGGGCCTGGTCGGCGCCCAGGACGACGGCCCTGGTGAGGTCAGCCAGCGGTGCCGACGACCCGGCCGCCAGGAAATACCGGGCGACCCGCTGCGGGTTCGCGCCCGGCGAGATGCGTTGCAGCGCCCTGGCGACGATCAGATGCAACTCTGCCGAGTCGGAGTCGGACAGCTCCGCACGGATCACGTCGGCGAATTTCTCGTGCGCGAAGGCCACCGTTCCCGGCGCCACCACCCGGGTGAACAGCCCGCCGACGGCGTACCCCTGCTCGACCATTGCCGCAATGGCGGCCGGGTCCCGGTTCATTGCCGCCGCGAGGACCTCGACGGTTGACTGCCCCTCGAGGACGGCCAGGCAGCCGACCAGCCGACGGGCATCGGGGCCGAGTCGGGCCACTCGTTCGGTGGCGAGGGCGCGGATCAGTTGCGGCACCTCCAGCACGGCCCCGTCGACTCGGTCGCTCACCGGAGGTCGGACCTGCGGTGGGGCCGCCGGTTCGGACGAACCGGAGACCGCGCGCCACAGCAGCCCGGGATCGTTGCGCAGGATCGATCCCTCGAGCCGCTGGACGGTGGTTCCCGGTTCGACGCCGAGTTCTTCCACCAGCGTCCGCCGCAGCCTGCGGCAGGCCTTCAGCGCGTCGGCCTGCCGGCCCGATCGGTGCAACGCCAGCATCAACTGTGCGGTCCGTCGCTCCCGCAGTGGCGCCCGTCCGACCGCGGCGCCCAGCGCCGAGCACATCGCTCCGTGGTGCCCGAGAGCGAGGCGGACGTCCGCCCAGTCCTCCTGGGCATCCAGCCGCAGTCCCTCGAGTCGCTCGGCCTCGATCCGCAACGATTCGACGTCCTGCGCCCCGGACAACGCGGGACCGCGCCACAGACGTTCGGCGGCGATCAGCAATTCCGAGGCCGTGCGATGGTCGTGTTCGTTGATCAGAGCTCTTGCCTGGTTCACCATTCGTTCGTATTCGGCGGCATCGGATGTCACCGACGAATGAAGGCGATATCCGGGCGGCTGGAACAGCAACAGCGCGGATCCGTCCGACAGATCCGCCAGAATCTTCCTGATCCTGGCCAGGTGCACCCGGACGGCGGAGGCCGCCGTCGGCGGTGGAGCACCGTGCCAAACCTGATCCACCAGGGATTCCGTCGACACCAACCGTCCCGGCTGGGTGGCGAGGATTGCCAACAAGTCTCGCTGGCGAGGCCCGTTGATCGGGATTTCCGCGGATTGCCGGCGGATCAGAATTGGTCCGAGCAGACCGACGACAATTTCTCCGGTCGCGACAGTCGCGGGTGACTGCGACATACCCGGACCCCTCTGAACGAAGGCGGAAAACGTGCCCGCATTACAACACGCATTTCCGGCCAAAAGAGGTGCATGGGTTTCACCCGAATGAATGGTTCGGCTCACAGTCAGCATGCAGTCGCACAGAGTCACCATCCTGGGGTAGGCGAAGGTGAGGAGCTCGTCTGCGCCGCCCGAGTCGAAGGTGTGGGCTTATCTGAGCAAAGTGCGGTGCTACTGATCAACCTCCCGGGCGGTCGCTCACTAGCAAGTGTGGTTGCTCAGACGACCGACGGCCGCCGGGAGGGTTGCTCAGATCAGCCGAAGCCCGCCGGTGGTGTTGCCCGGAGCGGCTGACCAACATTCAGCTGACGGAGACTCAACGGTCGGGGCGAAGGTGCACCACATCAGCGGCCGAGTACGACGAGCGGACGCCGAAGGCATCGGCGATGACGAGCGAACCGTCGACGGCGACGTCCATGGCCTGCCCCACCACCTGCCCGCCGCCGGGCAGCTGCAACCTGACCCTGGCGCCGATGGTCCCGCAGGCGGCCCGGTAGTCGGCCCGCAGCCCACTGGCATCGACGTCCCCCGCCGCGGCGGTCCACCGGTCGAGCAGCAAGCCGAACTCGTCGAGGACGGCGGCCAGCAGTCGTTCGCGGTCGACCGCGCCGCCGGCCAGCAGCAGGGAGGTGGCGTCCGCCCGCGGCAGTTCCCCGGGCCGCAGCGACACGTTGATGCCCGCACCGATGACGACGGCGCCGTCGGCGACCTCGCCGAGGATGCCTGCGCACTTGCGTCCGTCGATCAGCACATCGTTGGGCCACTTGAGGTCCGCACGCACGCCACCGACCCGCCGCATCGCGCTGACGATCGCCAATCCCAGCACCGCGCCGGTCCAGCCGCGCCGCTCCGCAGGGACCTGCGGCAGGCGCAGCAGGATCGAGAACATCAGCCCGGCACCGAACGGGCACGACCAATCCCGCCCTGACCTGCCGCGCCCGGCCAGCTGCTCCTCGGTGGTCAACACCGTGCCGTGCGGGTGTCCGCCGGCGGCCAGATCGGCGTTGGTCGAACCGGTTCGCAACACGTGGGAGATCCGCCAGGAACCGGCGGCCGCGAGCAGGGCCGCGACCGCAGACGGGTCGATCGGTCGCCGGGATCGCAGCACGTCATCGTCGGGGTCGGTTCCGGCGCCGGCGGTCATCGGCGTCACTGTAGTGACCGGCCGCGACTGTCGTGACGGGCCGGGAAAGGTCGTGGGTAACCTGCTGAGCGTGAGTCAGTCGGCGGCGGCCCCACGCGGCGCCCTCCCCAGCACCGGTGAACAGCCGACCCCGCAGGACGACGCGGCCGCACCGCACACGACGGCGGGCAAGCTGGCCGATCTCGACCGGCGGATGGACGAGCACGTGCACGCCGGCTCGGCCAAGGCCGTCGAACGTCAGCATGCCCGCGGCAAGCTGACCGCCCGGGAGCGCATCGACCTGTTGCTGGACGAGGGATCGTTCGTCGAATTCGACTCGTTCGCCCGGCATCGTTCGACGAATTTCGGGCTCGCCGACAACCGGCCCTACGGCGACGGCGTCGTCACCGGCTACGGCACCGTCAACGGCCGCGACATCTGCGTCTTCTCCCAGGACGTGGCGGTGTTCGGCGGATCCCTGGGCGAGGTCTACGGCGAGAAGATCGTCAAGATCCTGGATTTCGCGCTCACCACCGGTCGACCGGTGGTCGGGATCAACGAGGGCGGCGGCGCCCGGATCCAGGAGGGTGTCGTCTCGCTCGGGCTGTATGCGGAGATCTTCAAACGGAACGTGCACCTGTCCGGGGTGATCCCGCAGATCTCGCTGATCATGGGCGCGAATGCCGGCGGCCACGTCTACTCCCCCGCACTCACCGATTTCATCGTGATGGTGGACGGCACCTCGCAGATGTTCATCACCGGCCCGGACGTCGTCCGGTCGGTGACCGGCGAGCAGGTCACCCTCGAGGAGCTGGGCGGGGCACGCACGCACAACACCAGGTCGGGCAACGCGCACTACCTGGCCAGGGACGAGCGGGACGCGATCTCCTACGTCCAGGATCTGCTGGATTACCTGCCGTCGAACAACCTGTCGATGCCGCCGAAGCTCGAACACGACGCCGTCGAGGGGGTCACCGACGACGATCTGGCGTTGGACACGCTCATCCCGGATTCGCCGAACCAGCCCTACGACATGACGGTGGTGATCCGGGCTGTCCTGGACGACGGCGAGTTCCTCCCGGTGCAGGAGTTGTACGCGCAGAACGTGGTGGTGGGGTTCGGCCGGGTCGACGGCAGATCGGTCGGCGTGGTGGCCAACCAGCCGACCCACCTGGCCGGCACCCTGGACATCAACGCCGCCGAGAAGGCCGCGCGCTTCGTGCGGACCTGCGATGCGTTCAACCTCCCGGTGCTGACCTTCGTCGATGTTCCCGGCTTCCTGCCCGGTACCGACCAGGAATGGAACGGCATCATCCGGCGTGGCGCGAAGTTGATCTACGCCTACGCGGAGGCGACCGTGCCACTGGTCACCGTGATCACCCGCAAGGCCTACGGCGGCGCCTACGACGTGATGGGCTCCAAGCACCTGGGCGCGGACGTGAACCTGGCCTGGCCCACCGCGCAGATCGCGGTGATGGGTGCATCGGGTGCGGTCAATGTGTTGTACCGCAAGGAGTTGGCCGCGGTCGCCGCGGAATCCGGGCCGGACAGTGCCGAGCTCGGCGAGCTGCGCGGCCGGCTGCAGGAGGAATACGAGGACACCCTGGTGAACCCGTACATGGCCGCCGAACGCGGGTACGTGGACCAGGTGATCAAGCCTTCGGCCACCCGGGCGACGATCACCGGTGCGCTGCGGATGCTGGCCGAGAAGCGCCAGACGCTCCCGCCGAAGAAGCACGGGAACATTCCGCTGTGAGCGCGCCCGACGCACGACGAAACGACATCGCAGGCGACGTGATGGCACGGAACGAGGAGGACGCGGCAATGGTGATCGCCATCCTCGCAGCGCTCTCCGCAGCGTCGGCTCACCCGAGCGAGAACGCTGCTGCCGGGCCGGCATCGGTGTGGTCGGACCCGGCACACCGCTTCGGTGTCCGGCGACCGTTCGCCGGTAGCTGGTGGGCTTCCGGGCTGCCCGGATGACGGTCCTGCTGCTCGCCTCCGCCTCGCCTGCCAGGCTCGACGTGCTGCGCACGGCCGGCCTCGACCCGCTCGTCGCGGTGTCCGGCGTCGACGAGGACGCGGTGCTCGCCCGTCTCGACGACGCCGAGCCGCCCGCCCGGATCCGGGCACTGGCCGAGGCCAAGGCCGATGCGGTGGTGCAGCAACTGCTGGACGGGAACCGACCCGACATCCCCTCCACGGACCTGGTTGTCATCGGCTGTGACTCGATGCTGCTGATCGACGGCGAGCTGCAGGGCAAACCTGTTGATGCCGAGCAGGCCACGGCTCGCTGGCGGCAGATGGCCGGCCGGGACGGGGTGTTGCTGACCGGGCACGCCGTCCGGCGGATCGCCGACGGGGCGCTGCTGGCCACCGCGTCGGCAACCCGGTCATCGGTGGTGCGGATGGGTCGGCCGACGGACGCGGAGTTGGCCGCCTACGTCGCCACCGGAGAACCGTTGGCCGTCGCAGGAGCGCTGACCATCGACGGGTACGGCGGCTGGTTCGTCGACGGCGTCGACGGTGACCCGTCCAACGTGCTCGGCATCTCGCTGCCGCTGACCAGGGAGTTGCTGTCCCGGGTCGGGGTCTCGGTGATCGACCTGTGGCGATCGCCGTGACCAGCCATTCACACCGTCCGTCGTTGCGTCAGAAGGGATCCCAGTGCACACCGTGCTGATCGCCAACCGCGGTGAGATCGCCGTCCGGGTGGCAAGGGCCTGCCGGGATGCGGGACTTCGTTCGGTCGCCGTCTACGCCGACCCCGATCGGGACGCCCTGCACGTTCGCACCGCGGACGAGGCCTTCGCACTCGGTGGCAGCACGCCCGGCGAGTCCTATCTCGATGCCGGCAAGCTGCTCGATGTCGCCGCCAGGGCGGGAGCGGACGCGGTGCATCCCGGTTACGGATTCCTCTCCGAGAACGCCGACTTCGCGCAGGCGGTGATCGATGCCGGATTGACCTGGATAGGCCCTACGCCGCAGGCGATCCGCGATCTCGGCGACAAGGTCACCGCCCGGCACATCGCCCTGCGAGTGGGCGCGCCGCTGGTTCCGGGGACCAGTGAGCCGGTCGCCGGATCAGCCGAGGTCGTCGCCTTTGCCCGCGAGCACGGCTTGCCGGTGGCGATCAAGGCCGCGTTCGGCGGTGGTGGCCGCGGACTCAAGGTCGCCCGGACGCTGGCGGAGATCCCCGAGCTGTTCGACTCCGCCGTGCGCGAGGCCGTGACGGCCTTCGGCCGCGGCGAGTGCTTCGTCGAGCGCTACCTGGACCGGCCGAGACACGTCGAGGCCCAGGTGCTCGCCGATCAGCACGGCACCGTGATCGTGGTCGGCACCAGGGACTGCTCCCTGCAGCGGCGGTATCAGAAGCTGGTCGAGGAGGCGCCCGCGCCGTTCCTCACCGACGACCAGCGCAACCGGATCCATTCCGCCGCCCGGGCGATCTGCGTCGAAGCCGGATACCACGGCGCCGGCACGGTGGAATTCCTGGTTGGTCAGGACGGGTCGGTGTCGTTCCTCGAAGTGAACACCAGACTGCAGGTGGAGCACCCGGTCTCCGAGGAGACGTCGGGAATCGACCTCGTGCGCGAGCAGTTTCGCATCGCGGACGGTGAGAAGCTGCTCCTCACCGAGGATCCGCCGCCGCGCGGGCACTCCATCGAGTTCCGGATCAACGGCGAGGACCCCGGACGCGGGTTCCTGCCGGCACCGGGGAAGCTCACCCGATTCGTTCCGCCTGCCGGTCCTGGTGTGCGGGTCGATGCCGGGGTGGAGGCCGGTTCGGTGATCTCCGGGTCGTTCGACTCCCTGCTGGCCAAGATCATCGTCACCGGGGCCGACCGGCAGCAGGCCATCGAACGTTCCCGTCGCGCGCTTGCCGAATTCCGGATCGAGGGGATGGCCACGGTGCTGCCGTTCCACCGCGCGGTGCTGGACGAGCCGGCGTTCACTGCCGCCGACGGAGCCTTCGAGGTGCACACGCGCTGGATCGAGACCGAGTTCGTCAACACCATCGAGCCGTACGCCGGTGACATCGCGGCCGACGGTGGGACCAGCGACGCTCGCCAAGAGATCGTCGCCGAGGTCAACGGGCGCCGGGTCACCGTCACCCTGCCCGCCGAGTTCGCGGCCCCGCGCGGTCCCGCCGCCACCAGAACCACGGCGAGGCGCGGCCGTTCCACCCATGCCGCGCCCGCAGCCAGCGGCAACGCGGTGCTGGCCCCGATGCAGGGCACCGTGGTGAAGGTCGCGGTGGCAGTCGGCGACCAGGTGTCGGCCGGGGACGTCGTGGCCGTCGTCGAGGCGATGAAGATGGAGAATCCGATCGCCGCGCATCGCGACGGGGTCGTCACCTCCATCGGCGTCGAGGCCGGGTCATCCGTGACCGCAGGGGCCCTGGTCGCCGAGATCGGGGACGCCAGTGAGTCCACGGACACAGGGTGACGCGACGTCACTGGCCGGAATGGATCGGGTCCTGTCCAGGTTGCACCAGAAACCGGTCGGCAGCGGGCAGCAGTTCGCGGCACGAGACGACACTGACCACAGCGATGACCGGTACCTCGTGAACGGAGAGTCCCATGGCACCAACACTTCAGACTCCACGGCTGACCGTTCGTGGGTGGCGGATCGAGGACGCACCAGCGGCCCTGGAGATCTACGGCAGCCCTGACGTCGCACGCTGGCTGAGCCCGGCCATGGACCGGGTCACGGACCTCGCGGCCATGGAGCAGGTGCTCGAGCGGTGGATCGCCGACGACGCCGGTCTGCAGGCACCGGCCGCCCGATGGGCCATCGAACGACGCTCGGACTCCCGCATCGTCGGCGGAGTGGTGCTGCTCCCCCTGCCGCCGCGCGGCGACGATCTGGAGATCGGCTGGCAGTTGCTGCCGGAGATGTGGGGCAACGGGTACGCCACCGAAACCACCCACGGGGTGGCGGGCTGGGCGTTCACCCAGGAGACCGACGAGATGTTCGCCGTGGTCCGGCCCGGGAACGCCAGGGCGGCGGCCGTCGCTCGGCGCAACGGGATGGAATGGGTCGGTGAAACGGACAAGTACTTCGGCCTGACCCTGCAGGTGTACCGCTTGCGACCCGACGATCTGGCCCGCTCCCTGAAGACCGCCGCCGAGCAGTCCACGTCCTGACAGCGGTCCACCGGCCGACGATCACCCGGCCGCCGACCCGCCCAGACCGGCGGCACGCCTACAGTCGGTGCTGTGAGCGCACCCTCTTCCGGATCGGACCCGTCGAACATCCGCATCGGCGACGCGGAACGCAACTCGGCCATGGACGCCCTCGGCGAGCACCTGTCGTCGGGACGGATCGACCTGGACGAGTTCGGCACCCGCAGCGCCCAGGTGTCACAGGCCAGGACGGTGGCCGACCTGCGCGCGTTGTTCGTCGACCTGCCTGCTCCGCACCCGACGCTCCCTGGACCGGCCCCGGCCATCCGCCCGGCCACCGACTACCCGGCACCACCCAGCAGCCAATACGACCGCTCGCCCGACCAACGCACCCCGGCCCAACGCGTCGCCGCGGTTGCCCTGGCACTGTCCGGGATCGTCAGCCTGTTGCTGTTCTTCGTGCTCAAGACCTGGGTGGTGTTCTTGATTCCCGCGGTGATCGGGGTGTTGACGTCCACCGTGTGGGGCAACAACTGGAAGGGCCGCACATAATCCCGACCGGCCTTCCGGTTCAGGGTTGCCGCCGCCGCAGCGGGGAACTCCAGCAGAACAACCACTTGACCGCCGGCGAAAGGGCCACTGCGATGTTTGCGATCTTCCGCCTGTTCTCCATGGTGAGCGCGGTTGCCGCGTTCATCCAGAGCCCGACCGGCAGGCAGCTGATCGGCCGGGCTCGGTCGTTCGTCGCGCGGCGGCTGGAAAGGCGCCGCGCAGACCGGGCAGCAGCGTTGCCCGCGGGCCGGGTGTAGGGCGGCTCACCATCGCGCAGCGTTCCGGCAGCGTTGATCGAGAACTGGACGAAACCCGGCTGTCTACCAGCCTGACCATTCCAGCGGAGTCCACCTCCTCCCGGGCGCCGCGGGCAACCCGGGTGGCACGGCTGTGGCGACCGAGACGCGTCCTGGTCACCAGATCGGCCTACGAGCGCGCACACGGCCGGATCATCGTCGATCGGTGCACGGCGGCCGGTGTGGACGACATCGAGGTGCTCAGCGGCGATCGGTTGCCGCCCCTCGGGGGCGACAACCCCAGGGCGCGGTACGCCATAGCGAAATCGACGCTGGCCGTCGTTGTCGCGCCACCGTCGAAACTCACACTGCAGCCCATTCCGCCCAGTGCCGACTGGCGGTTCGACCTGGCAGAAGGCTGCCCGGCCCACTGCCAGTACTGCTATCTGGCCGGATCATTGACCGGCCCGCCCATCACCCGCGCGTATGCCAACCTCGACGACATCCTGGGCAACCTTGACTGGTACGTCGGCCGCGGTGGCGTCACCTCGAAAACCCTTGCCAGGGGCGACGAGGGCACCACCTTCGAGGCCTCCTGCTACACCGACCCGTTGGGTATCGAGGCCGTCACCGGGTCACTGTCCGCCGCCATCACGTACTTCGGCGAGCGCGAGTGGGCCGCCCCCGTGCAGCTGCGCGCCACCACCAAGTTCGACGACGTCGGTCCACTGCTCGATCTGCCACACCACGGGCGCACCCGAATCCGGATGTCGATCAACGCGGCGGCTGTGTCCGGCCGGTTCGAGGGCGGCACCGCATCGGTCGCGCAACGCATCGCGGCGCTCGGCCGGCTGGCCAGAGCCGGCTACCCCGTCGGGCTCACCATCGCGCCGATCATGCCGGTGGCCGAGTGGCGCAGCGAGTACGGCACCTTGATCGCGGACGTGTCCGTGGAGCTGGCCGACATCCCCGGTCTGGACCTGACTGTCGAGCTCATCACCCGCCGCTTCACGGCGCGCAGCAAGGATGTCCTGCACGACTGGTATCCGGCGACCCAACTGGAGATGTCCGAGGACCTGCGGCGGCTCAAGCGCGGGAAATTCGGCGCGATCAAGTACGTCTACCCTGCGCCGGTGATGGCCGAGCTGCGGCGGTGGTTTCAATCCGCGCTGGCTACACAATTTCCGGCTGCCAAAGTCTTGTATTTCACTTGAGACCGACTGCCCGCCGCTGACCGCAATCAGGGCAACGGCGGGAGAGGGCACGGCACGTTCGCTCGGGCGCCCCCTCAGGCCGGGCGGACCAGCAATGACCCGGCAAGATCTCCTGCGACGACGGCTGCGATCAGGTCGGGTAGGGCCGTCGCGACATATGCCGGGATCGGGGCACCCGCCTGCTCCATGGCGATGTCGAGATCGACCAGCGGGTTGTCGCCGACGGCGGCCCGCACCGCGTGCCACACCTCGTCGAGCGATGCCCCCTGCGTCAGGATGCGGCCGGGCACCGCTCTGGCATGCGACGGAGCCACGGTGGCCGCTGCCAGCAGCCCGGCGATGACCGGCAGCCGAGCGGATTCCAGCGACTCGTCGGTGTAGCCGACCAGTGCGGCGACCACTGCCGCGACCCGTTCCGCCGGGTCGAGAATGACCGCGCCATCACCGTGCCGAACGGCGACCCGGCCCTGCATTTCCAGCGCCACCAGCGCCTGCGCCAAGGTCGCCCGGCTGACCCCGAGTTCGACGGCCAGCTCTCGTTCCGGCGGCAACCGGTCACCGGGTGACAGCCCCTGCGCCTCGATGAAGTCCGTGATGTGGATCGCGAGTTGCTGGTACAGCCTCGGGCGAGCGAACCGCGGTGCCGCGGCCTTCCGACGAACGAGGGACATATCCGAATGCTAGGTCGGATTGGCACAAAGGTCGAGTGGCTAGACCACTCCCACGGCCTGTTTCGTAGCAATCAGGGCACCAGCCTGCCAAGTTGACGCTCACAGTTCGGAGAAATGACCTCTTGACAAGAGGCTCACTGGACGAGAGGCTAGGCCAATTCGTGATGGACCTCATGCCTGTGTTCATCGCCACCGCCGTCATTGCCACCGCCGTTCATTGCCACCGCCGCTTTTCCTCTCGGGGCCGACGCTTGTCGCCCTCCCAAAGCAGCCCGACAAAGGAGTCGTCGTGTCAGCTGAAGTAATCGCCCTGATCGTCCTGGTGCTGGTGTTCGTCATCGCCAGCGTCCGATCGGTGAACATGGGCGCGCTCGCCCTGGTGGCCGCGGCCGTGGTCGGCGCCACCGTGTACGACGTCGGACCGACGCAGGTGTTGTCGGGTTTCCCCGGCAACCTCTTCGTCATCCTCGTCGGTGTCACCTATCTCTTCGCGCTCGCGAAGAACAACGGCACAGTCGACTGGATCGTCCATGCCGCCGTCCGCGCGGTCGGCGGCCGGGTCGCACTGATCCCCTGGGCGATGTTCGTGGTCTGCGCGGCGATCACCGCCATCGGCGCGATCACCCCGGCGGCCGTGGCCATCGTGGCGCCGGTCGCACTCGGATTCGGCAAGCGCTTCCGGATTCACCCGGTGCTGATCGGAATCCTGGTCGTCATGGGCGCCACCGGTGGCAGCTTCTCCCCGATCGGCATCTTCGGCGCCATCACCAACGGCGTCGTGGCCGACAGCGGCCTCCCCGGCAGCCCGTTGTTCCTGTTCATCGGTTGCTTCGGCGCGGCACTGTTGATCTCGATCATCGTGTTCTTCGCCTTCGGCGGTCGAGAATTGCTCAGCCGCAGGGAATCGGCCGAACAGGAGCTGGAAACAACCGACTACATCGATGATGTCGCCGGCTCCGCCACCCGGTCCGCCACCCGCGGACCGGTCACCGGAACCCCGCAGGCGGCGATCGAGGCAACCGGCCGCGCCGGCAGCCATTCCGGCCTCGGCGGCGGCACCGGCGGCATGACCCCGAGCGGTGGCGCAGCAGCTGCTCCGGTCGGTCCGACCGGTGGTGCGGGGACGGTCAAGACCGTGCCGGACACCGTCGTGGACGACGATCACCAGCTGAACCCAGAGCGGATTCTGACCCTGATCGGTCTGGTCGGCCTTGCCATCGGTGCGTTCGTCTTCGACCTGGACGTGGGCTTCACCGCACTGGGCGTCGCCGTGCTGCTCACCATGATCTTCCCCAAGGCCGCCAAGGGTGCGGTGGACAAGATCAGCTGGGGCACCGTGCTACTCATCGGCGGCATCGTGACCTACGTGTCGCTGCTGGAAGACCAGGGCACCGTGACCTGGCTGGGTGATCAGGTCGCCGGTGTCGGTGTCCCGCTGCTCGCCGCTTTCCTGATCTGCCTCATCGGCGCCGTCGTCTCCGCCTTCGCTTCCACCACCGGCATTCTGGGCGCGCTCATCCCGCTCGCGGTGCCGTTCCTGATGACCGGTCAGGTCGGAGCCATCGGGTTGATCACCGCCCTGGCCATCTCCAGTTCGGTGGTCGACTGCAGCCCGTTCTCCACCAACGGCGCGCTCGTCGTGGCCAACTCGGAGGAGAAGGACCGGGAGATGGTCTTCAAGCGGCTCATGCAGTGGGGCATGTCGATCATGATCGTCGCACCCGTCGTCAGCTGGGGCCTGCTGGTCCTGCCGGGCTGGGGATGATCGTCATGACCGAATCAGCAGCGGGTCCGCTGGCCGGCCTGGTCGTCATCGATCTTTCCCGGGCCCTGGCCGGCCCGCACGCCGGCATGATCCTGGGTGATCTCGGCGCCAGGGTGATCAAGGTGGAAACACCGGTGACAGGTGACGACACCAGGGGCTGGGGACCGCCGTTCGTCACCCCCGGGGATGCCGCGCAGTCCCGTGAGTCGACGTACTTCCTGTCCTGCAACCGCAACAAGGAATCCATTGCCCTGGACCTGAAGTCGGCCGAGGGGAAAGCAACCCTGACGCGGCTGATCAGCAAAGCTGATGTGCTGCTGGAGAACTTCCGGCCGGGGGTGCTCGCCAGGTTGGGGTTCGGCGGCGAACGCCTCTCCGAGCTGAACCCGAGCCTGGTCACCCTGTCGATCTCCGGGTTCGGGCACGACGGCCCGGAAGGCGGCCGGGCCGGTTACGACCAGATCGCCCAGGGCGAGGCCGGACTGATGTCGCTGACCGGATCGGGGCCTGACGACCCACAGCGGGTCGGTGTGCCGATCGGCGATCTGCTCGCCGGTTTGTACGGGGTCATCGGCGTCCTTGCCGGGCTGGTCGAACGGGCCGCCACCCGCCGCGGACAGCTGGTGCGCACCTCACTGCTGGGCAGCATCGTCGGTGTCCACGCCTTCCAGGGCACCCGGTGGACGGTCGCCGGCGAGGTGGGTCACGCCCAGGGCAACCATCACCCGTCCATCTCCCCGTACGGACTGTTTCGCTGCGCCGACGGCTCCGTGCAGATCGCGGTCGGCAGCGAGGGTCTGTGGAAGCAGTTCTGTGCGGCGTTCGACATCGACGTCAGCACAGCAGGTCTGGAGACGAACGCGGATCGGGTGGCCCACCGCGACCAGGTCATCGAGCTGGTGGAGAAAGCCTTCGCGGCCACCGACGCCGAGACCCTGCTGGTCAAGCTCGCCGATGCCGGCATCCCGGCCGGCAAGGTGCGCACCCTCGACGAGGTGTACCAGTGGGAGCAGACCAGGTCGCAGCGGCTGCTCATCGACGTCGAACACGAGACGCTCGGCACCACCACCCTTCCCGGGTCGCCGCTGCGGTTCTTCCTGCAGACCTCCGACGGCGAGGTCGAGACCACCAAGGTCACCCACCGGGCACCACCGGTGTTGAACGCCGACGAGCAGGTCCTGTTGCAATGGTCGGGGGAAGCGCGATGACCGGCAAGTCCGGTTCTGTCGGGGAAATCTCCTCTGCCGGCGGGGATCCCGGCGCAACCTCGGTGATCGTCGCCGGGGCCCGGACCCCCACCGGTCGCTTCCGTGGTTCGCTCTCCGGTCTTGCCGCCACCGAGCTGGGGTCGATCGCGATCCGCGCCGCGATCGAGCGGTCCGGCATCACCCCGGACGCCATCGGCTACGTGGTGATGGGCCACGTGGTGACCGCGGGTTCCGGCCAGAATCCGGCCCGGATCGCCGCCGTCGCAGCAGGTGTGCCGATGGCCGTCCCGGCAGTGACGGTGAACAACGTCTGCCTTTCCGGGATGAACTCCATCGTGTTGGCCGATCAACTGATCCGCTCCGGTGACTACGACATCGTCGTTGCAGGCGGGATGGAGTCGATGAGCCAGGCTCCGCACCTGCTCCCGTCTGCCTTCAGCTACGGGGATGTCATGGTGCACGACGCGCTGGAGCGCGACGGCCTGTGGGACTACTTCACCAACCAGTCCATGGGTGCGCTCACCGATGAGGCGAACGGCAACCACTACGACATCAGCAAACTCGAGCAGGACACGTTCGCGGTGCACAGTCATCACCGGGCCGCCGCGGCGTGGGACGCCGGCGTCTACACCGGCGAGGTGGTGCCCGTGTCGGTCCCCCGCCGCCGCGGCGGCGAGGACATCATCGAGCAGGACGAGGGCATCCGGGTCGATGCCAATCTGGAGGCCATGGCCACCCTGCGGCCGGCCTTCCGCGCGGACGGCACCCTGACGGCTGGCACCTCGTCGCCGCTGTCCGACGGCGCGGCGGCCGTGGTGGTCACCAGCCGGCGGACCGCCGAACGGCTCGGACTGAGCTGGCTCGCGGAGATCACCGCCCATTCCACGGTCGCCGGGCCTGACTCCACGTTGCAGCACCAGCCCGCCCACGCGATTGAAACCGCTTGCAAGACAGCTGGATTGACACCCGCTCAGCTCGACCTGGTGGAGATCAACGAGGCGTTCGCCGCCGTCGGGGTCGCCAGCACCCGGTTGCTCGGCGTTGACCCGGCGAAGGTCAACATCGACGGCGGTGCGATCGCCCTGGGCCATCCGTTGGGAATGTCGGGTACCCGCATCACCCTGCACCTGGCGATGGCACTTGCTCGGCAGGGCGGTGGCGTCGGAGCGGCCGGGCTCTGCGGTGGAGGCGGGCAGGGGCAGGCGGTCGTGCTGACCGTCCCGTCGAACCGCTGCGCCGCCGCCAATCACGCCGAGGACGAGTGACACAAGCTTGGTGAGCCCGAGTGCCATGAGGGCAGGGATTCCCGCTGAAACCTGGCCCGATTTCCCTGCTCACGTGGCACTCGCGGTGGGGGCGGATCCGCACGGGACAACGGCGGCGTGTCGGCCGCCGCCGTCGTTCTCGCTCACGCAGGTTCGGCGCTGGTCTTCATCATCAACAGCCACGCACCGACCACTCCGCCGATCAGCGCGGCGATGACCGCGGGCACCTGTAGGTACAGACCCGACTCGAACCCCATGGCCGTCAGCAGCCCACCGATCCCGATCAGTGTCATCGTCAACAGGTTGGGGCTCAGCACATCGAGAAGCCGTGCCACGGGTTGCTCACTGCGATGCTGTCGCGCACGGCGATCGAGCAAGAACAAGGTGATGCCACCTGAGGCGGCAAGCAGCACCAGCTCACTTCCGAACAGCCAACTCGGCTGGCCGGGAATGGCGAAGACGATCGCGACCATGGTGATGGCGACGAACAGCGTGAGGGTCTGAGCCGCGCGATTCCGCAGATCCGTGGAAGCGGCGATCACCTCCAACCTGATGGACACCGCGACGAAGAGCAGTCCGGTCAGGGCAGCAGCCGCAGCACCCGTGACCACAGCGAATTCTTCCCAACTTTCCATCGGGACATCCTCGCCGTTCCGACCCGGATCGGGCGAGCGACGCAGCTCGATCCCTGCCCGGCGGTCGCCGCTGACTCGCTCTCAGCCGCCGAGGGTCAGGCCCAACAGGACGATGTTCAGAGCGACCACCGCGCCGACGGCCAGCACGGCCACCATGGTGGTGAGCCGGTGGTTGACCGCCGCGCCCATGACGGAGCGGCGTGCGGTGAGGAGGACCAACGGGATCAGCGCGAACGGGATGCCGAACGACAGCACCACCTGCGACACCACGAGCGCCGCGGTCGGGTCCACACCGGCGGCCAGCACCACCACGGCCGGGATCAGCGTCACCGCCCGTCGCGTCACCAAGGGAACCCGCCTCCTCAGCAGGCCCTCCATCACCACTGCGCCCGCGTACCCACCCACCGCGGTCGACGCCAGGCCGGAGGCCAGCAGCCCCAGCGCGAAGAGCAGGGCGACCGAACCTCCGAGTGTGCCCCCGACTGCGTCATGGACATTCTGAAGAGATCCGTCGATGTCCCTGTCCCGCAACGAGGTTGCCGCCAGCAGCAGCATCGCGAGATTGGTGGCACCCGCCACCAGCATGGCCGCACCGACGTCGAACCGGGTGGTCACCAGCAGTGACCGCAGCCGGCTCCCGTCGGCCTTGCCGTGCCGATCCCGGGCCAGGGACGAGTGCAGATAGACGGCGTGTGGCATCACCGTCGCGCCCAGCATCCCGGCGGCCAGCAGCACGCTGTCACGGCCGTCGAAGGCTGGACGCAAACCACCCAGGGTGTCCGTCAGCGAGGGCGGCGAGACAAGGAGCCCGGCAACGAAACCGATCGCAATGATCGCCAGCAGACCAGTGATGACGTGCTCGAAGGTCCGCTGACCGCGGCGGTTCTGCACCGTCAGCAGCGCTGTCGACACCACCGCGGTGATGACCGTCCCGAGCAGCAGCGGCAGATCGAACAGAATGTTCAGTGCGATTGCCCCGCCCACGATTTCGGCCAGGTCGGTCGCCATGGCGACCAGCTCCGCCTGTCCCCAGTACAACAGCCGACCCGACTTCGGCATCCGTTCCCGTAGGGCCTGGGGAAGCGAGAGGCCCGTCACCAGACCGACCTTCGCCGAGAGGTACTGAACGACACAGGCCATCAGGTTTGCCACCACGACCACCCACACCAACAGGTAGCCGTGTGTTGCTCCGGCGGCCACGTTGGTGGCCACGTTGCCCGGGTCGACATAGGCGATCGCGGCGACGAACGCCGGCCCGAGCAACCGCGTCGACGCCCGGACGCGCCGGGTGACCGGGTGAACCAGCACCGCCATCAGGACGCCGTCATGACGAGACCGGCCACCACCGCCGGTGCCGGTTCGGCCCCCGGTTGCGTCATGACCGCGGGAGGACCGTCAGCACCCGAACCACGTGATCATGGAACTCTTGCAGGTAGTTGCGCAGGAACATCTCGGTCGACTCGTCGATCAATTCTCCCGTCGCACTGAACTTCTCGGGTGTGTAGTGGATGTACGCCTCCGGTGCCGTCATCTGCCGGGAATTGCAGAAACTCAGCACCGACCGCAGGCTCTGCTGACCCAATGCGGTGCCGATCGATCCGACAGACGCGCCGATCACCCCGGCGGGCACATGATCGAAAGAGTTCTGACCCCACGGCCGGGAGGCCCAGTCGATGGCGTTTTTCAGAGCTCCCGGAATGGACCGGTTGTACTCGGGCGTCACGAACAGGATCGCGTCGGCGCGGGAAATCGACGCCTTCAGCGCCAACGCCTCCGGCGGATAGTCCGAATCATAGTCCTGGCTGTACAAGGGGAGATTCCCGATCGGGATCTCGGTGAACTCGAAGTCCTTGGGAGCAAGGCCGATCAGCGCCTTGGACAACACCCGGTTGATGGAGGTGGATGACAGGCTCCCGACGAAGTAGCCGATCCGGTAGGTGGTCATGGTCGAACCTCTCGTTGGTCGAAACCGGCTCAAGCGCCGATAGCCGTTACCGCGCAATTCATCTCGTACGTGGCGGCATTTGCGAGATCCCCGCGGGATGCGAGGAGATGATCAGCCTAAAGTAGATGACACTTTGGCGTCAATTGCCACCCTTCCGGCCTCGAGCAGGAGAGTGCGGCCACACGGTGGACGGACCAGGGAAGAACTGTCCCGATCAATCTGCACAACCCCTTCCCTCCTCGAGCCAAAGTGGCTACACTTTGACGAGTCGGCCTCCTTCGCCGATC
>Ga0164306_10000361_pt1 | contig 18074 bp, 17 predicted proteins | sample Whisoiple_242_MG_FD_110213 | JGI IMG/M metagenome (GOLD analysis project Ga0164306, IMG submission 110213) | Soil microbial communities amended with fresh organic matter from upstate New York, USA - Whitman soil sample_242_MG | ecosystem: Environmental > Terrestrial > Soil > Unclassified >... | reverse complement strand
GCTGTCGAAGCGGTGGTCGAAGCGGAGCCGACCGCGTCGGATATCGAAGCTTCGGGACGCCGACGAACTGGCAGCCGTCGGCCGCAGCGTTCCGTCGTCGGTATCCGTACCCACGGCCAGATACCACCGTTGCCAATGGGTGTCGGGCGGTGGCCAACTACTTGTCCGACGGACCGCCGTGACGGTTCTTGCGTCCTCACGTATCTCGACCCTGACCGGCGACCGGTCCAGGATCGGCGTCGTCTCACCGCCGAGGAAGTGGTCGAAGAATTCCGCCTGGATCTGCAGTGCCGGCTCGGAATAGTAGGTCCCCCACTTCGGTCCGCGGTGGGTGTACAACCACTTGTGCTCCGAGGCGATTCTGCGGAAGCCCTCGAAAGAGCCTCTGGTGTGCAGGTTGTGGTCCGAGAAGCTGCCGCACACCAGTGCTGGAACCGCTATCTGTTCCACTGCACGATTACGCTGCGCCCACCAGCTGTCGAATTCGGGCCGGGTGCGTGCTTGCCGGGCGATGTCGATCCGGCGCCGCTCACTCACACGCAAACCGATCGTCCACATCGAAAGGAACCCGTTCTCCAGAACACCGCCGGGACGGGCGAAATCGCGGTAGAAGTCGGTGAAGCCCTCCCAGGGGCAGATGGCGGCAAGGTGCGGCGGACGGGTGGCAGCGGCGGCCCACTGACTGATGGCCAAGTAGGACACACCGGACATGCCGACCCGATGATTGCTCCAGGGTTGCATCGCCGCCCATTCGATCAGGTCGTGACAGTCGAGGCCCTCCTGATCGGAGAACAACTCCCCCGCCCCGTCGGATTTGCCCCAACCCCGCAGGTCAGCGTTCACGACGACATAGCCGCGGCTCACCCAATGGCCCGGATCTGGAGCTTCCCATCCGGTCCACGCCGAATGGCTGACCGGTTCGGACTGCATCAGGTGGTATTGCATCGGTGTCCGGTATCCGGACCGGAACCGGCGTCGCCTGGGCAGCCGGTCCTTGCCGTACGGGTGGGCACACAGGAGTACCGGATGTACATCGTCGTCATCGGGGCGGAAGACGTTGACCCGCAACAGGACTCCGTCTCGCATCGGAACTGCGACATTCCACTCGACCAAGGCTTCGGACGGTGGTTCGGTGATCGTGACCGGCACCACCACTCGCCTCTTGAGCTGCCCCAAGGCATAGCGGATCGCTCCGGGAACGAAAGTCGGTGATCCCATCGTCCCTCCCAATTTGAGTATTGCTCAAAACCACTAGAGCAGGACTCTAGGACTACGCTGCGACCATGTCCAGACCACCACCCGCCGAGCCTGCCGGGCGAAACCCGGAAGAGCCCGACCCGACGCCACGGCCGCGACGCACGAGTCGTCAGCGCGAGGCGGGTGCTGCCAGCCGCGCGGTGACCCGCCAACTTCTCGTCACCGCCGCCGGTGAACTGTTCGCCGAGCGGGGTTATGCGGGAGCAACGGTGAGTGCCATCGCCGAGCGGGCCGGCGTCTCCCTGCAGACGTTGTACCTGGCGTGGGGAAGCAAGCGGCAACTCCTGCGCGCGTTCATGGAGCAGGGGCTGAGCGGGTCGCCGACCGCGGTGACGGATGACAGTTGGGCCGAGCTCGCGCGGTCCAGGGTTTCTGCGGGACTGCCTCCCGAGTCTGATCCACAGGCAATCGTCCACGGCATCGTGGGCTTCTTCCGATCCATCTCCGAACGAGCGGCGTTGGGTTGGAAGCTCTATCGCGACGCCGCAGCGATCGACCCGGAGATCCGCGCCGACCAGAACGAACTAGCGAGCAACCGACGCCATACGGTGACCGCCGTGATGAACCGCCTCCCGGACAGCGCGTTGCGGCCCGGTCTCAGCCGCGAGGACGCGATCGACACCGTGATGGTGGTGATGGGCCCGGAGAGCTACCACTTGCTCGTCGAGCAGTTCGGGTACTCCCTGGACCGTTACGAGCGGTGGGTCACTCAGACTCTGACCGCAGCGCTGTTGGAACCCGAACCGAACCGGAGCCCCGGCCCGAGATCGGGCAGATGAGCATGAGCGGGCGGGCATCGGTCGAGGATGTGCACGAGATCGCCATGGCGATGCCGCATGTCACCGTCGAGCAGGGTACCGGTGACAATCCGGTCTATCAGGTGGGTGGCAAGTCGTTCATCTTCTTCCGCAACCCCAGGCCGGACGCGGCGGATCCGGAAACGGGCGAACGGTACCGGGATGTCATCGTCTTCTGGGTGCCGTCGGAGGAGGACAAGCTGGCGCTGGTCCAGGACGAACGGACCCCGTTCTTCACCACGCCACATTTCAACGGTCACCTGTCGGTCCTGCTCAGGGCGGGCCGGATCGCGGAGTTGACCAGGCAAGAGCTGACCGAGGTGATCCAGGACGCGTGGCTGTCGCGCGCGTCCCGGCGACGGGCAACGCAGTGGCTCGCCGCCCAGGATCCTGCCCCCTGAGCCCTCCGAAATTCGGAGCGCATGTGGGGCCGCAGATTTCTGGTGGTGGCATGGGACCTGCAGTAAATTCGGCCGATGGCCGTTGCCCGCACCGGAGTTGTCACCCTGGATTGCGCGGCCCCGGCGGAACTCGCCGATTTCTGGGCAGCGATGCTGGGCGGCGAGATCGTCTACACGTCAGCGATGGCGGCGGTGGTCCGGACGCCTTGGGTGTCGATCGGTGCCATGCGGATCGCTGATTACCGGCCGCCGACCTGGCCGGAGAACGACGTTCCCAAACAGCTGCATCTCGACCTGGCGGTGACCGACCTGGACGCCTCGGTCGAGGAGGCCGTTCGATTGGGTGCCCGGGCACCGTCGTTCCAACCGGCCCCCGACGTCCGGCGAATTCTGTTCGACCCGGCCGGTCATCCGTTCTGCCTGACCACGCAGGTTCCAGCGGCCGTGCTCTGAGCGTGACGAAACCCTCGGGTTTGCAGTCACATTCCGGCGGGTCGTCGGCGATGTCGCTCCCGACTCGACCTGCTGTCGATGGTTGTGGCCGGGTCGTTCGCCTGGAGCTCCAGTCCGGCGGGTCGTCATCGAGTGCGGCCGTTCACTCGGGACTTTCTTGTCGGCCAACTGCTTTTGGAGACGGTCTTCAAGTAGTAAGCCCGGCCACCCTTTTGATGACCTCGCGCCTCCTGAACCGGTAGCGGCCTTCACCACCGCTGATGGCTGCGTCATCCACTGTCGCAGTCCTGCCGGGCTGCCTGCCGTCGATGAAAGCTGGAGGTTGCCATCGGCAGAACCTAATGGGCCGTCTCTGAGATTCCTGTGAGAACAGTGCCGCACTGTGAGGGCCGCAGCTACCGCGATGGGGGATCTCTTGTTCGATTCGTTTTTCGGTCTACCGCTTCATCCGCTGATCGTGCATGCCACGGTCGTGTTCGTCCCGACTGCTGTGGTCGCGGTCCTGTTGGCTGCCTTCTGGGGACGGTTCCGACGCTGGGCGGGGCCGGGACCGATGATCATCGCGCTGATCGCGCTGATCCTGGTGCCGATCTCAACCCAATCCGGTGAGGCACTGGAACACAGCCTGCCCCGGACGGACTTGATCCATCAACACGGGGAGCTGGCCGACGGACTGTTGCCCTGGGTGGCCGGGTTGTTCGTGGTGGCGGCCGGACTCTGGTGGTGGAATCGCAACCAGCAGTCACCTGGGACCGCGCCGCGGTGGGCGCTGCCTCGATGGTTGGTGGTGGTGCTGATTGTCGGTGCCGTGGTGACCGGTGTCGGCACTACCGTCCAGGTTGTGCTGATCGGGCACAGCGGCGCGGAGGCGGCGTGGTCCGGCGTGGTCACCACCTGAAGTGCCGTACAACGAGGAAGGTAGAAACGTGATCTCCCCGGCCATGAACCGATGACGAACGACGAAGGTCCGCCCGGCGTTCAGTGGCCGACCCACCAGGACGAGCCGCATGTCGGTCGGTCCAATCTGAACTGGCTCAGAGCAGGGGTGTTGGGTGCCAACGACGGCATCGTATCGGTGGCCGGCTTGGTCGTCGGGGTTGCCGGGGCGACCACCGACCGCGGCCCGCTGTTCATCGCCGGCATCGCCGGATTGGTCGCCGGTGCGGTGTCGATGGCGCTGGGCGAGTACGTGTCGGTCAGCACGCAGCGCGATGCAGAACATGCCCTACTTGCCAAGGAGCAACGCGAGTTGCGGGATGAACCCGACGCTGAGTTCCAGGAATTGGTAGCGATCTACCAGGCCAAGGGCCTGCAGCCGGGCACGGCCCGGCAGGTCGCGACCGAACTGACCGAGCACGACGTCCTGGCCGCGCACCTGGATGCGGAACTCCACCTGGATCCCGAGTCGATCGCTAATCCCTGGCAGGCTGCCGGTGCCTCGGCACTGTCCTTCACCGTCGGCGCGCTGCTGCCGCTGCTGGCCATCCTGCTGCCGCCACCCGCCTGGCGGGTGCCGGTCACCTTTGTTGCGGTGCTGTTAGCGCTTGCCCTCACCGGCGCGGTCAGCGCACGGATCGGCGGCAGCCCGCTGAAACGCGCAGTACTCCGGGTGGTGATCGGCGGGGCACTGGGCCTCGCCGTGACGTACGCCATCGGCAGCCTGTTCGGCACAGCTATTGCCTAGCGACGCGCCAGTCGACGACTCCGCGGATCGGCCGGAGGACAGGCGACCCGGTCTGTTGCTGGTCGAGGACGACCGGCTGCTGGTCCCACTGCTGATCGAGGTACTAGGCGCCGACTACCGCGTCGACCATGCGCCGGACGGCCAGGCCGGGCTGCATCTGGGCTTGAGTCGGCAGTACGACCTGATCGTGCTCGACCGGGGCCTTCCTGCCATCGACGGTATCGATCTACTTGGCCGGCTGCGGGGGCGTGGGGTGATGGCGCCGGTGTTGATCTTGACCGCTCGCGGACTCGTTGCCGACAAGGTGGAGGGGCTCGACGCCGGCGCCGAGGATTACCTGGTCAAGCCGTTCGAGATCGACGAATTGCTCGCCCGGCTCCGAGCCCTGCGTCGGCGACACTCGGACGAGACCCCGGTCCTGACGATCGGCGACCGCCGGTTGGATGTGCAGGGCAGGCGGGTCACCGGGCCCCACGCAGAACCGGTGGAGCTGTCCGGTCGGGAGTCCCAGTTGCTCGCGGTTCTCGCTCGCCGACCGGGCCGGGTATTCAGCAGACCGGAATTGCTCGACGCGGTATTCGACGCGGACGATGGTCCGGGGATAGTCGACACCTATGTCTATTACCTGCGGCGCAAACTGGGTAAGGACATCGTCCGGACGGTGCACGGCGCCGGCTACCGGATCGGCAGCTGATGCGCTGGCCGCGGTTCAGGCGAACGACCAACGCTGACGATCAGCTGGTGAATGCGGCTGCCCGCCGGATCGGCATCCAGATCGCGCTGGCGTGCGCATTGGGTGTCGCGATCGTCGCGGTGCTCGCGTTCACCCTGTTGCATGGGCACAGCGATGGTGGTCACGCCGGTCCGGAACCACGTGCCGATGATGATGACCTGGTTCGTGATGCGCTGCTGATCGCCGGTGCGGTCGGCATCGTCATTGCCGGTGCGGTCGGGTATTTCAGTGCTCGGCGTGCGGTGCGACCACTTGGTGATGCTCTTGCCCTGCAGCGGAGGTTCGTCGCCGACGCCGGCCATGAGCTGCGCACCCCACTCACCGTGCTGCATACCAGGGCGCAATTGCTGGCGAGGCGCCTTCCGCGGGACGACCCGGCGCGGGCTGTGGCCGAGCAACTCCTCGGCGACAGCCGGATGCTCAGTGAGATCATCGATGAACTGCTGGTGAGCGCGCAGCTGTCGGCAGACCCGGGTCGGGGTGAGATCATCGACGCCCGAAAGGTTGTCGATGAGGCCTTGACCACCATGCGGTTGCTGGCCGACCAGTCGGAGATCAACCTGCCGGAGGATCCGGCAGCCGGTGAAGGTGCCGTCGCCGTCCGCGGGTCGCGGACCGCGCTGCGTCGTGCGGTGATCGGGTTGGTGGACAACGCGATCGGCCATCTGCAGCCGGGGGGCACGATCTGGGTGCGGGCCAGAACCGATAACGGCTGGGTCGAGATCACTGTCGCCGACAACGGGTCGGGGCTGCAGACCGCCGACACCGACGGGCTCACGGAGCGGTTCGCCAGGGGACGGGACGTACACCCGGTCGAGAGTTCCCGCCCCATCGGCAACCAACGGTACGGTCTTGGGTTGGCGTTGGTCCGGGAAATCGCTGTCAGTCACGGGGGCACTTTCAACCTGCAAAACCGACCAGACGGCGGAGCGGTCGCGACCATCAGAATCCCGTCCGCCTGACCTGTGATCTTGCTGTGATTGGCGTGATCCGGCCCTCATCTGAGAATTCTCTGACCTTTGTCCCGCAGCATCGGAATATCAGTTCATCGACGAGTTCGATGGTCACGATTTCGATCGCCACCGAGCGGTTCGACAGCGCGGAGGGATCAACCATATGTCAGCGAAGGCGTCAACAGAGCGGCAGATCACCGGTGGTGACCTGCGCAGTCGGGTGCGTCGGATCACCGCCGGCTGCGTCGGCCTGGCGGCTGTCGCGTCGGCGGCCCTCACCATCAACCTGGCAGCCTCGGCCGACGACAACAAGGCCTCTGCCGACCGCCCGGCAGCCGACGCGGGAGTGCCCGCTCCGGCGGTGACAGCGCCGAGCACCGCCCAGGCACCGGCCATCACCGCACCGACCACGGTCGCACCGGTTGCGCCGGCGCCGTCCATCCGTTCCAGCACCCTGGCCGTCCCACAGCAGGCACCGGCGGCCAGCAACGGGCGCAGCCACACCCAGTCGGGAGGTTCCTGATGAGCACCACCCACGGCGCTCGCGCGTTGAGTTCGAGTGCGGTGCGCGTCGATTTCGAGGTCTGGTCGACCACCGCGACTCTGATCGTCACCGATCCCACCGCGCTGGACATCGCGCAGGCAGCACTCGGCGATGAACTGGCCGCCATCGACGCCACCTGCAGCCGATTCCGCGCCGACTCGGAAATCTCTCGCGTCCTGGCCATCCCAGGCCACCCGGTCATCTTGTCGCCGCTGCTCAATAGTGCTGTGTCCCAGGCGATCCGGGTCGCCGACGCGACCGGTGGCTTAGTGGACCCCACCGTCGCGGCTGCCGTGATCGCGTTGGGTTACGACCGCGACATCGGTGCGGTGGTGGTGAAATCCATGGACGGTGACCACCAATGGCCCACTGCGCAGCATCAGCCGGCCCCGGGTGTGCACCGGCTCGAGCACGACCCGGCGACCGGCGAGCTGGTCGTCCCGTCCGGTGTCGGCATCGACCTGGGCGCGACTGCCAAAGCGCTGGCCGCGGATCGGGCGGTTGCCCGCATTTCCGGATTGATCGACGGGGGAGTGCTGGTCAGCCTCGGCGGCGACATCGCGGTTGCCGGTCAGGCACCGCCCGGCGGCTGGCGGATCGCGGTTGCGGACGACCACCGCACCGGCTCGCCGGTGCACCAGCTGGTGTCGATCACCTCGGGTGGAATCGCCACATCGTCAACGGTGACCCGCCGCTGGCGGACGTCATCGGGCTGGCTGCACCACATCGTTGACCCTCGCACCGGTACGAACCCGGAACCCTGCTGGCGCACCGTCTCTGTTGCAGCCGGCAGCTGCCTGGACGCCAATGCCGCCTCCACGGCAGCTATCGTGCTGGGCCCCGCAGCGCCGGACTGGCTATTCCAGCGACGGCTGCCGGCCCTGCTGGTCGACCTGGACGGCAACACCACGGCCATCAACGGCTGGCCCACCACGGATTCACTGGTGTCGGCATGAACACCGAGGCTCTGTGGTTCGTGAGCAGGGCAACCGGAGCGGTATCGCTGACACTGTTCACCGCGGTGATGGTGCTCGGCATCCTGACCGCCGGGCGGGCCGGAACGTCGGCGCTGCCCCGAGCGGGGCTACTCCGACTTCACCGCACCCTGACGCTGACCTCGATGGCCTTCCTGACCGTGCACATCGTCACGGCCATCGGCGATAGCTATGTCGATCTCACCTATCTCGACGTGTTCCTACCGTTCAGCGCCGGTTTCGACCCGCTGTGGATCGGCCTGGCCGCGGTCGCCGTCGACCTGATGCTCGCCATCGCCATCACCAGCGCATTGCGCCGGTTCATGTCACCGATGCTGTGGCGATGGATTCACCTTTCGGCATATGCCATGTGGCCCTTGGCATTGCTACACGGCTTCGGCGTGTCCGGCGGCGACGGCAGAGAAACCTGGATGGTGGTTCTGGATGTTGTGGTCATTGCCGCGGTGCTGGTCGCGTTGGCTTATCGGCTGAGGCCGGATCGACACCCCGACACCGTGGCCAGACGCGCCGCGGACATCGTTCACCCGCCGATTGCAGCAGGAAAGCACCAATGACCAGCACCGAGATGCGACCTGACTACGGCGTTGACCATTGGTCGGCACCGCCCGCCCACGCTATCGATCGGCTGCTGCCGAACCGCCCGGCCCGCACCTGGCGGGATCACCAGCAACGATGGGGCCCGTTGGAAGTCAACCCCTCAGAAATGGGTCACTTGGCGGGCGCGCTCGGCGCATCGGCGTTGGTCGGGCGAGGCGGCGCCGGATTTCCCACCGGGCGAAAGCTTGCCTCGGTTGCCGCCGCGGTCGATCGGTTTCACCGGCCCGCCGTCGTGATCGCCAACATCTGCGAAGGCGACCCCACATCGGCGAAAGACCAGGTGCTGGCCCACCACTCACCGCACCTCGTGATCGACGGCGCACTCGCCGCCGCGGCTGCGGTAGGGGCCGACCGAATTGTGTTTGCGATGCACTCCCATTCCCCCGCGCACTCGGCGATTCTCAGTGCCATCGCGGAACGACCCGGCGCAACCTGCGTTCTTGAGGTTCTCGCGGTGCCGGCCCGGTACATCGCATCCGAAGCAACGTCATTGGTGCGGCTGATCAACTCCGGCGATGCCCGCCCGGCGGGCAAACTGAGACCGATCTGGGAATCTGGAGTGGCGGGCCGACCGACCCTTGTCGACAACGCCGAAACCCTGGCCCAGCTCGGGCTGATCGCCCGGTTCGGCCCAGCGTGGTTCGCCGGCGTGGGACTTCTGGCCGAACCCGGCACCACCCTGGTCACCATCGGCGGCGCGGTGCGCCGTCCAAGTGTGGTCGAGGCGCCGAACGGCGCCCGAATGGGGGATCTGCTGGCCTGCGCGGACGCGCCGGCCACCGGCTGGGCCCTGTTCGGCGGACTTTCCGGCCGCTGGGTGCTGCTCGACGAAATCGCCGATATCGGCTACAGCGCAGCTGAACTCGCTGCCTTCGGGGTCAGTCGTGGGGTCAGCTCGATCACCGTGCTGCCGCCGGACGGTTGCCTATTGGCGGAGACCGCACGCCTACTCGAATTCCAGGCGAACGCCGGTGCTCGCCAGTGCGGCCCGTGCATGTTCGGGTTGCCAGCGATCGCCGCTGATATGGCCGCGCTGGCCGCTGGTGAGCGCACTGCCCTCGACAGGTTGCGGCGCAGACTGCCGGTGATCAACGGCCGTGGCGGGTGCGGACACCCAGACGGCGCCGTCACACTGGCGGCCAGCGCCATCGAGGCATTGATCCAGCAGCAGCCGGGACACCTGACCCAACACCTGCGGGCCGGTGTCTGCACGGCACCCGGACCCGTCATTCCGCTGACCCGCAACGAGTTCCCCGACGCCGCAGCACGTAGCAGCAGGTCGCTCAACACCGGGTGGAACACCACTGGGACAGGAGAAAGATGAACCAGCGTCGGCTCGGGATCGACCCGATTGCCTGCAAAGCACACGGTCTCTGCGCCGATGAACTGCCCGAGGCAATCACCCTGGACGAATGGGGATACCCGATCCTGAGCACCGGACCCCTCCCACCGAAATCGGTCCGGCGGGCCAAGGCCGCTGCAGCCGCGTGCCCAGTGCTGGCGCTGCGGCTGACCACTGTCAAATCCCCATGAAACCTGGCCGAAGAAGACCACCACCTTCGTGACAAGAGACCGCCTACCCTGAGCGACTCAGTGGATTTCTGCTGTGAACACTGGTGGCTGCTCCGCTTTATGTGGTGGTGATCGTCATCATGGACGGTGCCTCCAGGCTTCCCGCTGCGGCCGGGGCAAGTGCAGTGAAGATTCCGGCACCGATCATCGAGCCCAGCCCGATGATGACCGCATCGGAAGTCCCCAGGCTCCTCATCAGGCGCGGTTTGCGCGGCCCGCGTGCGGGTATTGGTTCGTGCGTCATGAGATCACCACAACGCGACGGCAGCCCACAAAGTTCGCCCCCGAGGTGCTTTCTGTCAATGGGCCGATTTCAGCCTGAATCTTCGGCGACTGTCGGTTCAGCCGCTGCCGGATCTCGAGGCGGCCGATTTCGGTTCGTGGTGAGACCGGCAACGACGATGAGCGTAAGAGCGAGCGCTGCGAGTCCCCCGCTAAGAGTGAGGGCGACGGCGACAGCGCCGACGAGGAGCGGGCCGCCGGCGTCCCCGAGTTCCCGGCCGACCTCGGCGGCGCCCATGGTTTGTCCGAGCCGTTCCGGTGGTGCAGTTCCGGCGAGATGAGCGAATGCAATGGGGGTGGCCAGCCCCGTGCCGGCACCGATCAACACCGCTGCGAGCAGGATGCCGCCGACCCCGGGAAGCAGAGCGCCGGACAACAGCCCGAGCGCGGCCATGCCGATACCCGTTGACATGCCGGCGCTGTCGGTTATCCGTCCGGCATCGCGGGCCCGCCCGGCCCAGGGCTGGACAAACGCCCCGGTGATCGCCAGCAGGGACACCGCGGCACCGGTGACCAGCGGGGTCATCCCGGCAAGTCCGCCCACGACTGGAAGAAACCCCACACCGACGGCCAGCGCGGCGGTCGCCCCGGCCAGGGTGATTGTCGGCGCCAGGAACGCTCTGGAACCGAGCCGCCTGGCCAGGTCAACCACGGTTTGCTGCACACGGGGCAACGGAACCACGGTGGGAACCGTCAACGCGGCCCATCCGGTGACAACGAGGGCCAGTCCGGCCAGGGTGGCGAACAGCAGGGTGTACCCGCCAGCGGTGATCAGGACAGCACCGACCAGGGGGCCGACCGCGTACCCGAGGCTCTTGAATGCCCCGTACCCGCCGAATACCCGGCCGTGCCGGTTGCCGGGCGAAAGCCGGGCGACCATGGCGCCGGCGGCAGGGGAGAATGCGGCCGCCGCGGCGCCCTGCCCAAGCCTGACGACGCCGAGCAAGGCGGGGTTCCCCACCACCACAAAACCGGCGGAAGCGAAGGCGAAGGCGAGCAGACCGCCGAGCAGGACAGGTCTCGGCCCGATTCGGTCCGCGAGCGTCCCGAATACGGGTTTGAGCAGCACTTCCGCCCCGTCATACACCGCCAGCAGTAGACCTAGAGTCCACAGGGACGCCTGTTGTTGCCCGGCGTACATACCCAGGCTTGCGGCGATGCTGTGGGCGCCGAATGCGGTGACGAAACCGGCCGCGTACAGCGGGCACAGCACCCGCCGGTTCAAGGCCGGTGAGCCGAGCCGCGGGTGATCAGGTTTCGCACTCAACTAGGGCCGGGGTTCAGTAGGTGTTGCGATCAGCAGTGGCCGGAGTCCGGTGTCCCGCACCCCTTCAACCAGCCGGAGCAGGAGCCGACGCACCAGGATCCAGCCGAGGAGAGTGACCGCGGCGCCGAGCAAGAGCCCGGCGGCGACGTCCAACGGGTAATGCGCGGCGATGTACACCCGGCTGAACGCCATTGCCGCCGCAGCCAGCGCGGCGATCCAGCCGAGTGTGCGGTTGACCAGGAACAGCCCGGCCATCACGGCGCCGGCGGCGGTCGCGTGGTCGCTGGGAAACCCGGGATCGGTGGTGGGGGTTGCCAGGACAATGATGCCGGTCAAGGCGTCATAAGGTCGTTGCTCGTGGACCAGGGCGACGATCGGCTGGTTCACTGCGACCGCGAGCAGGGTGCCCAACGGCGCCCAGACCGCAGCGGCCATCCTGATGGGGTCGCCGTCCCGGCGCGCGATCCACCAGCCCGCGAGGAGCAGCGCAGCGAACACCACGAGCCCGTAGCCGGCCACCAAGGTCGCCGGTCCCTGCAGCCACGGGGTGGATCGGGCGAAGTCATTGACGCTCAGGAACAGCGAGGTATTCAGATTCACGGTGACAGCGGCCGATCTGGTCGATGAAATGGACGGTCAGAACTGGTGCAGAGCTTCGAAAACGGCGTCGGTGAACTCCGCCAGCCGCTCCCCGCATTCCTTGAGCCGCTGTTGCGCCTCGACGGCCAGCGAGGCGCCGAAGACATCGCGTGCGGCCAGGTCCCGGTGCCACCGGCGCAGCCGGTCCAGCGTCTGCTCCTCTTCCTCCAGCTCGGCCATGGTGAACTTCTGGAGCGCGAACTCTTTGTCGATCTCCGCGTCGAATTTCCGGCAATCGGCGGTGAACTCCGTCCACTCGTCCTGGCGGAGCGCGGTGAACTCGGCCTCCAACCAGGCGGCGTCCTGGTCGGCGCGGCCAGTAGCCTGCAACACCACCAACCGCCCCTCACCGCGCGCGGCGAGTTCGCCCACCCTGGCAATCCCCGCCGCGAAGGCCGGCACATTCGGTGCAGCCCAGGTGCCTTGCCCCAACGGCACCGCACCGATCTTCCGCAGTTCCCGCCACACCGCCACCCGGTGCCGGGACGGCTCCGCCGGCACTCGCAGCACCAACACCAGCCAAGCTGCCCGCTGTTCAGTCACAAGACTGCAGTGTAGCGGTTGTTACATTCACCGATGAACGCAGTCGCAGGCGACCAGTCCGCGACTCGTGCCGGTGTTCGTCGAATGCGCCGTCCGGGGGTCGTTGGTCACCCCCTCGGGCCGACTCGACAGCGCAGCGATCCGTCGACGTCACTGAAGGCGCCGGCCAACTGGCTCGTTCAGGACGCTTCGTGCGTGGATGTGTTGACGCCGCCGATGCGGAGTGGTGTCGCCTCAGTACTGGATCATCGGCCGGTAAGGGGAGGGCGAGCAGCGGGCGTCAGCCCAGGGTGGTTGCCAGCTGGCGGGACAGCGTCGCCACGAAGGCGGCCGGTTCGGCGAGCTCTCCACCCTCGGCCAGCAGCGCCATCCCGTAGAGCAGGCGCGCGGTGTCGGCCAGGGTCGGATCGTCGGCCCGGTTCTCGTGGGCTGCCTTCAGTCCGGTGACCAGTGCATGCTGCGGATTCAGCTCCAGCGTGCGCTTGACCTTCGGCAGCGGTTGACCCATGGCCCGGTACATCTTCTCCAGCGTCGGCGTGAGATCACCCGGTTCGCCGACCAGCACGGCGGCGGAGTCGACCAGCCGATGGGAGAGCCGGACCTCCTTGACATCCTCGGCCAGGGTCGCGGCCATCCAGGTGGTCAGCGCATCGAAGCCCTGCTTGGTGTCCTCGTCGACGTCCGCGCCGCCCAGGTCGACCTCGCCGCGGGCGATGGAGACCAGCGGCTTCTCCTCGAAGGTCGGCACCGAGTCGACCCATACCTCGTCGATCTGATCGGTGAGCAGCAGGACCTCATAGCCCTTGGCGCGGAACGCCTCCATGTGCGGCGAATTCTCCAGCGCCGACCGCGATTCACCGGTCGCGTAGTAGATCGAATCCTGGCCCTCCGGCATCCGGGTCAGATAGTCGGTCAGGGTGGTGGGCTTGTCGGCGTCGTGGGTGGTCGGGAACGAGCAGATCTCCAGGATGGCCTGCTGATTGTCGTAGTCGGACAGCAGTCCCTCCTTGACCGCGCGGCCGAACTCCGACCAGAAGGTCGCGTACTTCTCCGCGTCCTTGTCCAACATGGTCTTCAGGGTCGAGAGCACCTTCTTCACCAGCCGCTTGCGGATCAGCTGGATCTGTCGGTCCTGTTGAAGGATCTCCCGGGAGATGTTGAGGGACAGATCATTGGCATCGACGACACCCTTGACGAAGCGGAGGTACTCCGGGACGAGCGCCTCGCAGTCGTCCATGATGAAGACCCGCTTGACGTAGAGCTGCACACCCCGCTTGCTGTCCCGCATGAACAGGTCCATCGGCGCATGGCTCGGCAGGAACAGCAGGGCCTGGTACTCGAAGGTGCCCTCCGCCGACAGCCGGATCGTCTCCAGCGGTGGCTGCCAGTCGTGGCTGACGTGGTGGTAGAACTCGGTGTATTCCTCTTCCGACACGTCGCTCTGCGAGCGGGCCCACAATGCCTTGCGGGAGTTGACGATCTCGGTGTCGGGGGCGGCCTCCGCGTCGGCCGGGGCGTCGTCGTCGGAAGGTTCCGGCTTCTTCGGGGTCGCCATCCGGATCGGCCAGGTGATGAAATCCGAGTAGCGCTTGACCGTGCTGCGGACGGTCGACGGATTGGTGAAGTCGTGCAGCGCGTTCTCGGTGTCCTCGGGCTTGAGATGCAGGGTGACCGACGTGCCCTGGGGCGCATCCGGCTTGTCGGTGATCGTGTAGGTCCCCTCACCGGTCGATTCCCACCGCACGCCGGTGTGCGCGCCCACCTTCCGAGTGACCAGCGTGACCCGGTCGGCGACCATGAAGCTGGAGTAGAAGCCGACGCCGAACTGCCCGATCAGTTCGGTGGTCGCCTGCTCGGATGACTCGCCGGACTCCCTGGCCCGCCGGAGTTTGGCGAGCATCTCGGCGGTGCCCGATTTGGCGATCGTGCCGATCAGGTCGATCACCTCGTCCCGGGACATGCCGATGCCGTTGTCCCGGACGGTCAGGGTCCGCTCGGCCGGGTCGATGTCGATGGAGATGTGCAGGTCGGAGGTGTCCACCTCCAGGTCCTTGTCCTGGTAGGCGGCCAGTCGCAACTTGTCCAGCGCGTCGGAGGAGTTCGAGATCAGTTCCCGCAGGAAGACGTCCTTGGTGGAGTAGATCGAGTGGATCATCAGCTGCAGCAGCTGACGGGCCTCCGCCTGGAATTCGATCGTTTCGGTGGGGTTGGTCTCGCTGGTGACGGAGTCGGTAGACATCGCTGAACGCGCCTTTCACACTGCCGGGGTCAGGGCACCGAAAAGGATAGTCGGCCCGGTGGATGCTCAATGTCCATCTCGGGGCTGGGACCGGCACTGCTGGGTGGTACCCGGCCGGGTAGTCGGTCGCGATCAGCCGTCGAGGATCACAGGCGCGACCTCGAGTTGGCCGGGTTCGTGTGCAGCCGACCCACCGCAGCGCTGGTGGCGTCGTGATCGGCGAATGCTGCATCGCCCCCATCGCTCAGGGCGAGGTGGATCAGCCGCTGAACGCGTCCAGGAACCTGTCGCGGAAACTGTCCATCGGCCACACCGGCGCCGCCGGGTCCGGATTCATCCCGTTCTGCCAACCCCAGGACGAGACCCGCTGCATCACCGCGGGATCACGCGCGACCAGGGTGATCGGGACGTCGTGGCCGGCGTCGGGTCCGGTGACGATGGTCGCGGGTTGATGATCACCGACGATCAGCAGCACGAGGTCGTCATCGCCGTAGGTCTCCACGAACGAGATCAGGCTGTTCAGGGAGTATTCGATCGACCGGCCATAGGCGTCCACGATCTGCCCGGAGTCGTCCCACACCTCGTCGACCGACGGTGCCAGCTCGGGCATGCCGGAATACACCGTGCCGTCGCCGATCCGGTCCCAGTCGACCTGGGTCGGCAGCGGCGCCCAGGGTGTGTGGCTCGTCAGCAGGTCGAGCTCGGCCATCACCGGCGGCCCACTCGGATCGGCCAGTTCGGCCCGCTGGAAGTACGAGAGCGTGTACTGATCCGGAATGGCGGCGAAGCCGAAGGCGGGGCCCTGGTAGCCGACATTCCGGCTGTCGTAGATCTGCTGGTAGCCGTAGAAACTCTGCGCCGCCGCCCAGTTCTCCTCATTCGCGGGCGAGTCCACCACGGTGCGCCAGCCGGCCCGCCGGAAGGCGTTGCTCAGCGTCAAACGGTCGCTGCCCATCAACTGGTCGTAGCGTCGCTGACTGTTCACCCACAGGCCGGACTGCAGCGTGGAATGGGCGAGCCAGCTGATGCCACCGAACGTGGGTGAGGTGAGAAAGGCGCTCTGCGAGGCGAATCCGGCCGCTGCCAACCGCCGGGTGCCGGCATCGAGCACGCTGTCGACACCGGCAGCGACGGGCGAGTCCTGCACCGCCACCCGGCCATAACTCTCGACGAAGGCGATCACCACGTTCTTGCCGTGCAGGGCCGACAGCAGGTTCGCCGGGGGTGCAGCGACAATCGGATCGACTGCCATCGCCGCCTCGAAGGCCTGCTGATCGCGGATTCCGTCGCTGATCGCCGAGACCTCGTCGTAGGCCTGCCGGGCGACGCTGGCGCTGGCCACCGGGGCACCGGGTGCGAGCTGCAGCCCGACGACAGCACTGACCAACCACAACACCGCGAACGAGGCGACGAACCGGGAGGTGGTGACCCGGTCCCGCATCGCCACCCGGCTGAGTCGACGGACGGCCAGCGGGACCAGCACGACCAGACCGATGATCAGCGCGCCGGCAGCGACGACGGACGCGACGGCGCCGAGCTGCCCGATCGATGCACCGAGCACCCGGATTGCCGGACCGATGTAGGTCCAGTCGGACAGCGGGTTGAACGGTCGGTTCAGCGATGCCAGGAAGCCCATGTCGAGGATCTTGGTGATCGTCAGCAGACCCAACAGACCACCGGCGACCATCACCACCACCCGACCGGACCTGGCCGGGAGCAACAGGAACAACGCTGCCAGGACCAGGGCCTCGATCGGGATCCGGACGAACGCGCCGGGGACCAGCCGGCTGGAGTCGTTCGGCGCGACCAGCGCGAACCAGACCAGCAGGCCGGCCAGCACCGTTGTCACCACCGCTGCGACCCGTCGTGCGGACGGTCGCCGGGTCACCGCTGCCTCGTCGCCGGCTGTCGACGCGGCGGTCTGCGACAGCGACTCTGCGCGATGACGCCACAGCCACCACACCTGGCGGCCGAACGACTCGGCCAACAACCCGAGCGCAACGACGGCGGCGGCGGTGATCAACCAGGTCGGCAGGATGTCGGCCATCGCGACGGTCAGCACCACGCCCTGGACGACGGCCACCACCTTGTTCCAGTAGCGCGGCGGCGTTCCGGGCGCGCGCAGCCACGGCAGCAGCCAGCCGGCCGCGACGAACAGGTACCGCGCGGCGCCGATCGCGAGCACCCATCCGCCGAGCAGCCGCACGTCGTACAGCGCGAGCACCAGTACCAGGAACGAGTCGACCTCCATGTCGAACCGGGCACCGACCGCCGACACCGTCCCGGTGCGACGGGCGGTCGATCCGTCGACCGCGTCCAGCAGCAACGCCACCGTCGTCAGCGCGACCATGGCGGGCACCGGCGCGGGTCCGCTGAACGAGTCCGCCACCAGGGCGGCCACCCCGCCGACCAGGGTGGCTCTGCCCAGGGTCACCAGGTTGGCCGGCCCGAGCGTGCGGGAACCGGCCCGGTGCAGGGCGCGGGCCAGCGCCACATTCGTCGTCAGCCCGACTGCGGCTCCGATCACCCATCCAGGAGCGGCCAGCCCGACGGTCCAGCCGAGAACGGCGAGCAGCGCGAGTTGGGCGGCGAGCCCGACCGCGGCGGCGGCCGGCAGCCCGCGCGCGCTGCCCACGCGAACCGTTTGCATCGCATCTCCGTATCTACCTGTGGGCCCATGTTCACGGGCGAGGCGTCGGCCGTCCGACCAACGTCGCCCGCATAGTCATAGGTTGATCGGTCATACGCCGAACGGCGACGTTCGGTTCACATCGGGACTGACGGGAGTTGAGCCGCCGTGTCCACAGCCACTCTCGCGTACTGGCTGCGGGAACCGGGCGTCGGTGAGATCCGGTCGGCGACCGTCCCGGAACCCGGACCCGATGAGGTGCTGGTCCGCACGCTGCGCACCGGCGTCAGCCGCGGTACAGAGACCCTGGTGTTCCGCGGCGGTGTCCCGCCGAACCAGTACGACGTGATGCGCGCGCCGTTCCAGGAAGGGGATTTCCCGGGCCCGGTGAAGTACGGCTACCTGAACGTCGGCGTGGTCGAGGCCGGTCCGGCCGCGCTGGTCGGTCGCATCGTGTTCTGCCTGTACCCGCACCAGACGCATTACGTG
>Ga0164306_10000360_pt1 | contig 18086 bp, 15 predicted proteins | sample Whisoiple_242_MG_FD_110213 | JGI IMG/M metagenome (GOLD analysis project Ga0164306, IMG submission 110213) | Soil microbial communities amended with fresh organic matter from upstate New York, USA - Whitman soil sample_242_MG | ecosystem: Environmental > Terrestrial > Soil > Unclassified >... | reverse complement strand
TGCGGTGCCCGCCACTGCGTCTGCCGGGTTGCGGGATTGACGCGCGCAGGGCAGAATACATCCCCACTGAGTATCCAGGGGATCAAAGAACACCGGCCCCTGGGTCGCATAGATATTGACGATGGTGGAGATATCCATGCCCGAAGCGAGCCCCAGGGCGATGATGCCGCCGGTGGAGGTGCCGGCATACACGTTGGCCTTCTTGAGGATGCTGTATTCCTTGTCCAGGGCCTGGATGAGCAGAGCGGTGATCAATCCACGGATGCCCCCTCCGTCACAGGTAAGGATGAATAACGGTTGCATGGTGGATTATCTCCTCTTTGAAATCTGGCTGAAGCCCCGCTGCACGTATATGGGTCGAAGGATCGCGAATAGAATGGGCCGGGCGGAAACTGACGGCATTGTAACATCCGTCGTCTGGTGTCCTTTTCCGCAGGGCCACCTAAAGATTGACAAAGCTCGATAAGTGGACTTAATATCATGACAAGTTCGGCAAAAAGCCGAAGCCTTTAAAGCCGTCCGAGGTCAAGGAGGTAATTCTTGAAGCGCTTGGTGATGAAGGCTCCTATCGCGAGCACCCACTCTCCCTTCACGCTCGATTCGATCATCCTGAGCGTCGCATAGACTTCAATGACGTGCTGTTCGGTCTGAAACAGGAATGGGCTTCGTGCAAGGTTGACGGATTTGATGAGGACAACTGGCAATGGAAATACAAAATCAAAACCCAGGACATCGAAGGGCGGGAGTTCACGATCATTCTTGCATTGGAGCCCGCCGCCAAAAAATTTACTGTGATTACGAGATGGCCGGATGATTGATCGTCACCACGACTGTACCAGGAACCTGAAACAACATACTGCCACCAATGCCAAGCCGTATCATTTTCTGGATTCCGGCTTGCCGAATGTATATCTTATCGGAGTCAAGTATTGGATTTGTTCAGAATGCGGAGCGCAATCAGCCGAGATTCCGGCGCCCGAGCAACTGATGAATGTAATCGGCGAATCCGTAGTCATGAAGCCAGGGATCCTGACGGGACAGGAAATAAAATTCCTACGTAAGCGAGCAGGCAAGAAAGCGGCTGACTTCGCCGCGCTCATCAATAAAACTCCCGAGCATTTCTCCAAACTTGAAACCGAGGCCCTTCCACTGCAGGAGCCCACTGACAAGCTCATCCGGCTCACCTACGGACTCTTGAGCGGGGACAAAGGGCTACTCACCCGGCTAGCCCCGAAAGTCGAGGAATGGCTGAACGCGATTGCTCCGGGCAAGAAACCACCCGAGCGGATACAGATCAAGAAGGCGGGCAAATCCTGGTCAACGGGTTCCTAGCTTTTCGTGGACTGTGATCTTTATCGCTGCTTTCATAGCTACGCGAACGATTTCCACCGGTTCGAACCTTCACAATTACTTCTATAATGGCGGCAATGATCTTCTCTGAACTTCTGTGGGGATTGGGCGTTTCACACAGCGGTGGCGACCCGGAAGTCTCCGGCCTGGACTACAACTCGCGCCGCGTGCAGCCTGGCTGGGTGTTTGTGGCCATGCGCGGCGAAAGCAGTGACGGCAATCGCTACATTGATACCGCATTGAAGCACGGCGCTGTGGCGGTGGTGACCGACTCAAGATCGGAACGCCGCAGGCAGCACGTGCCATGGGCCGTGGTCCCCGGCGGACGCCGCGCGCTGGCCCGGATGAGCGCGAATTTCTATGGCCATCCGGCGGAAAAGCTGAAGATCATCGGCATCACCGGAACCAACGGCAAGACGACCACGAGTTTTCTTTGCGAGTCGATCCTTCGCCACGTGGGCCGGTCCTCGGCGCTGATTGGGACAATCGAATACCACATTCCCGCGGCCAAGGCACTGCAATCGGCGACCGGCGCGCCATACCGGGTCCTGCCCGCGCCGCATACCACGCCGGAGGCGCTGGAGCTCAACCAGGTATTTGCCCAGGCGCTGGAAGCAGGCGCGACGCACGCGGTGATGGAAGTGTCGTCGCACGCGCTGGCGCAGGAGCGGGTGTGGGGCGTGCCGTACGAAGTGGCGGTGTTCACCAACCTTACGCGCGACCATCTGGACTACCACAAAGATATGAATAACTACTATGAGGCCAAGAGCGTCCTGTTCCTGGGTTGTGGGACCCGGCCGCCCAAAGCGGCGGCGATCAACGTGGATGATGAGTACGGGTTGGGCCTGGCGCAAACCACCAAGGCTTCATGGGAGCAGGTGATCCACTACGGGATCCAGAATGGCGAGTTCCGCGCCACCAACATCGAACTGCATCACGACGGCACGAAGTTTGATCTGTCGACGGCTTCCGGCAGCGTAAGGATTGAGACAGCGCTGATCGGCGGGGTCAACGTCTATAACATCCTGGCCGCGGCTGCGGCGACGTTTGCCTGCGGTTGTTCGCTCAAGCAGATTGCGGAAGCCGTCCGCGAATTCAAGCAGGTGCCGGGCCGGTTTGAGAAAGTGGATTGCGGCCAGCCATTCACCGTGGTGGTGGACTACGCCCATACGGACGACGCGCTGCGCAACCTCACGGCCATTGCCCGCGACTTTGCGCGTCGCGGCCTGGGGCTGGGCCGCGTGATTACCGTGTTTGGCTGCGGCGGCGATCGTGATCGCACCAAGCGGCCGCTGATGGGAGAGGCCGCGGGAAAGGGAAGCGACTTTGTTGTCCTTACTTCCGACAATCCGCGCAGCGAAGAGCCATTGCAGATTATCGAAGACGCGCTGCTGGGCCTGCGCCAGACCGGCACGCGTCATGAGGTTGAGCCGGACCGCAGAAGGGCCATTCGCCTGGCGCTGATTGAGGCCATGCCCGGCGACGTGGTGCTGATCGCCGGCAAGGGGCATGAGAAAGTCCAGATCATGCGCGAAGGTACATACCCTTTTGATGATGTGCAGGTGGCCCGGGAAGCGTTACAACAGATGAGCTACGCAGGTGGAGGAACGAAATGAAGTTGCCGTTATGGCGAATCGCCGAGTTCGTGGGGGCCAGGGGCGAGTGTGACCAGGAATCAGTCGCCATGGGGTATTCCATTGATTCGCGCACGCTCAATGCGGGCGACCTTTTTATTGCCATCGCGGGCGAGCGGTTTGACGGCCATGAATATGTGCAGGCGGCGATGGAAAAAGGAGCGGTGGGCGCCATTGTTGCAGCAGAGAAAAATGTTGCCGGCGATCCGCTGCGGTTGCTGCAAGTGGAAGACACAGTGAAGGCCCTGCAACTGCTGGGCGCGGCCGCGCGCAGGCTTTGGGGCAAGCCGCTGCTGGCGGTGACGGGCTCGGCGGGCAAGACCACGACCAAAGAAATTCTGGCCCACATCCTGGCCACGCGCTTTCGCGTGATGAAGAGTTCCGGCAACCTGAACAACCACATCGGCCTGCCGCTGCAACTGCTGAAGCTTGAAGCCGAGCACGATCTTGCCGTGGTGGAGATGGGCATGAATCACGCCGGCGAAATCCGCGCGCTGGGCGCGCTGGCGCACCATGACCTGGCGGTGGTAACCACGGTGGCCCCGGTGCATCTGGAGTTTTTTGGATCGCTCAAGGAGATTGCCCGCGCGAAATACGAGATCATTGAGACGCTGCACTCGGGCGGCGTGGCCGTGTTAAACGCCGACGATGAATATGTCTGCCAATTTGGCCGCGACTTCAAAGGCAAAGTGGTCACGTTTGGGACCAGGCGCGCGGCGGACGTGAGCGCGCACAACATCAAGCTGAACGGCGCCGAAGGATCGACTTTTGACCTGGTCGTGGGCAGCGTGGGCGAGCCAGTAACGTTTCCCCTGGTGGGCGAGCACAATATCTATAATGCGCTGGCCGCCGCCGCGGCAGCCATGGAGCGCGGGCTCACGCCGTCACAGGCGGCCGTGGCGCTTTCCGGCATCGCTCCTCCGGACAAGCGGGGACAGGTGCTGCAGATCGGCGGCGCCACCATTATCAATGATTGCTATAACTCCAACCCTCGCGCCTTGGAGGCGATGATCGACACGCTGGCCAGCATGAGGGCCGAGCGCCGGATTCTGGTTGTTGGAGAGATGCTGGAACTTGGCCCAACCGCCGAAGCGCTGCACCGTGAATCCGGCAAGCACGCCGCGGAAAAGAAGATCGACCTGGTGATTGGCGTTCGCGGCATGGCCCGGGCCGTAGCAGAAGCGGCCTGCGGGGCGGGGACCCAGGCCCAGTTTGTGGAAACGCCGGAGCAGGCGGGAGAGTGGCTGGCGCACAATCTCCGCCCTGGAGATGCGGTGCTGCTGAAGGCCTCACGCGGCGTAAAGCTGGAGCGCGCGCTGGAGGGGTTGCAGGAGAGCAGTATTTAGTTTTTAGTACTTAGTATTTAGGATAAGTCTGCATCATCTCGGAGGAACGATGAGAAATTACCGGGACTTGCAGGTTTGGAGCAAGGCTCATCATCTAACGCTGGAGTTGTATCGGATCTCTCGGCAATTTCCGCGAGAAGAGACTTACGGAATTACAAGCCAACTTCGACGCGCAGCAGTCTCGATCGGGGCAAATCTGGCAGAAGGATGCGGACGCCGCACGAGCAGTGAGTTGGCAAGGTTTGTGAGGATTGCCATGGGCTCGGCCAGCGAACTCGATTATCATCTTCTGCTCTCTCGCGACCTCGGGTTTATGGCTGCGGACGAATTCACGCGTGCTACATCTGCGCTGATAGAAGTACGCAAAATGCTCACCTCGTTCTTGAACAGTGTTGAAGAACAAATCGAAACACAATCCAGAGCGGCCGGAACAGCGTGAAAACGGGAGAATTATCTGGAAAGACGAGAATCTCTGGTCTTACTATGCAGACGGTTGTTCATACTAAATACTAAGAACTAAATACTAAATACTGTCCGGAGGACTATTGCTTTACTGGCTTCTTTATCAACGCTTATTCCAACATTTTCCTCCTTTCCGTATTTTCCGTTACGTCACCTTCCGGACGGCGTTTGCCAGCCTTACGGCGCTGTTTATGGGCATGATTATTGGCCCGGCCATCATACGCCAGCTGCGCGATTTCCAGATTGGCCAGTACATCCGTGAAGAAGGACCCAAAGGCCACCAGAAAAAAGCCGGCACGCCGACCATGGGCGGAGTGCTGATCACGATCGCCGTAATTGTGCCCACGCTTCTCTGGGCCGATCTTTCCAACACGTATATCTGGCTGGCGATTTTTTCTACCATCGCTTTCGGCGCGATTGGTTTTGCCGACGACTATATAAAGGTCGTGCGCAAGCGCAACCTGGGGCTCACCGGCAGGACCAAGCTGGTGTTGCAGTTTCTGGCCGCGGGATTTGTCGGCGTGGCGCTGGTTACGCTGACAGCCACGCGGCAATATTCCACGCACCTGATGGTGCCTTTCTTCAAGCAGTTCCGGCCTGACCTGGTGATTGAGAGCTTCCGCCATTATCCCCATCTGTGGTGGCTGGCGTTTATTCCTTTTGTGCTTTTTGTCATGCTGGTGCTGGTGGGATCGAGCAATGCCGTCAACCTCACGGACGGGCTCGACGGCCTGGCCATCGGGTGCACGGTGATTGCCGCCGGGGCGCTGACCGTCCTTACTTATCTGAGCGGCCACGTCGTATTTTCTGAATACCTGGAGCTGCAAAAGATGCCGCAGGTGGCGGAGGTAACGGTCTTCTGCGGGGCCATGGTGGGGTCGAGCATCGGGTTCCTCTGGTATAACGCGCACCCGGCGGAAATCTTTATGGGCGACGTGGGCTCGCTGGCGCTGGGCGGAGCGATCGGAACGGTGGCCGTGATAATCAAGCAGGAGCTGCTGCTGCCGTTCATCGGCGGGATCTTTGTGCTGGAAGCGCTTTCCGTGATCATCCAGGTGGCCTCTTACAAGCTGCGTAAAAAGCGGGTGTTCAAGATGGCGCCGCTGCACCACCACTTTGAGCTGGCGGGATGGTCGGAATCGAAGATCATTATTCGCTTCTGGATTCTGGCGTTGATCTTCGCTCTTTTCGCGCTTACGACGCTGAAACTGCGCTAGGTTAGCCACACCAAGCCGGCCGCAGATTTGCGCCGATCAGCGCAGATCAAAAGAATTTGCCGCGAATTTCGCGAATAAACACGAATCAAGAACCAAATATGATTCGCGTGTTTCGCGTTGATTCGCGGCTGATTGTTGGCCAATTGCCATACCAGCCTGCCGGCGGACGAAATTTCGTCCCAACCTTCGTCTCCAGGCCACGTCAAAACTAATGCCCGAAGGGGACGGCCAGGGATGGCCAGGGGACGGATGTGCGGCGGCTGGAAAATCCTGCAAGAAGCCCGGGGCCGGGCATTCCTAGAATGGGCATTTCTTAAGTTCACCAGCGCAAAAAAAAGTAAAAGCTCTTTATAAAACGTATTTATAAAGGGCTGTAATTGACCTATAGTGGTACTTCCCGGCTCGCAGTTTGCAGGAAAACTGTGGCCTGAAGATGAAGATTTAGGGGTAGTTTGGTTTCAGTTCGGTAGTACAGACAGGTATGGAAAGTGGATAAGCCGTCATTACTTTTTAGCATCGCCGAGGTAGCGCCCGCGCCCGCGGTTGAGTCCGCACCCGGTCCCGTACCCGTCCCGGAAACCGCGCCTCCGGCGCCACAGAAGCGGCGGCTGAGGCTGATCATTGCGGCGGCCGTGGTTGTTCTTTCCGTGATCGTAGTGGTGGCGCGAAAGAGCGCAGGCGGCAAGTCTGCGAATGGCGTTCAAACCACCCGTACGGCAATCGTGGAACAAAAGGATTTTGTGAACAAGGTGCGCGTCCACGGGATTGTGGAGGCGGTGGAGTCGCACACGATTGCCGCGCCGCGGCTCTCCGGCCAGGGGCTGAACACTTTGATCATCACCAAACTGGTGAAGAACGGCAGCGCCGTCCACAAGGGCGACGTGCTGGTGGAGTTCGACCGGCAGGCCCAGTTGAAGAACGTCCTGGATAAAGAGGCGGAGTACAAAGGGCTGGTGGCGCAAATTGCCAAGAAAGAAGCCGAGCAGGCCGCGGCCCGCGCCGCCGACGAAACCGAACTGAAGAAGGCCGAGGACGCGCTGAAAACGGCGGAGCTGGAAGTAAAAAAGAACGAGATCGTGTCCAGGATCGACGCGGAGAAAAACCTGGAGGACCTGGAGCAGGCCCGCGCGACCTTCCAGCAGCTGACCCAGACCTTCGATCTGAAGCGCCTTGCGGCCAAGGCCGAGAAGCGGATTCTGGAAATCCAGCGCGACCGCGCCCTGACGGCCATGAAATGGGCGCAATCCAACACGGAAAAAATGCTGGTACACGCTTCCATGGATGGAGTTGCGGTGATCAATTCCATGTGGAAGGGCGGCAGCATGTCTGACGTGCAGGAAGGCGACGAGGTGCGGGCCGGTTTCCCTTTCATGCAGGTGGTCAACCCGGCACGGATGCAGATCCGGGCCAAGGTGAACCAGGCGGACATTGAAGAGCTGCGCCAGAGCCAGAGCGTCCGCATTGGGCTGGACGCCTATCCTGATCTGGATTTCAGCGGCAGGGTTGAGAGCATTGCGGCGGTAGCGCAGACGAGTTCTTTTTCCGGCAAGGCCCGGACGGTGACCGTGCTGTTTACCATCAACGGCACCGATCCCAAGCTCATGCCCGACCTTTCCTCGTCCGTGGACATCGAGGTGGACCGCCAGCCGAACGCGTTGGTTGCGCCGCGGGACACGGTGATCAGAGAAAACGGAAAGAATTTTGTGATGGTAAAGAGCGGTTCCGGCTACGACAAGCGGGAGGTAAAGCTGGGCGCGGCGAATGACGCCGAGCAGGTGATTGCTTCCGGCGTGGAGAAAGGCGCAGAGCTGCTGCGAAACCCGAGCTGAACCAAAACCTACCACGGAGGCACGGAGAAGATCGGGTGATCGCCGTGATCTGGTGATCGGAAGGGCAAAGCTTTACCGCGGATAAACGCGGATAGTCGCGGATCGGAAAGGATCGGGGATCGGAAGACCAGGAATTTTTCACCACGGAGACACGGAGACACGGAGAAAAACGGGAAAGGCTTACCACGGATCGGAAAAGATCGGGTGATCTCGTGATCGGGTGATCGGAAAGGCAAAGCTTACCGCGGATAAACGCGCGGATAGTCGCGGATTGGGTGATTAAAAACAAAAGAACCATGGAATCTAATAGAGACAAAACGGTCCTACGATTTCTGCTTCGCCGCAGGGGCATTACTGTCCTGGCGGCCGCCGGGTTCCTGGCTGTCGCGATAGGCGCGCTGGCGCTGCATCGCACATCAGGGACAACCCTGCCCACGGCAGAGGTAAAGCGGGGCGACTTTGTCGACTACGTGCAGGTGCGCGGCGAAATCAAAGCGCTGCGTTCGGTCCAGCTCACCGCGCCTTCCATTGCCGGAGATTTGCAGATCGTAAAACTTGTGCCCACCGGCACCCTGGTGAAAGCGGGCGACGTGGTGGTCCAGTTCGATACCACCACGCTGCACACCACGCTGGAACAGAAGCAGTCAGAGCTGAAATCGGCCGAGGCGGACATTGAACACAGCCGCGCGGAGAACCGCCTGACGCAGGAGCAGCAGGCCACGGACGTGCTGCAGGGGCGTTACGACGTTGACCGCGCCACGCTGGATACCAGCCAGCAGGAAATCCTTTCAGAGATTGACGGCGCCAAGACCCGGCTGAAGCTCACCGACGCGCAGCAGAAATATAAAGAGCTGGAACAAAAGAACAAATCCACTGAAGCTTCCGGCAACGCGGAGATCGACGCGAAAAAGCTGAAGCGCGACAAAGCGCTTTTTGACGTGCGGATGACCGAGCGCCAACTGGCGTCGCTTACGCTGCGCGCGCCGGCGGACGGCATGGTGACGATCATGCCAAACTTCCGCGCCCGCAACTGGATGAGCGGCGGCTCGACCCCGGACTTTAAAGAAGGCGACCGCGCGTGGACGGGGGCGGTGGTGGCGGAGCTGCCCGACCTGAGCGTGGTGAGGGCCAGCGCGCGCGTGGACGAAAGCGATCGCGGACGGCTGAACGTGGCGCAAACAGCCACGGTGCGCATTGACGCCATTGCGGACAAGGAATTTCGCTCGACCGTGGCGGAAATCAGTCCGCTGGCCAAGCTGGATTATTCTTCCTGGCCCTTCACCAAGAATTTCGATATTGCCATACAGATCCTGGACGGAGACCCGCGCATTCGGCCGGGCATGAGCGCCACGGGGCGGATTGCGGTGGACAAGGTGACGAACGGGGTCCTGGTGGTCCCGGAAGCGATTTTTGAAAAGAACGGCGGCTCGGTGGCTTATGTGCTGCGGGGAGCGAAATTTGAAGAGCGGCAGGTACAGGTGGCGCGGCGCAGCAAGGCGTCATTATTGATCGGCAGCGGATTGCAGCCGGGAGAAAAAGTGGCGCTGAAGGATCCCACGCAGGAGAAAGCAAAGCAGCCATGAGCAAGAAGCTGGTGCGCGCCATCATCGCCGGGGCCGTGATCGTGCTGCTGGGCCTTGGCATTGCTTTCTCATTGCAGCAATTGCGGCCTGCGGCCAAGCCCATCCCCACCACGCGGGTGCAAAAAGGCACGCTGGAGCTGGACATCAACACCGTGGCCGAGCTGCACACGCCGCATTCCACCATGGTGGTTGCGCCTTCGGTGAGCGGCACGCTGCAAATCATCCATCTGCTCAAGACCGGCACGGCGGTAAAAGCGGGCGACGTGGTGGTGGAGTTTGATCCGAGCGAGCAGGAATTCAACCTGGAGCAAAGCCGCTCGCAGCTTGCCGAAGCCGAACAGGAGATCACCAAGGCCAAAGCGGATGCCGAGGTAAAGACCGCGGAAGACAAGGTGGCGCTGCTGAAAGCGAAGTTCGACGTGCGGCGCGCCGAGCTGGAAGTAAGCCGCAACGAGCTGGTAAGCGAGATCGATGGGAAAAAGAACCTGCTGAACCTGGAAGAAGCCAAACGGCGGCTGGCCCAGCTGGAGCAGGACGTGGGATCGCGAGCGGCCTCGAACACGGCGGCAGTCGCGCTGCTGGAAGAGAAGCGGCAAACGGCCCTGCTGGGCATGAAGCAGGCGCAACACAATATTGACAGCATGCAGGTGAAGTCGACCATCAATGGACTGGTTTCCATCAAGGAAAACATGGACGCCAGCGGCGGCATGATGTTTTCTGGAATGACGCTTCCCGAATATCGCGAGGGCGACCTGGTGTTCCCCGGACGGTTCATAGCGGAAGTGATGGACGTGAGCCAGATGGAAGCCGTGGCCAAAGTATTTGAAAACGATCGCTCCAACGTAAACGTGGGCCAGACCGCGGAGATACGCATGGACGCGCAGCCGGACGCGGTCTTTCCGGCAAAAGTAAAGACCATTGCCGGCATGGCTTCAAAGCGCGACTGGGGAACCGATACCATCCGCCGCTTTGACGTTACGTTTGACCTGCTGAGCCACGCGGCGGAGATGCGGCCGGGAACGTCAGCGGAAGTCCTGGTAAAAGGCGCGCAGATCAAAGACCAGCTCTATGTCCCAAACCAATGCGTGTTCGATAAAGACGGCAAGCTGGTGATCTACGTAAAGCATGGCGACAGGTTTGATCCGGTGGAAGCCAAGATCAAGTTCCGCACGGAGAACCGCGTGGCCGTGGAGAACCTGGCGGAAGGCACGGAAGTTGCGCTGGTGAATCCGGAGAAGGCGCTGAAAGAGCAGAAAGGCGCATCCGCTTCGCCGATGGGGATAGGCCAATGAGCGCCGCGCCGAAGTGGAAGAGCCTGCTGGCTGCGCGCAACTGGACGCAGTTCTTTGTCGATTTCAATCTGGGCTTTGAAAACCTGATGATGCACAAGCTGCGCTCGCTGCTCACCATGCTGGGCATGATTTTTGGCGTGGCGGCGGTGATTGCCATGCTCTCCATCGGCGCGGGCGCGCGGGCGCAGGTGATGGCCTTGATTGAACAGATGGGCGTGCGCAATGTGATCGTGGAGGCGCATGAAGCCAGCGCCTGGGAAGACATGCAGAAGGTCCGCAAGGTTTCACTGGGGCTGACGCTGCGCGATTTTCGCGTGATCCAATCGAACGTGCGAGGGATTGTCCAGAGCACGCCGCGCAAGCGGTTTACGCCGGGAAGAATGATTCCCAAACCGCAGCATGACATGCCGGTGGTATATGGGGTCGCGCCGAATTACCAGCAGATCGGCAGCCTGAAAGTGGTGGCGGGACGGTTCTTTGACGATGCGGAAAATAATCGCGCGGCGCCGGTGGCGGTGCTGGGACAGGGCGCGAAAGCGAGCCTGTTTGGACAGACCGAGGCCGTGGGGCAGTACGTGAAAATCAATGAAGCGTGGTTCCACGTGGTGGGCGTGGTGGGACCGCAGTTGAGCGCGCAGGGCTCGATTGAATCGATGCCGGCGCAGGACCTGAATAACCTGATTTATGTTCCGCTGTATGCCGCAATGTTCCGGCTGGAAGACAGCCGCAGCAACATGAAGGCCGAAATTGACGGCATCTATTTGCAGTTGACCTCGGCGCTGGATACGGTGCCCACAGCGGACGTGGTGCGGTCACTGCTGAACATTTCCCACCGCGATGCCGGCGACTTCAGCGTGATTGCTCCCGCGGAATTGCTGGCGCAGCAGCAGAGGACGCAGCACATCTTCGACCTGGTGATGGTGGCGATTGCCTCCATCAGCCTTTTGGTGGGCGGAATTGGAATCATGAATATCATGCTGGCGGCCATCCTGGAGCGCACGCGGGAAATCGGCGTGCGGCGCGCGCTGGGAGCGCGGCAGCGCGACGTGATCCGGCAGTTCCTGGTGGAAGCAGTCCTGATCTCGCTGATGGGAGGCCTGCTGGGCATTGCCTTCGGCTTCGGCATGTCGCGGGTGATCGCGTTGCTGGCCGGCTGGTCCACCGTGACCACGTTCAGTTCAATTCTGCTGGCATTCGCTTTCTCCGTTTCCATCGGATTGCTGTTCGGCATCTACCCGGCGCGGCAGGCAGCGCGCCTTGATCCGGTGGAGGCCATCCGGTACGAGTAACCAGGACAAATCGCCATGCACATTCGCAACGCGTTCACTCGCAAAAGCATGATTCGGAAAACCACGATTCGCAAAACCATGTTGTTTGGCAAAAGCATTCTGGGATTGCTGCTGCTTTCCGCTCTCAGCGCCAGCGCGCAGCTCACGCCTAACAAGCCTTCCACCGGCAATCTTTTTCATCGGCCCTCAGCGCCCACGCAGGTGCAGGGGCCAAGCCGGGTGGACGAATTCATTGTCGACGGCAAGCTGCGGTTGAGCCTGGAAAATGCCGTGTTGCTCACGCTGCTGAACAACAGCGACATCAGCGTGGACCGCGCCCAGTTTGATTTGTCGCAGTTCGCGGTGCAGCGCGCACATTCGCCGTTCGATCCATTGTTCGTGGCCGGCTTCACGCCCACGCGGTCGGTTTCGCCCAGTTCGTCTTCTCTCATCGGCGCTTCCACGCTCAGCACGCTCAGCCAGGCCACCACCACGGGTTATTCGCAGCTTTTTCAAACCGGCACCAACGTGACCGTGGGCATGACCACCACGCGCGCCACCACCAACAGCAGCTTCGCCACGGTAAATCCGTCGTTCACCTCCGGGCTGACGTTTTCCCTGTCGCAGCCGCTGCTGCGCCGCTTCGGGATTTTCGCCAACCGGGCGCCCATCATCATTGCGCAGCGCGGAGTGCGGCAGTCGCGCGCCAATTTTGAAGCGCAGCTCAATGACACGGTGCAGCGCGTGATCAACCAATACTGGGACGTAGTGCAGGCGCGCAAGACGCTGGAAGTGCTGAAGAAATCGCTGGAGCTGGCCGAAGCCAGCTACGCGCGCGATAAACGCGCACTGGAACTGGGCGCCCTGCCGCCGCTCGATATCTACCGGTCAGAGTCGCAGGTGGCGCAGCGCAAGGTGCCGGTCATCCAGGCGGAATACAGCCTGAAGCAGGTGGAAAACACGCTGCGCCAGACGCTGGGCGCCGACCTTGACGCCCGCTCCGGCGCGCTCGACCTGGAGCTGACGGATTCGGCGGAGACCGGCGGCAAGCTGGAGATCGTGGACTTGCAGGAAGCGATGAGCAACGCGCTCAAGAACCGTCCGGAGATCGAGTCGCAAAACCAGCAACTGGCCATTGACGACGCCAACGCCAAGCTTGCCGGCAACAACCTGCGTCCTGACCTCAACCTGAGCGCCACTTACGCCAGCAACGGCCTGGGCGGCATTGTGTTTGATAATTCCACCGGCACGCCCGTGGTGGTCTCCAACGGCGGGTTCGTCGATTCGCTCTCCCAGGTGGGAGGCTTTAACTTTCCCACCTACGGCATCAGCCTGCAACTGCGTTTTCCCATCCACAACAATTCAGCGGCGGCCGACCTGGGCACCGCCCTGGTCTCCAAGCGCCGCAGCCTTTACCAGATGCGCAGCCTGCAACAGACGATCAGCACGGAAGTAAAAAACGCCGTCCACGACCTGGAGCTGGCGGAGCTGGTGATTACGGCGGCACAATCTTCGCGCGACCTGGCGGCCAAGAACCTGGCGGCGGAAGAGCGCAAATACCAGCTTGGCGCGCAGACCATCTTCTTTGTGCTCGACGCGCAGAACCAGCTTTCCCAGGCGGAACAGAGCCTGGTGCAAGCGCAGATCAGCTACCAGAAAGCGCTGGCTGAAGTGGACCACGCGACGGGCAGCCTGCTGGCCAAGCACAATATGGTCCCGGCTTCGGTGACGCCGTGAGAAAACAGCTTTTGGCTTTTGGCTTTTAGCCAAAACCTGCGTTCAGTCGGCGGCTTAGTCTTACGATAGCTTTCCTCCCGCTGCGTGTTTCAGCCTGCGCGTTCGCACGGCCGCAATGGTGCGCTGCCGTTGCTCCGCGAGCGATGCGGCATCGAATGGCCATTGGCAAATCGATTCGAGCGGCCACTTAGGGTTCAGCAGCCATTGATAGGTCATGAGCGAGTGATTGCAGTTGACCATCAGAAAATCATAGCCTTCCAACTGCTCAGCCGTCGGGACCAGCCGGATGCCCTCGCCCGCAATCTGATAATAGCCAAATGCCTGCAACGCCGTAGGCACTGGATCAAGAATGTTCCACACCCGGTACGTTAGCGGCCCGTTTGCGTTGTAATAATCCCTGAACGTCTTGTCTCCCGGCGCGGGGGCCGCAAACGTGTAAACGGTGGTGGGCGCTTGCAGGGCTGAGTTCCGGTTCACGCTCACCAAAGCAAGCATGGAAGCGATAGGCCCGCCCAGGCTGTGGCCTTCGATGATGATGGAGGTTTTGGGATTTGATTTGATGGCCTGCCCAAGATAATTTTGCAGATTGAATGGCTGCAGGTTGGTATCGACGAATTGCAGAGTGGAAAAGACGCTGTAAAATCCGTCTTCCACATTGCCTGAGCCGAAGATGGGCGCAAAAGGCGTCCAGCCCACCTCAAAGTCGATCAGCCACTCCACGATGAAATACGTGCCGCGAATGGCGACGACGATCTGGTTTGCGGCCGCTGATTGCGCAACGAATCCGTAGTACTCCGGACTCGAGTCTCCCCAGAAATCGTCTGTCGCCTGCGCGTATGCCACGATCGAATACCCTGCGGGAAATTTGGCCGGCATGGGCGGTTTTTGCCCCACCGGTGTGAGCGCTACCTCATAAGCGCAGTTGATGAATTGAGCCAGGCTGGCGGCGGTATCTTTAGAAAAACTTGTCATGGTCGTTCCTTTCCAGGTTGGCGGGAAGCGACAAGTCTAATACCTGGACACCTGAGTGCCAGCGCGGGCCTTGAGCTTTTTTGCCTAAAGAAGTTTCATTTCAGGAATCGGTGGGGCTGGGATTGGTCCGTATATCGCGGGATGACTGCCCGGCCCGCTAACGGCAGGTGAGCGTGGCGGAAATAAATTTCCTGCCGCGAACGGTCCCGCTGTTGCTGATGACGGCGGGCGTGGTCGTTGCGCCCAGGCACGTGGCCAGACCGGTGTCGCTGATGCTGGTATTGCCCGGCGCGGAAGTTGACCATGTGCCTACGGTGTCAGGAGTGAGCGGACAATTGCCGCTGACGCTGGAGACGGTGGCAAACTGTACCTGATCGTCAGGCGGGGCCGCGTTATGGTCAGAGATGGCGCTTACAGGCGCTACGATGGCGGTGATGAAGCAGCTATTGCGCGTGGTGGAGCCGCCGCAGTCGATAGCGAAGACGCTAAGGAAAATCGCAGCCAGAAACAACCATAAAGTTTTCATGCGGCACCGGCTTGCTGCGCTGATTCTATACCTGTTGCCCGGTTGCCGCAGCCCTTGCTTTCTTTCTTGCGCCCCGCCAGTAAAGAAGCAGTCCGGCGCCGACGAACGCTACGGTGCAGCCGATAAGTTTTGCTTCAAACAGGACTTTGTTCTCTCCGCCCGGCGGGATCGCGGCCAGAACCATGGAGCCCAGCGTAATCAAGAATGCCAGCGATCCGGCGATCCACATGCCGGGCTTGCCGCCGGGAACCAACACGCCGTGGCCTCCGGCTTCGCGGTCTGGCCGGTGCGCCAGCTTGATCCCCGCCGCGTACATATAAAGGAAGGGAATGAAATACAGAATCACCGACATTGAAACCAGAAATTGATAGGCGCCAATCACGGTGGCGTTGATTTGGGACAGCACCAGGATGGCCGCTGAAATTACGGCCTGAATCAGGATGGAGATATATGGCGTTTTCCATTTGGGATGGATCTTGCCAAAGAACGCAGGCAGGTAATGGTCGATGCCGGCGACAAACGGAACGCGTGCCACGCCCGCAACGGTTGCGCCCACGCCTCCGGCATTTCCGACCGTAACCAGCAAAGCCGCAAGCATGCCAAACCAGGCAATGCCCAGCGCGGCGGAGCCAAAGCTGATGCCGCCGAACACGCCGTTGCGCGGATCAATCTGGTCCGCCGGCAGAAGCCACAACAGCGCCATGGTTCCCAGAACATAGATCACGGCGATGAGGCCGGTGGAAGCATAAAGCGCGCGCGGAAACGTTTTGCGCGGCTCGCGGATTTCTTCACTCATGGCGCACACCAGTTCCATGCCGGTGAAGGCAAAAGCTATGCTCGACCAGAAATTCAGCTTGTCGATGTCCGGCGGCCACTCCGGCCAGAGCCGCGGCCAGGAAAAATGCGTAGCGCTGCCGCGGTGCATCGCCAGGTAGGTCCCAATGCCCACCAGCATCACCAATGGAACGTAAGTGGAGACACCGCCGGCATTCTGCAGCCACTTGCCAATATCGAGCCCGATGATGTTGAAGAGCACCGCAATCGCCAGCAGTCCCAGCGATGCCCAGAGCAAATATCTTGGACTTCCCGCCAGCCAGGCGTACTTCGGCCCGCCGATGTACACAGACATGGCGACGCTGGCGGTGAGCAGTCCGGGAAAATAAAAGAAGGTGTAGATCCAGTATGACCAGCCGGCGACGAAACCATGGAAGTCGCCGAACGCTTCTTTGCTCCACACATAAAGCCCGCCTTCCGCGGGGTAGCGCGTGGAAAGCTCAATGATGATCAGCGCCGTGGGCAGAAAGAAAAACACTGCGGCCAGCACCCACAAGCTGATGGATGACGTGCCGTTATGCGCGGCGGCGGCAATCCAGCGCGGCCCCAGCACGGCGGCGATGTTGAACAGCAGCACGTCCCAGAAGCCCATGGCGCGGCGCAACTGTGATTGTGGAGCGGCGGTTTCCTCGGCCATTCATTCCTTCCCGGTCGATGATCGTGCGGCTAGTGCGCTGCGATCTTGAACACCATTGATCTGCCTTCGCGCTTCTTGAGTTTTCTGGCTTTGCCTAACGCCACCATCACGTAAAGCGAGTTCAGGCGGCCAAACCTCTGGCCAGCCACGCCCGGGCGTCGGCTATTCTTGCCCAGCAGGTTGGTGGTGACCTGCTCACCCGCAAACTTTTTCAGGATGATGCCGGGTATCTTTGCATCGACGACGTTCAAGTTATACCCGCCACGGCTGTTGGCAGAGAGTATCAGGTATGCCGTCCGCCCTTTGAACACATGGTAGGTCAGCCTGTCTCCTTCAGCCCGGCCAACAAACTCCAGGTTGGTGAGCAGCTCCGGAATTCGCATGGGACCTCCTTGCTTTTCGGCAAAGCTAATATACACGGGCGCTGGTTTTTTCCCTCAGCGATTTATGTTCCACCGGGGCCAGTGGTCTTTTGCAGTCGTTGCGTTTTGTTGCTGGGTAAATCGGAGCAGTGAAATGCCGGCGTCTGGGCAGGGACCTGGCATCCTTCCGATTCCATTCGGGCACAGGCAAAGAATTTGGCCCAGGTTTTCACCGCAAAGGATGCAAGGTCGCTAAGAAGGAGGGGGAAGAATGCCTCAATAAGGGAAGGAATGCCTCAATTATGCACCGCCTTACTGCTTGGTCCATCGTTTGGCGGCTTGGGGGCGATCACCGGGACGCGGAAGGGCCACAAATGAGACCCCTCCCGTCCGCAGTAGACCTTGTTAGGCGGCGACGACGGCGGCCGGCGTGAGTTTGTGCGAAGTGGAATTAATTACGTTCCACACGCTCACTTTTGGAACGCCATCCAGGAATTTATCCAGGGCCTTCAACACCGCCGGATACGTGCTGGTGATGTAGGCATCGGCTTGTTGCTTGGAGTCCCACAGGCTGATCGCGGTCACATGCGTGTTGTCATCGCTGGCGAGACAGATTTCGTCGCGGAAACCTGCCTGCTTGCGCAGCATGGGTACGATTTCCTTGTCGAGTGTCTGGGTGAAATCGTTCAGGGTGTTGGGCTTCAAGGAAATGGAAAGAGTACGAGAAAACATGGGCAACCTCCTTAAGGGTTGGGGTTGCTAAGAAGAAAGGAATCCAGAAATACTGACTTAGTCCAGCGGATCTGAATAGAGGGAGAGGTAAAACTCTCTCATCTCTTACCCTACGCTGCATGGCGCTCAGAGTCAACGCTTATCGGTTGTCGGTAGTGGGTCAGTTTGCCTGATCAAACTGCTCCCATGAATGAATCGTCATCCCGTCTATGACGACAATGGCCGGTGTCAAGTCTGAAAAAGACAGACGGGGGCATCGCGCTGGAAACGCAGTCAAGGGCGCCCGCTTTTGGCGTTCATCTTGA
>Ga0164306_10000358_pt1 | contig 18104 bp, 15 predicted proteins | sample Whisoiple_242_MG_FD_110213 | JGI IMG/M metagenome (GOLD analysis project Ga0164306, IMG submission 110213) | Soil microbial communities amended with fresh organic matter from upstate New York, USA - Whitman soil sample_242_MG | ecosystem: Environmental > Terrestrial > Soil > Unclassified >... | reverse complement strand
AACGGCGGCCCGGTCCTGCACAACACCGTTCCTATTTACATCATCTGGTACGGAACCTGGAACGGCACTGGTTCAAATACTGCCGTCACGCAGACCCTCATTCAAAATCTCATCGGAGGCCTCAGCAACAGCGGCTACGAGAAGATCAATTCCACCTATGGCGATGCCAGCGGAAACGTCAGCGGCGCAATGACTCTGGTCAAGGCCGTTTCTGATACGGGCTCCCAGGGCACAAGGCTAAGGAACGCCAATATCACCAAGGCCATTACCGCCCAGCTTACGAGCGGCGCTCTGCCGACCGATCCGAACGGCGTGTATCTGTTCCTGACCTCCTCGAACGTCAAAGAGAGTGGATTCTGCACCCAGTTCTGTGGATTCCACACCCGTCAGACGATCAACGGCGCCGACATTAAGTGGGCTTTCATCGGAAACGTTGACCAATGCCCCAACGGCTGCGAAGCCCAGACGACGGGTCCCAACAGCCCGGCGGCTGGCATTGGTGGCGCTGACGGAATGGCAAACGTGATTGCGCACGAGACGGAAGAAGCCATTTCTGATCCTGACCTGAATGCCTGGTTCGATGCGAGCGGACAGGAAAACGCCGATAAGTGCAACTTCCGCTTTGGCACGACGTCAATCGCAGGTAATGGATCTCATTTCAATCAGACTCTGGGCGGTCTCAACTTCCTGCTTCAGATGAACTGGGAAAACAGCCGCGGCGGCGGTTGCGACCAGACTCTCGGCGGAACGTTCCAGTAAACTTCATTACATTCAGCCAAGAGCCGTCCGGTTCGCTGGACGGCTTTTTTATTTCATTCGAACATTGGCGGCTCTTGTATTTCCCAAAATGGGACTCGCCTCGTTTTGAGTTTGTTTTCTGGAACAGCCAGAAGCTCGCGTGCTTTTCAGAAATAAAATCGTAGTACACTTCGCACGCGACTCGCACACAATATCCCAGGTTACTCCGGCCTCTTCTGTTCGTTTTCAGCAGACGTCGCAAAATCGCTCAAAGTGAGGTCATCAGAATGAGATCCCCCATTGGAAAGATGCATTACGTCTTTGCTTTCCTTCTTGTGATTCTGACCAGTAACGCCTTAATGGCGCAGGAATTGCTCAAGCAACATGTCGATAACCCAGGGCAAACGGCAGCCGTCGATAACCCCGGACAGACGCCAATGAAAGACACGGCGGCTACCGGCCACGTTCCTGGCGTGCTACCTCAAACCATGGACGCCATACCTGGCCCGGTTGGCCTGGCAGTTGTTACCGGCAATGGCATCAACTATCACGGCGGCCCGGTGCTGAAGGGAAACCCGGTCAAGTTCTATGTGATCTGGTACGGCAACTGGAACGGCACGGGATCAAATAGCGCCGCCACAGTCAGCCTGGTTGAGCACTTCATCAACACGCTGGGCAACACGTCCTATGAGAAAATCGCCACAACCTACGGCGACAGCACCGGCAACGTGAGTGGCAACGTAACCCTGGGCGGCGCAGTCTTTGTGAGCAGCGGAACCAACCTGAGCGACGCCCTTCTGCTGACCACGGTCAAAAACGCCCTCACCAGCGGCGCGCTGCCCACCGATTCCGGTGGCGTGTATTTCGTGCTCAGCTCTTCCAACATCAATGAAACTTCCGGATTCTGCACACAATATTGCGGTTTTCACACCCATGCGACCATTAACGGCGTGGACATTAAATATGCATTTGTCGGCAACCCTGACCGCTGCCCAAGCGCTTGTGAAATCCAAACCACGGGCCCGAACAGCCCAGCCACGGGCGTCGGCGGTGCGGACGGCATGATCGATGTGTTCGCGCACGAACAATTTGAAGCCATCACCGATCCTGACCTGAATGCCTGGTTTGACTCCAGCGGCCAGGAAGACTCCGACAAGTGCAACTTTAACTTTGGCGCCACCAACACCTGCGTTGCGGGCAGTCTATGCAGCCCGGCGGGCATTGCCGCGCATGCAAAGTGGAATGTAAGCTTTGGCAGCAACGATTGGATGATTCAGCAGCAATGGAAGAACTCTGGTGGCGGCGGTTGCGTCCTGCATCTGTAATTTCTGAAGTCAGGATAGTCGTTTTCACTGGCCCGTCCGCTCAAGGTGGCGGGCTTTTATTTGATTAGAATAAAATCATCAGCCAAAGGAGAGAGTTTCAGATGCCGGTCCGCTTCTTTCGTCGCCTAATGCCAGTCCTCATTGCAGTCACCGTCTTTGCAGGAGCGCAGGAGCCGGTGAAGCCAAAGTTGACTCCCCGGATCGTTACCGCGACAAGGCAGGTGACGATGTTCTCTGACCTTGAGATACAAATGCTCAAAGCCGTGCAGAAAAAAGATAAAGCTGCGTTGCAAACGATGCTGACAGACGATTGTGTCATCGGGATGCCAAATGCCGATCCATTGCCCGGCGATGAGTGGGTGGATTCTGTAATGGCAAAGGATTTCACTTTGAAATCCTTTGCCATGCGGGAAGTTTTTGCGGTGGACCTGGGCAATGCGGCGGTTGTTAAGTTTGAGCGTCGTCAGGACGCCATCAACAAAGGCAAGGCTGAGAGCGGCGAGTTTTTTGTCGTGGACGTATGGAAGAAAGATGGCGACGCGTGGAAGCTGGCAAACCGCTTTGTCTCCAAGACGAACTCCGAGTCCTCGATACCTAAAACTCCAACTAAACCCACGGGGAAGCAGTAGCTGTTTTCACGACCGGTTTGCGTCCTCCAGCAATGTGCGCAGCCGGTCGGTGTCTTCCCGGGCGGCATCCGTCACAATGTAATACTGCAGGCTGCCCTGTTGCCATCCATTCACCACAAACGTCTGATTGCCGGCAGAAGGTTCGTTGCGCACGTCGCGCGACTGGAAGATGAAGGCGGATATTTTGTGCTGCCGTACCTGGTACACCAGTTGAACGCCAGGGGAATGCTGGACGTAGACCAATTTGGCCCCTATCAGCTTGAAGGGTGAATCGGCGGCCAGCTCTGGAGGATTGAAGGTAAAGGGAAGCTTGCCCTGGAACCATGGCTTTACCGTATGTTTGTCGCTCGAGATTACATCCACCGGATAAACGCTGGCCAGCATGATCACATGCTGATCGATCAATTGCGCAACCGTGGCGCCAGGCGCGGACGAACGCGAGAGCCACGCGAATGACAGGACTGCGAGCAAAACCGCGGATGCCGCAATGGCGCTCCACCTAAGCCACGGTCGCGCGCTTTCTCTTGGACTGATTTGTTTCCGCACGCTGGCATAAAGCTCCGGCGGCGCGGCAAAGCGCTTAGCGGCCACGCGCACGGCCTTCTTCAGCTCCTGTTGTTCCAGCACCGCGGCAGCGCATTCGGCGCAGCTTTGCAGATGGCCGGTGAAAGCCTGCTCCGCGGCCGGCTCCAGTTCGCCATCTACATAAAGCCCGATTTTATTCCGCCATTCACAGCTTTTCACTTTGCACCCACAATCTTTTTCTGGCCCGGCGCTGCAATAATGTATTCGCGCAGTTGTTTTCTGGCCCGCGCCAGCCGCGACATCACAGTGCCAATCGGAATATCCAGGGCCTCGGCGATCTCCTGATATTTCATCTCTTCCAGATCGGCCAGCAGGACCACTTCCCGAAACGCCGGCGGAAGGTCAGCGATCGCTGCCTGCACCAGCTCGGTGTCAGCGCGGCGAATCAACGCGACCTCCGGCGTTTCCTGGCTGATGGAAATCTCGGCCAGGCCCTCTTCATCTTCCTGCTGCGTATTCCGCCGCTCCAGCCCGGTCCTGCTGGTCAAAAACGTGTTGCGCAGGATCCGGTACATCCAGGCGCGAAAATTTGTGCCCTGCCGAAATGACGAGAACCCCTTGAGCGACTTCACGAACGTTTCCTGCACCAGGTCGCGGGCCTCGTCCGCATCGCCGCTCAGCCAGCGGGCAAAGTTATACAGTCCATCCAGCAGCGGGACCGCCAGCATTTCGAAGTCCTTGTTTTCCAGACCGCTCACATTCCCTCGCGCAACAACGGTGGCGGCCATAATGTTATTCCCCTTCGTGGAACTTTCACACCTGAAATGCCCGCCTGCTCAATAAAAGACCTGGAGCCGATTGCTTCATTCGTGGCGCCAGTCACACCGGAGCGTTTACGCCGCTCAGGAACCCGCCCAGATGGGCCGTGAGCGCCACGACTGCCGCCGCCAATGCTTCCAGGGGCAATCGGTACAGCGGCAGCGCGCGCTCCGGCTTGCGGGCACGGAAATGCAGCCACCATACCAGCCAGATCAGCGCAGTCGATGCCAGTCCCAGCAGCAAATGCAGCAGCAGAGTGCCTTTGAGTCTCTGACCTTCGAGTTGCCAGCGCCACGCCATCAAGCCTGTAGCCACCGCCGGCACCGACGAAAACGCTGCCACCGACAGATTGAAGTACGCCACAGTGTCGAACACAGCTGCCCGCTTCCACTGCGCAAGAAAGTCACAAGCAACGCTCACCAGAAATAGCGCGATGGGGAAGTGAATCAACACCACATGCTGCGCGTGGCGCGCGAACAGGACCGATTTCAGATCGAAGGGGTTCATGCGCTTCCTTTACTGCACCACAATCTTGCCGGTCATCTTGGGATGGATCGAGCAGAAGTAGGTATAAGTGCCTGGCTTGGTAAAAGTGTAGGTAAACGAATCATCCGTATCGAGCGCCTTGGACTTGAAACTGCTGTCGTCGCCGACAACGTTGTGTGGGATATCGTCCTGGTTGACCCAGCGGACCGTGCTGCCCACAGGCACCGTCAGCGGATTCGGCGAAAAAACAAAATTGTCGATTTTGACCTGCGCCGCGGGCTTATCTTCCACCGTCGCGCCAAAGGTCCTGGACCGGCCCGCCATCATGAGAAGCACGATGGCGAGCGCGGCGAAACCCAATGTCAGAACTGTTCTTTTCATCTCTTGATACTCTCCTGCCTTTGCTTTCCAAAAATTACTCCAAAGTCGAATCGACCACGGCCAGCGCGTGTTTGCCCTGGACGTAGTTCACGTCGCGGATGCCGAGCACGCTCTTCAATTGCTCGGCTGGAACTTTCATGGGCCCGGGTGAAGGCGCTTCTCCGGGTTTTGGCTGCGGAAAGGCCGTGGAAGCCGCGGTATGGAACGTCACGTTGCCCTCCACCTTCTGCATGGTCTGGTGGATGTGCCCGTTGAGCACGGTTACGGACCCGAACTTCTTGAGATAGCCCAGCGCCTGCGCGCTGTCGTCCGTGCCCCAGCCCCATTCCGGATAAACGCTCCACAACGGAATGTGCGCAAACACCACCACCGGCGTGCTTTTGGAAAGATGCTTCACGTCGTTTTCCATCCATTCCAATTGCTCCTTGCCCAGACTGCCCAGCCCGCCCGCCTTCAAGTTCATCACGTTCACCAGCCCGATAAAATGCACGCCCTTCTGATCAAAGCTGTACCAGCCTGCTCCTTTGGCGTTTTTGCCATAGCGTTCCAGATATTGCTTGCCATCGTCGCCGATCACGTCATGCTCGCCCGGAACGTAGAATATGTCTTTGGCGCTCGCGCCCTTCAGCAACTGCTCAACGCCATCAAATTCTTCCGGCTTGGAAAGATGCGTGATGTCGCCGGTGTGCAGAATGAAACCAGGCTGCGTGGGCAATGCGTTGATCTTGTCGATGGCGGCTTTCAGCGTGCCGGCAACGTCAGTATTGGCCGGCTTGTTGAAGCCCATGTGGCTGTCGCTGATCTGCACAAAGCTGAGCTCGCCCTTCGTTTGTTTGGCAGTGAGACCGGAAAGCCCGCTCAGGCTGTACGATTTGAGTACTCCGCCTTGTATCACGCAAAAGGCCCCGGTGCCTGCCCAGGCCATGCACTTCAAGAAACCGCGGCGATCAATGCCGTCATGGTTGTGGTCATGCAGTATTTCATCTTTTGCTTTGCCGGACATTCGTCCTCCTTCGTACGCAGAACTTTCGTGTGACGCGCTTCCTCTTCCCGCATACGCGTCTGTTCATGTAACTGGCCGGCCGATGAAATATTCCTTGGTTTAAACAAGAAAAAGCGCAAATAAGAAAAGCTCAAAGCAGAAAAGCTCAAAGCGGCAAAGCTCCAAGCGGCAAAGCAGGAGAGATAAACAATTCTTAACCTACGTCCGGCCTCCGCCGGCGCTGAGAATATCCTTATTTCGCGCAGCCAGCCCCGGGACGGCGCGGGAATGCATCCAACCTGTTAGTATCCTGCGGCAGCAACTTTTCTGGAGATTCTTCTTTTGTTTGGCGGCGTCACAATCAGGACCGTTTTGGTGGCAATCGCGCTGGTCGCTTTCTCCTGGCAGCCATGTGCTGTGGCCCAGAGCGTCCAACCCAGCATCACCGCTCACACACAAAATCCTGACGCGCTGCTCGATCAAAGCTTCAATGCCATGTACAACCTGCGGTTTGACGAAGCGTTCCGCCTGGCTGAAGCCGCCAAACGCATGGCAAATGACGATCCCGTTCCCTGGATGGCGCAGGCATGCGCTGTGCTCTTCCGCGAATTTGACCATTTGCATATCCTGCGCAGCGAGCTGTTCGGCGTAGACGAGAGGTTTATTGACGGTCCAGCCATGGCCTGGGACCCGCAAAGGCGCAAGGATTTTGACAACGCGCTGACCGGCACGGAAAAGCTGGCGCAGCAGAGACTCAAGCAGGACAAGAACGATTCCAGGTCCCTCTTTGCTCTCACGCTGGTAACCGGCTTGCGTGCCGATGATGCTGCCCTGATCGCCAAGAAAAAATTCAGCGCGCTTTCTTACACCAAAGCGGCCAACGGTTACGCGGAGCGCCTGCTGGCGCTTTCGCCCGATTACTATGACGCTTATATCGCGACCGGAATGGGAAAATACATTATCGGCAGCAAGGCTGCTCCGGTGCGATGGATGCTTCGTCTGGGCGGATTCAAAGGCGACCAGGAGCAAGGCCTGAAAGAACTGGGGCTGGTGGCTGATCATGGCCGTTTTCTCATGCCCTTTGCCCGCATTCTGCTGGCTTTTGACGATCTTCGCCACAAAAACACCGCCGCGGCGCGCAAGAAACTGGAGTGGCTGCGCGAACACTTCCCCAATAACCCGCTTTTTTTACAGGAAATTGCCAAATTGGACCATCCTGCGCCCGCCCCGGGCCAGAACTAGCGCTTCTCGGTTACAATAAATACATCCCGCATTGAAGGATCGCCCCGCCCTGCCCCAGGGGAGGTGCATTGCTTGGTGCCTCTTTGGGGACATACCCTTTCGTACATCGGCAAAGCCGGTTTGACCTGTTAGCATGCCGTTACCTGAAGGATTTTTTGGAGAGCATTTTGGAACTCAGAAATTGCGCGAAAACCGTAGCCTTATCGATCGTAGCCTTGCTGTCGCTGGTTTCAGTTGCGTCAGCCCAGGCCCAAGTCCAGAACGTGGCGTCCAAACCGCCATCGGTTGAGGACAAACTGGCCCAGTCCTATCGCGCGATGTATGACCTCAAGTTCCAGGACGCCTTCAAGGCCGCCGACGAAGCCAAGGCCGTGGCCCAGGACGATCCCCTGCCCTATGTGGCGCAGGCATGGGTCGCCTTTTTCCGCGAGCTTGACCGCCTGCACGCTCTCCGCAGTGAAGTCTTTACCACTGACGATAACTTTAACGGCCGCGAATCCTACGCCTGGGAACCTGAAAGCAAGAAGACTTTTGACGCCGCGCTGGATCGCGCGGAAAAACTGGCGCAAGACCGTTTAAGCCACAATCCGAACGATGCCCGCGCGCTGCTGGCGCTCTCGCTTACCAACGGCCTGCGCGGCGACGACATGGGCCTCTTCACCAAGAAGGACCTCAAAGCGCTTTCCTATATCAAGGCCGCAACCGGTTATTCGGAAAAACTGCTGACACTCTCTCCCGATTCCTACGATGCCTACGTGGCCACCGGCATGGGCAAATACATCATCGGACGCAAATCAGCGCCGGTGCGCTGGGTGCTCCGCATGGGCGGCTATAAAGGCGACGAACAGGAAGGCATCAGGGAGCTTGCTCTGGCTGCCGACCATGCGCGTTACCTGGCTCCGTTTGCCCGCATCCTGGTTGCCTTTGAAGACGTCCGCCGCAACAACCCGGCTGAAGCTCGCCGCAAGCTGGAAGACCTGCACCAGCAGTTCCCCGACAATCATTTGTTTCTGGAAGAGCTGGGCAAGTTGAATCGCACGTCAGCGCAGTTGACCCGTCAGGGCAACTGATCCCAAAGCCAGGGTCGCAGCCCCCAGAATCTTTCCCGTGGGCCCTTCCTGCACAAAGACCACAGCGCGCAGGTCCGCGCGTTTCCAGTCCTTGTCCAGTTTGAGCGGCACGTTCGCTGCAAAACTGCCTTCGTGCAGCCGTCCCAGATTGCGCAGCTCGCGCACCACTGCCGCGTGGTGCAGCGTGCGGCCTCCGTTTTCTCCCGAGCCAACCTGGGTGGTCAGGTTGTCTTCCGTGATCGCCAGGACTACTTGAGCGTCTTTGGCGGAAACCGGCGCCTTCGCCTGCACAGTAAGCTGGTCCGCGACGGCGGTAGAAACTTTCACCGTCGCAACCTCCGGCTGGCTTGCCGCCTCGCGGATCGTTCGCTGCGCGTGCCCGGCATCATTGCCCACAAACTCCACTGCGCCATCCACCACCATTTCCGGCGTGTATGGCCCATCCACGCGCAGGCTTTCCGTGTACTGCTCTTGCCGCCGGCTGAACTCGGCCGAAGAGAAACGGTCTTTCCATCCCAGTGAATTCCAGTAATCCACGTGGAACCCGAGCGGGATCACCTCGATGTTCTTGGCGGAAAGGTCCTGCCGCAGATGTGCGAGCAACTCATCCGCCGGCGGACAACTGGAACAACCCTCGGAAGTAAACAGCTCCACCACCACGGCCTTGCGGGGCGCGCCGGGTTCAGAGGTCTTGGCCAGTACGATGGAAAGAGAAACCGCCGCTAATGCCAGGATCGCCAGAGTTGTGAAACGTGCCATGCGCATTAGATACGCCTCTTTTCTGTTTTGGTGCAGTTTAAAGCGTCTTTAGTCGCTTCTGTTTTTGGTGCACTTAAAGCGTCTTTAGTCGCTGTAGTCTTTTTCAATTCGTCATCCTGACGGCCGTTAAGCGAGCGCGCGCATTCGGGTCCCCGTTCACGCCCGCTTTTGGCGTGAATGGGCAGAGCGCGCGAGTAGGCCGGAAGGACCTTGTGTTTCTTTGAAATAGCTACAGTGCTTAAGAAACTGCATGACTCTCCGTGAGCGGCGAGTAGTGATTCAGTTTGATTTCCACAGCTCAGAAAAGCCAATTTCCTCAAAAGAAGTCTAGGTCTTAAAAGACGTCTACACCTTGTCATCCTGAGCGTCGCGCGAGTTCCGGCGGAGCCGGAATCAGCGCAAAGTCGAAGGATCCCGAGAATCTCTTCCTGCCCATGCTGCGACAGGGAGTTCTCTTAAAAACATTTTCCTCTGCAATTTATTGTCTTGCAGTCGCATTGACATACCGGGAAAAAGCCTGGAGAGAATTCCCTGATGCGGCATTAGCGATGGATGCATGCTCGGGATGGTTCGACTCGTCCTCGCCTCTCCCGCTACGCGGGATCGTTCGGGCTTCGCTCACCAAGACAGGAGGATGCTGTAATTTTCAAACTGACCACTATCGTGCGGCGAACGTACTCAAAAGTTTACTCCCTGGTAAACTTTTTCGTCCTACCCACCCCCCTTAGGCACTTTTGTTGCAAACAAAGAGCAAAGTGCAATTCGACCGAACGGTGACCGAGCGGTCGAAGCCGCTTTTTCGCGTCCAATCGACCTCGAATCCGTAGCAATTTTTTTGCTCGTCCCGATTGCCGATTTTACTCTTTGGTTAACAGCGGTTCACAGCCCAGAGATTCACTTCCGACTTGATGAACGGCACGAGCCTGCGTCAGCTGTCACTCTACTTGCTCTTGATCGTTATGTTGTCAAAGACCCTTGGACACAAATCCGCCTGGGCGGCTCGAAACCCAAAAGAGTGTATCGCATTTTGTTCGCCAATGTCAAGAGCTTTCATAGTCCGGAAATCGATTTTGTCCACTACTAAAATTCGTCATCCTGAGGTCCGTGAACGAGCAAGCGTTTTCGGGCCCCATTCGCGCCCGGTTCTGGCGTGAATGGGCAGAGCTTGCAGCCGGGGTCCCCAACACGCGCGGTTTTCGCGTGGTGGGGTGGGAGTAGGACCGAAGGACCTTGTGCTTGGCTATGCCGGTCTAGATCGGTTCCATAGTTGCTGGACCCGCACGGGGTGGAGCAGGCATTTATGTGTAAAGGATGTCATGAGACTGAACACATTTATGCCTGCGGCAATAGCCGTTGAAGAAATGTTCCCCTACTCCTTTACCGCAATCCCCAAGGTCTTCATCTTGCGGTACAGATGGCTGCGCTCCAGCCCCAGCACTTCCGCCGCGCGCGTCACGTTGCCGTGGTTCTCGTCCAGCTTTTTCAGGATGTAATCGCGCTCATACGCTGCGCGGGCCTGGTGCAACGTAGAAAATCCCGCCGTCGACCGACCTCCTTCGCGATGGATCAGCGGGGGCAGGTGCTTGCGCTCGATCTTGTGCGCCGTCGGATTCATGATCACCAGCCGCTCAATCACGTTGCGCAACTCGCGCACGTTCCCAGGCCATGAATAGCGCGAGAGCGTCTCAATCGCCTCGTCTGTAATTTCGCGCGACCGCCGGCTGTAAGCCGCGGAAAACTCTTTTAGAAAATGTTTTGACAGCAGCGGGATGTCTTCTTTGCGCTCGCGCAGCGGCGGAACGTAAAACGGGATCACGTTCAGCCGGTAGAACAGGTCCTCGCGAAAATTGCCTTTTGAAATTTCCTCTTCCAGGTCTTTGTTCGTGGCGGCGATCACCCGCACGTCTACCTTCACCGGATCGTCATCGCCCACCGGCGTAAATTTCTGTTCGTCGAGCGTGCGCAGCACCTTGGATTGCGTTTTCAGGCTCATGTCGCCCACTTCATCCAGAAACAGCGTGCCTTCGTTGGCTTTTTCGAACTTGCCTTCTTTGTCGCTGGCGGCGCCGGGCAGCGCTCCTTTGCGGTGGCCGAACAGCTCGCTCTCAATCCAGTCCTCCGGGATGGCGGCACAGTTCACTTCCACAAACAGCTTGTCTTTCCGCAGGCTGTTGGCGTGGATGGCGTGCGCCACCAGTTCCTTGCCCGTTCCGGATTCGCCATAAATCAGCACGCGTCCGTTGGTCGGCGCCATTACCGCGATCTCATGGCGCAGCGCCTTCATGGGAATGCTTTCGCCCACGATCACGCTCTTGGCCTGGAACTGCTTCTTGAACTCGGCATTCTCCAGCCGCAGCCGGTGCGCTTCCAGAGCGTTCTTCAGCACGATGAGCGTCCGGTCCAGCGACAGCGGTTTTTCCAGGAAGTCGAACGCGCCCAGCTTGGTGGCGCGGACGGCGGTTTCAATCGTCCCATGCCCGGAGATGATCACCACTTCTGGCGGGTCTTCCAGTTGGCGTATGCGCTCCAGCGTCTCCAGCCCGTCGATGCCCGGCAGCCATATGTCGAGCAGCACGGCCTCGCACGAGCGTTTCTTCAACTGCTCCAGGCAGGCCTCGCCGCTCTCCGCCAGCAGCACCTTGTAGCCTTCGTCTTCCAGGACGCCGCGCAGCGACTCCCGGATATCGCGTTCGTCATCCACCACCAGGACGCTATGCACTCTGTGACTCCGATGCCGCCATCGCCAGCGGCAGCTCCACCAGGAATTTCGCGCCCGCCGGCTTGTTCTCTTCCACCCGGATCGAGCCATGGTGGTCTTCAATGATGCGCCGCACGATCGCCAGCCCCAGCCCGGTTCCGCGCTTCTTGGTGGAGAAATATGGCAGAAACAATTTTTCTTTTACCTCGCGATTGATGCCATGGCCGGTATCGGCAATCATGATCTCCAGTCCGTCGCGCCCCTCCAGCAGCGACGTGGTGATGTGGATCTCGCGCACGCGGGAATCCTGCATGGCTTCAGCGGCGTTATCGATCAAATTGGCCAGCGCGCGCTTGATCGCCTCCGGGTCGGCCATGGCCAGCGGAAGGTGCGCGTCCAGCTGCTTCTCCACGCGTATGCCGTCCAGCCTTCCATTGAACATGGCCAGCGTGCCCTCCACGATTTCATTAATGTCGGCCGGCCGCGGCTGCGCCGCTGGAAACCGCGCCAGTGAAGAGAACTCGTCCACCAGCGAACGCACGGTCTGGACTGCTTCCGTGATCGTCTCCGTGCAATCATGAATCACTTTCAAAGACGTCTCGTCCGGCGCCAGGCCGCGCTCCAGGTGGCGGCGTATGCGTTCGGCGGAAAGCGCAATCGGCGTAAGCGGGTTCTTGATCTCATGGGCCACGCGACGCGCCACCTCGCGCCACGCGGCTTCGCGTTGCGCCTTGAGCAGTTCGCTATAGTCTTCAAAAACCACCACGTATCCCAGCCTCTGTTTGCCGTGCTGCACTGAAGAGACGGTGACGCTCACATTGAGCTTGTCCTTGTCGACGGGAATTTCAAATTGTCCGGCCGTCACTGACATGCGGTCCGCCCTGCGCAGCAGGTGCTCCAGGTCCGCCGCCGTTTCGTCGTTGAAGACCTCTCTCAAGGTTGAGCCGGTTACCGGCGCGCCGCCATTGGGCCAGAACATCCGTCCAAAAGCCACGTTGCTGTGCGTCACGCGCCTTTCCGGGTCCAGTGATAGCACGCCGGTAGGAATGTTTTCCAGAATGGTCTCGATGTGCCGCCGCCGCTGTTCCAGCTCCGTGTTCGTTTCCGTCAGCGCGCGCGCGGACTGGTCAATCTTCATGCGGCTTGATTCCAGCTCCGCGGCCATGTTGTTGAACGATGAAACCAACTCGCCCAGCTCGTCCGCGGCGGAAACTTCCACACGATGCTCCAGGTGGCCCAGCGAGATCTCCCGGGTGGCTTCCGCCAAAGCTTCCACCGGTCGCGTCACCAGCTTGGCCACAAACAAAGACGACCATGTGGCCACAAAAAGCACCAGCACCGTCAGCATCGTCAGCAGCAGCATGTAAAGGCCGCGAATGCGTTTGGCTTCATGCCCCAGCGTGTCGTAGTCGTGCTGGTCCTGGTTGATCTGCTCCAGCGTCGGAGAAAAATCCTTGGGCAGAGGCAGGCCGATCAGGATTGCCCCTGACTTGCCCGCTGGCGCCACGGCCACCAGGTATTCCGCGTTATGGAACACCCATTTCTCCGGCGACTGCTGGAGTTTCTTCGCGTCAGGCAGCGATTGGCGCAACATGGCCCACGGACGCGGCAGGTTCCAGCTGGCCACGGCGTCGCCATCGCGCATGGCCACCGCAAAGCCGTTTTGCAGCGTGTGCTGGTGGCGGCGAAATTCGTGCAGCACTCCGCTGTAATTCGCGGTCTCAAAAGCGTGCTGGATCTCTGGAGACTCGGCGATGTCCATTGCCGTATGGCGGGCGCTGTCGCCCTGGGAAGTCGTGAGCAGCGCGGCTACGCGGCCGGAGCCCTGGTGCAGCGCGTTGACCGGACTGGAAAACCATTTATCGATCGACCGGTTCATCAGCCCGTAAGCAAACATGAACATCACGATTGCCGGAGCGAAAGAAAGCACCAGCGCTCCCAGCAGCATGCGCGTGCGGAACCGCGAGCCCAGCACGCCCAGCCTCCGCTCGGCATACAGCTTGAGCAGGTTGCGAAACAGGACGAAGGTGAGCACCACCAGCAGCAGGAAAACCAGCGCGGAAAGCGCCACCAGCCCCAGCGTTTGCCCGGCGGAATCAGGCCGCAGTTGTTTGAGGTTGAATGCCTGCTGGGAAAAGACCACGCCAAAAAGCAGCACGATGCCCAGCGCCAGCGGAATCAGCAGGGCGCGCCGCTGCGTGAGGGGAAGCGAACGATTGCTTTTATCCGGCTTCTTTTCGGACACAATACTGCTCGCGCGTCAATTAGCAAGATCCGCGGGAGTCCTGCGACTCATTATAGCTGGATGCCATCACCGTGCGGAGTAGACGCCGCTCAATATGAAAAGGTGGCTCTAATGCGCGCAAAAATTTACTTGTGCCCAATTTGGGTACAGCCTATTATTAGTAATATACGATAGTGGGCGTGAGAGTAATTGCGCGCCGAACTTTGAATGATTTTTCTGAATCTTTGGGGACCAGCAAAGACTACAAGGCTGTAAAAGCAGCTTTGGATGCGTGGTTTCATGAAGCGCAAGCAGCAGTTTGGAACTCACCCGCCGAGGTCAAAGAGAGTTATGGGAATGCAAGCGTCGTTGGCAAGGACCGCGTTGTCTTCAACATTAAAGGAAATGACTATCGGCTTGTAACCGCCATTGATTATCAGAGAAAGCTTGTTTTCATCAAGTGGCTGGGAACGCACAAGGAATACGACCGGATTGATGTTAGGACGGTGCAATATGCGCATAAAGCCGATCAGAAGTGAAGCAGATTATGACGCAGCGCTCCATCGAGTAGAAGCGCTGTGGGGCTCGGCTTCAGAGACCCCGGAAGGCGATGAGCTCGATGTCCTTGTCCCTTTGATTGAGGCATATGAGCGGGAGCATTATCCGATCGATTTGCCGACCCCTATTGACGCCATTAAGTTTCGACTGGAGCAGCAAGGCAAGGACTATACGTCTTTAATCGGAGTCATCGGGCAGCGGACTCGGGTCTATGAAGTAATGAGAGGTGCTCGGCCGCTTTCGCTGAACATGATCCGTAAGCTGCACAGCAAATTGGGTATTCCGGCGGATGTGTTGATACAGTCCCCTCTGCCTCCAAGGATGCGCGCGAAGAGAGCATCTGCCGCCCGCAATAAAAGACCCCGAGCGATTCGACGGGCAATCTGAACCGTTAGCGCCGTTGATGCAGATCGTTGCGAACGGTTTCGGTTGTGATCGTGAGTGGCCGGCAGGTCCGAAACCGAGATTCGACTACTCCACCGTATCTATCTGCGCGCGCTGCAGCCGGTCAGAGAAATCGATGTAGCACGATTTCCACTGTGTGTAGAAGTCAATAGCGCCCAGCCCGCCTTCGCGGTGTCCGTTGCCTGTCGACTTGGTCCCGCCGAAGGGTAAATGCACTTCAGCCCCTATGGTTGGCGCATTTACGTAGGTGATGCCGGCGTAAATGTCGCGCATGGCGCGGAAAGCCTTGTTCACGTCGCGCGTGTAAACCGAAGACGAGAGCCCATAGGTAACGCCGTTGGCGATCTCGATTGCCTGGTCGAAAGATTCAACCGGGATCAGGCTCAGCACCGGCCCAAAGATCTCTTCCTGGGCAATGCGCATCTTCTCATTCACGTCGGTGAAGATCGTCGGCTCAAAGAACCATCCATAGGCGTGGTCGGGCGTGTTCAGGGCCTTGCCGCCTGCTTCCAATTTTGCGCCTTCATTTTTCCCGATCTGGACATACTTTTCCGTGGTCGCAACTTGCTGTTCGTTGATCTGCGGGCCCACTTCCACGCTTTCGTCCTGGCCATTGCCGACTTTCAGCCGCTGGGCGCGATAGATCAATCTGTCCGCAAACTGCCGGTACACGCCTTTCTGCACGATCACGCGGCTGGCCGCGGTGCAACGCTGTCCGGTGGTGCCAAAAGCGCCCCACAGGACGCCTTCCAGCGCCAGGTCCAGGTTGGCGTCGTCCAGGATAATGATGGCGTTCTTGCCGCCCATTTCCAGCGAGCACGGCTTGAAGCTTCGCGCCGCCGTTTCTCCCACAGTGCGGCCCACTTCGCTCGACCCGGTGAAGGAAATGGCCTGCACCTGGGGGTGCTCGGCAATCGGGGCCCCAACTTCCGGCCCAAAACCGGTCACAACGTTGACCACTCCCTTGGGCAGACCGGCATCGGTGAGCGCTTTCAGCAGGTTCAGCGTGGAAAGCGGAGTGTCTTCCGCCGGCTTGATCACGCATGTGTTGCCGCACACCAGCGCCGGCAAAAGCTTCCATGAAGGTATCGCCATGGGAAAGTTCCAGGGAGCGATCATGCCGCACACGCCAATCGGCATGCGCACCGCCATGGCAAATTTGTTGGGCAGTTCCGAAGGCACGGTCGCGCCGAAAAGCCGCCGGCCTTCGCCCGCCATGTAATAAGCGGTGTCCACGGCTTCCTGCACGTCGCCGCGCGTTTCCTTCAGCACCTTGCCCATCTCGCGCGTCATCAGGCGGGCATAATCTTCTTTGCGCTCCAGCAGAATTTCTCCTGCGCGGTAGATGATCTCGGCGCGCTTGGGCGCGGGAACCAGCCGCCAGCGTTCAAAAGCCTGGCGCGCGGCGGAGACTGCATCGTCCACATCGCGCTTGTCTGAGCGCTGGAAAACCCCGATCACGTCGCGCGTGTCGGCTGGGTTAAGGTTTTCGTAGGTCTGGCCGCTGCGTGACTCGACCCATTCACCACCGATGAAATTCTTGAAAACTTTGGCTGCCATTGGTACAGAAGTTGCCTTTCGAGAGAATCAAACCCTCTATCGTACCATTTTGGGCCTCGTGCGCGGGCCAGGCAAGTTGCTGGATCTCCCATGAAAACGGCGAAGCCCATGATAATAAGAGGCTTCGCAAACCTGTAGGACGCGTCCGCGTCTCTCCGGCCGCGAAATTACAAGCGGGGGCGCTGGGACCGGGCAAGTTCATAAAATTATGCTAATCTGGGCACATAATGTATTGTTGTGTTCTAGAATACGTTCCATGTAACTATATTTACTAGCTTGGCAGATACCTTTAGAAACTAGACAGGATTCCGGATACTAGAACTTTTAAAGGATTCCTTCCCACCCCCGGCTACAGTAGCGAAAGGTAGATTGCTATGTCGATACTCCTTGCCGATGATGATCTCCACCTGGCAACATTTCTCTCAAAATCGCTTGAATCAGCGGGTTACTCCGTCCATACCGCGCTGAATGAAGATAGTGTCCTTTCCGAACTACAGCGGCAAAGTTACCAGTTGATTATCCTGGACCTGAATTTCGGCGAGACAGATGGACTTAAACTTCTGGAAAAACTGCGGGCGGAAGGCCTGGAAATTCCCGTTATGGTATTGAGCGCGCGCAACCGCGTCTCGGACCGCGTCCAGTCGCTCAACCTCGGCGCTGACGATTACATCACCAAGCCGTTTTCGTTCCAGGAGCTGGCAGCGCGGGCCAACGCCCTGCTCCGCCGCAAAGCCGACCCCGCACTTAGTATTTTGCGGGTGGAGAATCTTGAACTTGATCCCTCTTCGCGCAGGGTCCACCGCGGCAAACGGGAGATCAAGTTAAGTCCAAAGGAATTTGATTTGTTGTTTCTACTGATGCGCCGCGCCGGAGAAACTGTTACGCGCCACGACCTCTTACGTGAGTCATGGGGCTTACAACCGGAAACCGACAGCAACCTGGTGGACGTTTACGTAAACTATCTGCGCAAAAAAGTTGATCCTCCCAATGAAGAGAAAGTCATCCACACGGTCCGCGGTTCGGGATACAGGATCGGCAGGCCGGCGCCGGACCATGCTTCCATCGGGCTGGCAAAGTTGCACGAGACTCCGGACCAGGAAGGCAATCATAATCATCATGAAAGCGCTCTTGCCGGTTCCAGCGATTTGATGAGCGCGCAAAACGCGCCTTTAAGGGCCGTAATACATTCCACGGCCCACGATCTGGCGCAGCCCTTGACCAGCATCCGTTGTTTCCTCGAGGTGCTGGCTATGAACAATGGAGCTCCCATTCCGCCCGCTGACCTGAGAAGCATTGAGCAACAGACTGACCGGGCCATTTCTCTGGCGAAGAGCATCTCCGCCCTGGTGCGTGAGTCCGCCGTGCCCACCGGTCCGTGGGTTTCACTGGATGGGTTGCTCAATGACCTTTTTAGTGATTTCACCGTGCTGCTCTACTCCGGCCTGCTGACGCTGGATCGCCGGTGGAACGCTGCCATACAAGTGACAAGCAGTCCGGTGCTGCGCCAGTTGATGGTGTTGTTCCTCAGCAAGCTGATCGGGCGAAATACCCGTCCGCTGGCTCTGACCGTCTCGGCGCAGGCTACGGATGGGCGTTGTTTGCTCGACATGAGCTGGAAGCCGGCCGATGATTCGTCATCTCCCGTTCTGGAAGCGAAGAACATTCTGGCCAAGGAACTCACTTACATACAGGAATTGGTGTTT
>Ga0164306_10000357_pt1 | contig 18106 bp, 14 predicted proteins | sample Whisoiple_242_MG_FD_110213 | JGI IMG/M metagenome (GOLD analysis project Ga0164306, IMG submission 110213) | Soil microbial communities amended with fresh organic matter from upstate New York, USA - Whitman soil sample_242_MG | ecosystem: Environmental > Terrestrial > Soil > Unclassified >... | reverse complement strand
GATGACTGGCGCTAGTCTCGACAGTCTGCACGATTTTGGCCTGGCGCCGGCGATGCCGGGGACCGTATTTATCGATGCCGAAGGAAAAATCGTTGACCGCGTGAGCGGCGCGCTGAAGCGGCCGGACCTGGAACAACGTTTGCGAAAGCTGGCGGGAGAGCAGGCTGTGAACCAAAGCCAGCCTTCGGCCCCGACGGCGGGGCCTTCTTTTGATGACAGGGAGTGGCTCAGGCAGCATTACGGAGGCATCCTGGATGAACTTGTGCCAATGAGGGCCCCAGGCGGACTCTACCTGTCCTATCGTTCGCGTCGAAGCCTGTACACGGAGGTTCTTGAATATGGCTTTTTCCTGGGCTATGAACCACGGGTGAACGAACCGGGGCTAAAGGAATTCTTGACGGCGCACGTATACATGGCAGATACGGTCTCTATCTATGACCAGCTCATGAAAATGCACCAGGCAAAACCGGATGAATCCGCGGAGAGCACTCAACGTAAGCTCAAAGTCAAAACCTGGATTCTTACGGAGAAAACATGTCCGGCAATTCAAGAGCAGTTCAGTAAATTCAAAAAGCTGAACATTCAACCGCCTTCATTTGATGAAATTGCTCTTCACCCGCTGATCCATCAGTTTCATATAGAGGCAGGGGTGGGGAGCATGGATATTGAACTAGATGGCTCCGACCAACCGCTGGTGCCCTGGGCGCTTGAAACGCGCAAAGCTCTGGAAGCCTGCGCCACCTCTTCCGCGGTAAGAAACTAGATCGTAAATATTTTTTCCACGCCGATTGACACACCTTGTTATGACGTTCATCGGCTTCGAGAATGACGTTCGATAACGGAATGCGGACAAAGGGTAAAAAAGCCATTCAGCCGGAAGGAAAATAATCTTTGTTCCGCAAGAACCGCGTGTATCGCCATTCTATTGATGGCGTAACCAACTACCGCCAAGGAAGGCCGCACCGCCGAATGAAGAAATATCTGATTCCCATCATTGTTTTGGGGCTTGTCGCAGCCGGCATTTTCATCCGCTATGAAATTATTGCGCCTGCGCGCGCCGCGGCGCGAGATCTGGAAGCCATCAACGGCATTACGGTGGGAAAGATGACGGAAGCCGAGCTGCTCGGCCGCAGCGCTTTCCAGACAGTAGTCCGATATTGCGCCGAGGCTGACTGTATCTATCACACGGAACGGACGAACAACTTTTTGAAGCTGCTGCATCTGGCGCCACTTACATTTTTTGGCACGGCGGTTTGGGTCCGCAACGGGATGGTTGTACAGGTAGACGTGTTTGTAAACAGGGAAGGATTGACGCCAATCTCTTTACGCCAGGCAAGGGCGCTGCCGGACGGATGTGTTTCCAATCCGTGCGTGAAGCCCTTCGTGCTGCCAAACAAAAAATTGGCCAAGGTCCAAATTCTGTTCACTGACGAATCTGAATTCAGGAACCGCATGCCCGAAGCCCTGCAGACCGCGTGTTTGTCACGGATGCACAGCTGCAGCACGAATGACGAACTCATGCCGCTGGCGAGAGGGCTGAACGTGGACGCTCCGGCCGCGCTCAAGTAAACAGAAACTCTTTTGTGCGCAAGTCGCGCACCGTGTCTCGAAGCTTGGCGGCTTTTTCAAACTCAAATTTCTTTGCCGCCTCGCGCATATCGGCTTCCATGCCGGCAATGTACGCGTCAAGCTCATCCTGCGACTTGAAATCGGGCAGGCCGTCCGCCGCCTGCGTGACGTCAACGTAATCCGATTCGGCAATGCCGGCCAGCGACATCGAGAGCGGGCGGATGATCGACTCCGGCGTAATGCCATGCTCCTGGTTATAAGCCACCTGGATGGCGCGGCGACGGTCGGTTTCGTCGATGGCGCGCTTCATCGAGTCGGTCATCTTGTCGGCATAGAGAATGGCGCGGCCTTCCAGGTTGCGGGCACAGCGGCCAATCGTCTGGATCAGCGAACCGGACGAACGCAGGAAACCTTCTTTGTCCGCGTCGAGAATCGCCACCAGTGAAACCTCAGGCAGGTCCAGCCCTTCGCGCAGCAGGTTGATCCCGATCAGCACGTCGAATTCGCCTTTGCGGAGATCGCGCAGCAGCTTGATGCGCTCCAGCGTCTCGATTTCCGAGTGCATGTAGCGGCAGCGCACGCCGACCTCGGCGTAATACTCTGCCAGATCTTCCGCCATGCGCTTGGTCAGCGTCGTCACCAGCACGCGCTCGCCTTTGTTCACGCGATCGCGAATCTCGTGCAGCAGGTCATCAATCTGGCCCTTGACCGGGCGTATTTCCACTGGAGGATCGACCAGTCCGGTGGGACGGATGATCTGCTCCACCACGACGCCGGAAGATTTCGTCAGCTCATAGGGGCCGGGCGTGGCGGAAACGTAGATGATCTGGTTGGTACGCTCCTCAAATTCCTCAAACTTGAGTGGACGGTTGTCGAGCGCCGAAGGCAGGCGGAAGCCATAGTGCACCAGGTTTTCCTTGCGCGAGCGGTCGCCGTGCCACATGCCATGGAGTTGCGGAACGGTCTGGTGCGATTCGTCGATAAACATGATGAAGTCGCGGGGAACGTAGTCCAGCAGCGTGGGCGGCGGCTCGCCGGGCTTGCGCCCGCTGAAGTGCCGCGAATAATTCTCAATGCCGTGGCAGTAGCCCACGGACTTCATCATCTCCAGGTCAAAGCGGGTGCGCTGGTGTATGCGCTGCGATTCCACCAGACGGCCTTCTTTCAGCAGTGCGTCTTCCCACCAGGCCAGCTCTTCCAGAATGGTTTCGATAGCGTGGTTCTTGGTGGTGTTCGACATCACGTAATGGCTCTTGGGATAAATCGGCAGCCGCGTGTATTTCTGCTTGACCGTTCCAAAGAGAGGATCGATCTGCGAGAGCGAGTCCACTTCGTCGCCAAAAAGCTCGATGCGGTAAGCGTTGTCGTCGTATGTGGGAAAGACCTCAATCACGTCGCCGCGGACGCGGAAGGTGCCGCGCTTGAAGTCCACGTCATTGCGCTCGTAGAGAATTTCCACCAGCTTGCTGAAGATGTCCTGGCGCTTGATCTTCTGGCCTTTTTCCAGAAAGAGCAGCATGCCGTAGTAGGCTTCCGGAGATCCCAGACCGTAGATGCAGCTTACTGACGCGACGATAATGCAATCTCGGCGCTCAAACAGAGACCGCGTGGCCGAAAGACGCAGCTTGTCCAATTCGTCATTGATGGTGGCTTCTTTTTCTATGTAAACGTCGCCGGCGGGGATATAGGCTTCCGGCTGGTAGTAGTCGTAATAAGAGACGAAGTACTCGACGGCGTTCGAGGGGAAGAACTGCTTGAATTCGTGGTAAAGCTGCGCCGCCAGCGTTTTGTTGTGGGCCAGCACCAGCGCGGGGCGATTGAGCTGCTCAATCACCTTGGCCATGGTGTAGGTCTTGCCCGACCCGGTAACGCCCAGCAGCACCTGGTGCTTTTCCCCCGCATAAATGCCGCGGGTAAGTTCGTCGATGGCGTTGGGCTGGTCGCCTTTGGGCTTGTAGTCGGATGCTAAGCGGAAATCCATGAGTACTCATCACATTCCGTCATCCTGAGGGCCGTCAAGCGAACACGCGCATTCTTAAGCGTGTGAGCAGGCCCGAAGGACCTTGTGCCTTTCTTTCAGCGTCTCGCGAAAAAACAAAAGGTCCCTCGCTCCTATTCGGACGCTGATGAAAGCGCGTCCTCATCCACGGAGTTCGGGATGACGTTCATAAAGTTGTTGACTGTTCCTCTAGCTGCAATTTTGACGAGAGGAAATCTCTCTATCGTGACATGGAAGGGCGCTTCCGGGCAAATGCCTCTTGTTTAGAGGATTTCTTCGGATCAGTGGCATCAAGTGTTGATCAGTGGTTTTGCTTTTTGGCTAACGGCTAACGGCCATTGCCAATTGCTAATTGCTCGTTGCCAGTTGCTTGTCTTCCGCCAGTTTCACCGACTTCTGCGGGGTCTCGGCGACGGGATTTGAGAACTCCAGCCCTTCGTCGTCAACGCGCGTCCACCTCAGGCTGATGGTGTCGCGGAGATAGTTCTGATAAACGCGCCACGGTTTTTTCTGTCCCTGCTTGGGCCAGCTGGCCAGCGCGCGCTGCATGTAGCCGGGGGTAAATTTCTCGATAAAAGGCGCGGCGGCGCTTTCGTCCACGGGCCGGGGAGTCACCTGGCGCATGCCTTTACGGTCCATGAAGTTCAAGAGCCGGCAGACATAGTTGCAGATCAGGTCGGCCTTGAGCGTCCACGACGCGTTGATGTAGCCGAACACGGAAGCGAAGTTTGGCACGCCGGAGATCATCACGCCCTTGTACGCCAGCACCTGTCCGGGGTCCACTCGCTGTTTGTCCACCGTGAGCTCCATTCCGCCAAAAGCTTGCATGGACAGGCCAGTGGCGGTGACGATGATATCGGCTTCCAGTTCTTTGCCCGATTTGAGCAGAATGCCTTTTTCCGTGAAGGTCTCAATCTGGTCAGTGACTACGCCCGCGCGGCCCGATTTGATGGCTACAAACATATCCGCGTCAGGAACCAGGCACATGCGCTGCTCCCATGGGCGGTAACGCGGAGTGAAGTGCGTATCCACGTCAAAGTCCGTCCCCAGCCGCTTGCGCGCCTTCCGGATGAGGCGTCTCTTGACGAAGTTGGGAAATCGCTGCGAGAGCTGGTAGATGTACGTCATGAAACCGACGTTCTTCCAGCGGCTGAGCCGGTAAGCCCACATCGCGGGCATGATGCGGCGCAGGAAGTTGGCAATCCTGTCCTGTTCCGGCTTGGAAATCACGTAGGTGGGCGAGCGTTGCAGCATGGTCACGTGCGCGGCAGTTTTGGCCATGGCCGGAACCAGCGTTACCGCCGTGGCGCCGCTGCCGATCACCACAATGCGCTTTCCAGCGTAATCCAGGTCCTGAGGCCAGGCCTGTGGATGAATGATGCGGCCCTGGAAGCGGCCGGTGTTGGGAAACTCCGGCAGATGGCCGGACGAATAGCGGTAATAGCCTGCACAACAGAACAGGAAGTTGCAGGTGAGAGTGACGGACTCTTCATTTTTTGTTTCAATCGCTGTTTCAACCCCGCCAGAGACAATGTTTCCTGCGCTATCGTGGCTTGCGCCCGAGGATGAAAAGTTCCGTACCGCCTCGACGGTCCACTTCGCATCTTCCGAGGACCACTCGGCGCGCTTGATCTGGTGGCGGAAGCGGATGTTGCGATCAATGCCTTCGTCGCGGGCCGTGGCGGTAATGTATTCGCGGATGTCTTCGCCTGGAGAAATGGCTTTCGGATGCGTCCAGGGCCGAAACGAGTATCCCATGGTCAGCATGTCAGAATCTGACCGGATGCCGGGATAGCGAAACAAGTCCCAGGTGCCGCCAATGCGCTCCCGCTGCTCCAGGATGACATAGCTCTTTTTGGGGCAGAATTTCTGGAGATGATGGGCAGCGTCAATGCCGGAGAGGCCCGCGCCGATGATCAGCACGTCAAAATGTTCCGGGATGGTCGCCAAGCGTGCTCCAAGGTACGGCCGTGGATGGAAAGAACATACCACAGCTAGGAACTGCGATTGCCAGAGATGCCAAAATTGCCAAACATCGCCGAAACTGGAAAACCTTACCGCTGATTACGCTGATGACACGGATTAGAGGCGAGATGTCCAATATTCCGGCCGTCTACTGCCATGAGCGACTGCCCAGATTGTAATTGTGGACTCTTCTTCTGAATAAATAATAGCGAAAGGGAACCGCCAAAGCAGGAATCGTCTGGTATCGTTCTTTCCCCCTGGCCACCGTTCAGGCGCTTCGCGGATCGTTTGGGTTGCTCGGTTTAATTCTTCGATGAAGTCCAGGGCCGCTTTGCGGCTGCGCTTCTGATACCAGGAAACCGCGCTCTTAATATCTGCGATTGCTCCCTGATGATACTCAACACGCCTACCGCTCATTCACAATCGCCAGGAGTTCGCGGTGCAATTGTTCCCAAGGGACCGTCACTGCTTTTCCCGCCTTCAAGTCTTCCATTCTGCGCGCCACTTCCTTGTCCCAAGCCTCTTGGACAGATTCATCCCTGGTCTCAAGACTGTCGAGCAAAGTGTTAGCCAATGCAGCGCGCTCGTCCGCAGAGAGAGCAAGTGCTTGCTTTAGAAGGTCGGTAACTTCTGGACTCATGACTTCTATTTTACTCCTGTGAAAATGCCATTGGGCATCGTCGCCCTTTGAAAACCAAATCCCCACTATGGTATGGAGGCGCGGAGAGGACGACTTCTGGCCGGTTTTCGAGTGACTTTACAATCTAAACTGCCGGTTCCCTAAAATCGCCATTCTGACTTTAAAAAATTAAGCGAAATTCGAGAGTCACCCCAGCGTACATCAAAATATTTTTGTTTTTCTATTGCTTTCGCCTATTATTTGCGCGTATAAGTTCAAAAGCAGGCTGCGCCGGTGCGTTAACACTGACGCAGCCCTGACCAAATCGCCTATACCTATAAGGAGAACAGGCAACATGGCTACGTTCGACGTTACCAAAAAACTCCACATTTATCACACCCTGTACCGGTTGAACCTCTCGTTTGCCGCCATCGTCAAGCATTGCGGGACGCTCGCGGAAACCAGGTTCTTCCGGTCCAGGTTTCTGCGCGATTTCCAGGGATACGCACAGGAATTGCAGGCGGAGATCAACCAGGAGCTATTGGAACTGCTGCACAGCGCCGAGCTTGATGACTGGAGTCGCTACGGCAAAGTGCGGCAGGCGCGGGAAAAGGAACTCAGAGACCCCGACGACGTGTTTATCCATGCTGAACAGCGGAGAAGAGAGCTGGCTAAAAAAGGGAAGAAATCGCACCGTTAGTTTCTTAAGGGAATCACCAGCGCTAAAGCGCGGTTGTCGAGTCGCCGGTCCCCCCCGGACTAAAGGCACGGGCTACACCATTTCGCCACGCTCAAACGCGATGAACATGGAACATTCTTGATGTTGACATGTTATTACCATCGGCCAGGATGAAGAAGGGAAAGGTACTGACTAAGGAGTGAGCGATGACGATCCAAATTCGCGATGCTGCGCTGGAAGCAAGGCTTAAAAAGCAGATTGAAGTAACGGGTTCCAGCAGCGTCGAAGAATTGTTGCTGCGCTTGTTGGAAAGCCAGGAAGAGCAGGACCGCTGGCTTTTGGAGAACAAGGAAGGAGTCAACACGAAGATCCAGCGCGGCCTCGACCAACTTGAACGTGGCGAGGGAATTCCTGAGGACCGGCTCGACGCCTACCTGTCCAATCTGAAAGCCAAGCCTGAATGAGTGGGCGCTACGTTCTAGCGCCTGAGGCCGCGAGCGACTTTGTTCAAATCTGGCTTGACATAAGCGAATAAAAAACGATAAAATAACATCGCTCACGACAGGTCTTTACTGTCCAATGCCGCTCCGTTGGTTGAAGCGCAGTCTTTGAAAAAACAGCATTCAGCCTTCAGCGACTGGCACTGAGCCAAATCCGGGTGTTCCCAGGATTGAATTGTGTAAGTACTTTAGAATCCTAGTTGGCCGATGGGGGGAGGGGGCACAACTGAGGGACGCAGGCAGGGCCGCAAAAGGAGGATTGCCAAAATCGCCGGATTCTGCCCAACAAGCCAGGAGCGGGCTTGTCGGGGGCCCCGATTGCCAAAATTGAAAGATAGATAAACTCGAAAACTGCAATCTGTGTCTGCCAAGTGTTACTGTATTCATTCCTAAAATGTATTGATCCTCTCAACGTATTCCTTCTTAAGACTGGAGCTATTTGATGCCACCAATTTCTCTCACCGACAAGGAGCGCGCCATGATGCTGGGAATGGCCACGGCAGCGCTGCAACACGCTTACGCTCCCTACTCCAAGTTTCGCGTTGGGGCCACCGTCATCACTGACGACGGCCACCTCTATACCGGAAGCAACGTGGAAAACGCCTCGTATGGGCTGACCATCTGCGCGGAGCGCGCGGCGATTTTTAACGCCGTGCATCAGACCCAGGGCAAGCTGAAGCTGCGCGGCATTGCCGTGGTCACGGAAAACGATGTGCCATGCTCGCCCTGCGGCGCGTGCCGCCAGGTGATTGCCGAATTTGGCGCCAATACGGCCGTCGTCTTTCGCGGCCAGACCGACTATATAGAGATGAGCATAGCGGACTTGCTGCCGGAAACTTTCCGCCTGACCTGAAAGTTTGAAGCTCAGAAAAATGTTTCATCGTGCGAGACAAGTGTCAGGGCGCGGCTTCAGCCGCGCCGTAAGAGCTCAATAAAATAGGGCTTTAGCCCCGGAAAAAAATGCTAGTCACAGACTTGATCCGCCGTAAGCGCGATGGCGCGGAACTGCAGCGCAACGAAATCGAGTTTCTCGTCAACGGCTACACGCGCGACGAGATTCCCGATTACCAGATGTCGGCGTGGCTGATGGCCGTGCTGCTGCGCGGCATGTCGCGCGCCGAACTTGCGGCATTGACTGAGACCATGCTCAACTCCGGCCAGGTGCTCGACTTCTCCGAGCTTCCAGCGGCCAAGACGGACAAGCATTCCACCGGCGGCGTGGGCGACAAGACATCGCTGATCATTGCGCCGATTGTCGCCGCGGGCGGCCTCTATGTCCCGATGATTAGCGGCCGCGGACTGGGCCATACCGGCGGCACGCTGGACAAGCTGGAATCCATTCCAGGATTCAACGTGAATCTTTCCGTTGCGGACTTCCGCCGCGTGCTGGCCCAGTGCGGCGCCGGACTGATTGGCCAGACCGCCGAGATCGCGCCGGCCGACAAAAAGCTTTATGCGCTGCGCGACGTTACCGGCACCGTGGAAAGCCCGTACCTGATTTGCGCTTCCATCATGAGCAAGAAGCTGGCTGAAGGCATAGACGCACTGGTGCTGGACGTAAAGACCGGCAGCGGTGCGTTCATGAAATCAGAAAAAGATGCGGTCTTTCTGGCTGAGCTGATGGTTGAAACCGGGCAGCGCCTGGGCAAACGCGTTTCCGCACTGATCACGGACATGAACCAGCCCCTGGGCCGCGCCGTGGGCAACGCCCTGGAAGTTGCCGAGTGCATCGATGTGCTGAACGGCAAAGGCCCGGGCGATCTGCGCGAGCTCAGCCTGGTCCTTTCCGCCTCAATGTTTCTTCTGGGCAAGCGCGTGCGCAGCGTAGCTGAAGGCAGAGGTCTTGCCGAGCAAATGATCTCCAGCGGCAAGGCCCGCGAGAAATTCCGTGAGATGATCAGACTGCAGGGCGGAAATGCCGCAGTGATGGACGATCCCGCTCTGCTGCCGCAGGCGAAGCAGCAAGCCCAGGTCAAGAGCACAGCTTCAGGCTTTGTGACCGCGATCATGTGTGAGCAGATCGGCACCGCGGGAGTTCTGCTGGGCGGCGGCCGCGCAAGGAAAGAAGACGCGGTCGATCCCGCCGTGGGAATCATGGTCCACAAGAAAGTTGGAGACGCGGTTTCCGCGGGCGAAGCGCTTTGCACCGTTTACTACAACTCGGCGGAGCGTCTGGCTGCGGCCGCGCCGCTGATCGAGAAAAGCTACACGATTGGGGCCGCTGCGCCGCTCAAGGCACTGCCTCTGGTCCATCGCGTGATTGGTGATAGCGACTAAACGTGGAGTGAAAATCGTGCGCGGCTGTGTTGCTCCCTGCTACCTGGCCACAACTGCCACCGTGGCCGGTGTCGTTCCCGTGGGCGCTGTCCCGACCGCGCTCAAAATTCCCTGGCTGTTGAGGCCATAGATGGTGACCGTCGAATCATTTTCATTGGAGACGTAGGCAAACCGGCCGGACGGATCGACGGTAACGTAGAACGGCGTGGCTCCAGTTGCGACGGTGGCAGGAGTATTGGGTGTTAAGACCCCCGTGCTTTGGTCAATCTTGTACATGGAAACCTTGTTGTCTGCCCGATTCACCACAAAGGCAAACTTCCCTGATGGGTCCACAGCCACAGAGGTAGAGTCCGTCCCTGATATCACTGTGGACGGCGATAGCGCCGTGAGGAGGCCTGTTGTCGTGTTGACGGAAAACTGGGAGACCCGGTTACTGGTTGCATCGTTCACATAAGCAAAACGGCCGGAAGGATCGATAGTCATCTGGAATGCCAGACCGCCTACAAAGATTGTCGCCGGCGTCAAAGGGGTGAGGTTCCCCGTAGTGGTATTCACGGTGTACATGGATATGGTGGCGTCGTTGTTCACGCAGTAAACAAACTTGCCGGAAGGATGCACCGTTACGCCCCTTGGATTGGATCCCGCCGGCACGGTTGAAGGAGTTGTTGGCGTCAAAAGGCCGGTGGCGCGGTCGATCGTATACATGGCAACCGCACTATTGATCTCGTCCGCCAGGTAGACGAACTTGCCCGAAGGGTCCACCGCGATGCCTTCCGCTGGAGGCCCAGGAACTGTGGGCGGGCTATTTGGCGTCAGGGACCCGGTAGTGGCGTCGATCTTGAACATGCCCACTGCATTGTCGCGGAGGCTGGCTACATAAACGAACTTTCCCTGCGGATCAACGGCCAGCGATTCCGGCTGCGTGACTGTGGCAATGCTGGCTGGCGACGTTGGCGTCCACATCCCGGTGTTGGAGTTCACGCTGTACATGGTGACCGTACTGCTTAAATTGTTTGCCACATAAGCAAAGGTTGGGACCAGAGCTGGTGTGGGCGTCGGAATTGGAGTGGGAGTTGGCCCGCCTGACATGGTGGCGTTACCGCCACAACCAGCTGCCGCTATCGCCAGTAAGGCAGCCAGACACACGCGCAAGTATGCAGTTTTCATTGAATGTTTCTCCAGGCCGAACCAGTGCTCATGAGTTTGACCGATGGTCCAACAAAATGCCGGTTAAGTTTTAAGAAGAATTGTGGCTCTTGGTAATTCGATTTGACTATCCGAATCGCAAAAACCGCGATCTTACTTTTATCCCTGCGCGGCATCCCGCGCTATGACAGGGATCACATCGCGCAGCAGCGCCTTGAATTGTCCAGCAATTTTTCTACCGATCTCCAGCACCTCTTCGTGATTGATGGGAGCGTCCGTTGTTCCGGCGGCCATGTTGGTGACGCAGGAAATCGCCAGCACCTTGATCCCCATTTGCCGCGCCGCAATCACTTCCGGCACCGTGGACATGCCCACCAGGTCGGCGCCAATCGTCCGCAAAAAGCGTATTTCCGCCGGCGTTTCATAACTTGGCCCCAGCACAGCGGCATAGACGCCTTCCCCCAGCGGAATGCCCAGGCGCTTTCCCGCCTCCAGCGCAATCTGGCGATAGCTTTTGCAATACGCTTCCGTCATGTCGATGAAGCGCAGCCCCAGGTTTGGGTCTTCCGGACCCACCAGCGGGTTTTGCCCTTGCAGGTTGATGTGATCTTTGATCACCACCAGCCTGCCTTGCCCGTATTCCAGGTTGATGCCGCCCGCGGCATTGGTAAGGATTGCAGCGCGCACTCCCATGCGCGAAAACACGCGCATCGGGAACACCACGCTATGCACGGGATAACCTTCATAAAGATGCACGCGCCCCTGCATCACCACCACGGGCCAGGCGCCAATGTTGCCCAGCACCAGTTGTCCCGCGTGTCCCACGGCGGTGGAGCGGGCAAAGTGCGGAATGTCGTTGTAGCTGATGCGGACGGCGTCGGTCATCTCGTCGGCAAATCCACCCAGCCCCGATCCCAGCACGATTGCCATCGCTGGCTTGATGGGGCTCTTTGACGCAATATGTTTGGCCGCAAATTCTGCCTGGCTAAAATCGTCGCTAATGCTCATGGTGTTTGCGGAGGACCTTTCTATGGCTTGCGCCGCTCGGTAGTGGGTCAGTTTGGGAAAAAACTGACACACTAGCAGTGTCAGCGTCTAGCGATTCGCTTCCGAATCGCGGGCCTTTAGGCAGACGTTCATCGCGTAAGCGATGAATTGAAACTCCAAACTGTACCACTACCCGCCGCTCAGCGTTTGTGCGGAACACAAATTGTAATGCTATAGTTCGATCCATGTTAGTCTCACGTTCGCTCAAAACCATACGCATTTGTTTGCTGGCGATTTTCGTAGCCTTTTGTGCGCCATCCGCATGGCCGCAGAATAAACCGGCGCCCGCCGCTTCTGCCGAGCAAAAGACGGCCCGCTATTTTGAGTCCGTGCGCAACCAGCCGTTGTTGCTGCACGCGTTCCTGCGGCAGATGCCCAAGGGTGGCGATCTTCACAACCATCTCTCAGGCGCGGTCTATGCGGAAAGCTTCATTCAATATGCGGCCAAGGATGGATTGTGCGTCGACCTCAACGCGTTAGCGCTGGCGCAGCCGCCGTGTGACGCCGCGGCGGGTAAGCCCAATGCCGGCGTGGCCCTTCAGGATTCGACCCTCTACGGGCATCTGCTGGACGCGCTTTCCATGCGCCAGTTTGTCGCCGGCGCTGAATCCGGCCACGACCATTTCTTTGCTACCTTCGGTAAGTTTGGCGCCGCCACCAACGGCCACACCGCGGACATGCTGGCCGAAGCCAGGTCGCGCGCCGCCGCCGGCCATCTTCAATATTTGGAAACCATGTTCAACCCTGATAGTGGCGCCGCGGCCCGCCTTGGCGCGTCCCTGGGATGGAATGATGATTTGGGCAAACTGCGTGAGCAGCTTTTGTCCGGCGGTCTCGGCAAGATCGTGGCCGACGCGAGCAGGTTTCTGGATGACACCGAGAAGAAAGAGCAGGAAGAACTTCGCTGCGGGCAGCCCCAACCGGACCATGGTTGCAACGTTGAGGCTCGCTATCTCTATCAGGTGGGGCGCGGTCTTCCCAAAGAAATGGTCTTCGCCCAGATACTCGCTGGTTTTGAGATGGCGTCAAAGGACCCGCGCGTCGTTGGTTTGAATCTGGTCATGCCAGAGGACGCATATCTTTCGGTCCATGATTTCAATCTGCACATGCGCATGCTGGATTTTCTTCACGGCATTTATCCCAAAGTCCACGTCACCCTTCACGCCGGCGAGTTGACGCAAAACCTTGTTCCTCCGGAAGAGCTGTTTCACATTCGCGCTTCCATCGAACACGGCCATGCGGAGCGCATTGGTCACGGAGTGGATGTGATGCAGGAATCCGATCCCGAAGCGTTATTGCGCCTGATGTCCCGCGAAAATGTTCTCGTCGAAATTTGCCTCACCAGCAATGATGTGATCCTTAACATCACCGGTGACCATCATCCGCTGCCGCTCTATCTTAAGTTTGGCGTGCCCGTTGCGCTGGCCACGGACGATCCCGGCGTCTCTCGCGGAGACATCACCCAGGAATATGAGCGCGCCGCGGCAACCTACCACCTCAAGTATCAGGACCTCAAACAATTCGCGCGCGCCAGCCTGGAATACAGCTTCTTGCCGGGAGAAAGTCTCTGGAAGAGCAGGAAATCATACGAAATGAAGAGAGAATGCGCTGGCGTTGAATCTATGAGCAACTCGCGGCCTGCCTGTGAGCAATTGCTTAAGAACAATCCGAAAGCCAAGGCGGAACTCAAGCTGGAACTCACTTTGGATGAATTCGAAAATCACTTTACGCCGCCGGTCGGCACTCAACGTCATCAGAACTCCAGCGGCCATTGAGTTGTTCTGGCGTCTTGACAGTCCAGCTACAATAGACGGGATTTTTCCAAAGCAACTTCAACTTTAAGCTTAGAAGGACCCAATGTCGCGATACGCGGGCTTGCTGGGCATCATCGTCTTTTTGTCGATCGCTTACATGTGCTCCACCAACCGCCGCGCCATTCGGCTGAAGACGGTCCTGTGGGGATTGGGACTGCAATTCCTGTTTGCCTGGATCGTGATCCGCTTTACCGCGGGGCAGCGAACGCTGCAGACTGCCGGCGCAGCCGTCAACAAACTGTTGGCGTACTCATTTAAGGGTTCTACTTTTGTGTTTGGGAACCTTGGCTTTCCGGCGGACCCCAACGCTCATTTGCCGTTTCTCGATCACGGTTCATCGCAGCTGGGGTTCATCTTTGCTTTTCAGGTTTTGCCGACGATTATTTTTGTCTCGGCATTTTTTGCCCTGTTGTATCACCTGGGCGTAATGCAAATCATCATCAAGGGCATGGCATGGGGCATGAACCGGCTCATGGGAGTCAGCGGCGCTGAATCACTGAACGTGGCGGCTTCCATTTTCATGGGACAAACCGAGGCGCCCCTTACGATCCGCCCGCTTCTTCCTGACTGCACAAGGTCTGAATTGATGACGATCATGACCGCCGGCATGGCGCACGTTTCCGGCGGGATTATGGCGGCCTACATCGGTTACGGAATCAAAGCGGAAAACCTGCTGGCGGCTGTGATCATGACCGCGCCGGGGACAATCCTAATGGCCAAGATGCTGGTGCCGGAAACGGAGCAGCCCAAGACCGCAGGCACGGTGGAAATCTCGAAGGAAGAGATGCACAAGGATTCCAACATTCTGGGCGCAATCGCCCGCGGGACGATTGACGGCGGCCAGCTTGCGTTCAATGTCGCCATTATGCTCATTTCTTTTCTCGCCCTGATCGCGATGGTGAACGGAGTCATGGGTTGGACGCACAACCACTTTGCCTTCTTCCCTGAAAGTATTCAAAAGGTGCTGGGCACAATCTTTGCTCCGGTCGCGTGGCTGATCGGCGTTCCGGGAAAAGACTGTGGCGCTGTAGGCAGTCTTCTGGGCACGCGCACGGTAATCAACGAACTGGTCGCCTACTCCGACCTGGGCGCTATGAAGGCCGCACTGGATCCGCGCTCCGTCACCATTGCTACGTTCGCCTTGTGTGGCTTTGCTAATTTCAGCTCCATCGGCATACAGATCGGCGGGATTGGAGCGCTGGCGCCGAACAAGCGCGACCAGCTCGCCAAGCTGGGCTTCCGCGCCATGATCGCGGGGACCATGGCCAATCTCATGTCGGCTTCGATTGTGGGCCTTTTAATGCGGAGCTGAGGCTAATTGCCAATTGCCAGCTGCTAATTGCTTGCTTCTGTCAGGTTGTATAATTCTCGGGCTCGGCGATCACGTTTTAACCATGTGGGGGGATTATGCGCTTTAAAGCAATCGCTGCACTCGGAATAGTGTCTCTGTTCGCGTCCATCGTTCCTGCCTGGGGGCAAGCCACCACCAAGATCGGCGTCATTACCTCTCTTACCGGCAGTCTGGCGGCCTTTGGTGAAGCGCACAAGAATGGCTATGCCATCGCGCTGGATGAAATCAACGCCAAGGGCGGCGTTCTGGGCAAAAAGATCGAGCTGGATTTTTACGACGACCAAAGCAAGCCTGACCAGGCGGTTCAGGGCGTCTCTAAGCTGATCGACCAGGACCAGGTCCCCGTGCTGCTCGGCTCTTATTCCAGTGAGAGCACCAAGGCCATCGTCCCGGCGGTTTCGCAGCGCGAGACCCCTCTGGTCATCCCCACGGCCACGGCCGACAACGTAATGGATTCCAAGTCTCCCTGGATTTTCCGCGTCTGCGCCGGGGCCAATGATTACGCCAAGGCGACCATCGCATTTCTGAAAGCCAATGGCGCGCCCAAAAAGATGGCGATCGTCTATGAGAACACCAACTTCGGCCAGTCGAACATGAAGGCCATGTCAGCCGCCGCCAAAGAAGCCGGCATTGAATTGGTGGCCGTTGAGTCGTATGAAGCGAAGTCGCCTGACTACAAAGCCGTTTTGCAGCGCGTCAAACAGGCCAATCCCGACGTGATTTATTTCTGTTCTTACCTGCTGGATGCCACCACGCTGATGCGCCAAACCCGCGAAGTGGACTTGAATCCCAAATACTACACTTCGGCGGGCACGGGATTTGCCGCCGCCGAATTTCCCACCGAAAAAGGCGCAGGCAAGAATGCCGACTACACGTTCTCGGTTTCCCAGTGGCTGCCCTCAGCCAAATGGCCGGGCTCAAAGGAATTTGACGCTGAGTATTTCAAGCGGTTCAAATCGCATCCGCAATACCACGCCATGCAGGCCTATGCCGCCCTGCGCGTGGCTGCTGAGGCCATCAACAATGCCAAGTCCCTGGAGCCGCCAAAGATTCGCGATGCCATCAAGAACATCAATATGTCGGCCACTCCGTTTGGCCCCATCAAATTTGAGAATGGGCAGAACCAGCATCCGGTGCTGATCACGCAAATCCAGAGCGGGCAATATCATGTGGTGTTTCCCGCGGACGCCGCGGAGGCCAAGCCGATCATTCCCGCGCCCGTCTGGTCGAAACGATAAGATCCGAGACGCGGCAAAGCAACGCAGCGTGCCTTGCGCTTTCGCAAGCAGGAGGTCGTAGAGACGGTTGGTCCGCTTCTTACAAGCCTGTGCTGACGGTCTGCTGACGGGGGCGCTCTACGCCGTCATCGGCATGGGCCTGGCGCTCATCTTCGGCGTCATGCGCATCGTCAACTTCGCCCATGGCGCTTTTCTCATGGTGGGCATGTATGCCACTTACGTTCTTTTCGATTATCTCAAGCTCAATCCTTACATCGGCTTTCTTCCCGCCGGCATTGCGCTCTTTGTCTTCGGCTATCTCGTCTACATGGCGCTGATCCGGCCCATCCGTGATCGCTCGCACTTCATGCAGATCCTCATGACGATGGGAATCGGCCTGATCCTCACCGATGCTGCTCAACTTATCTTTAAGGCCGACTACCGCCAGACGAACATCGATCTAATCAACCGCAGCGTGCATCTCGGGCCGTTCGGTGCCAATGCCGCTGAAGTGCTTTCTTTTGCTATTGCCATCGTGTTTGTCGTGGGCCTGCGTGCATTCGTGGTAAGAAGCCGCACCGGCCAGGCCTTGCGCGCCATCTCGCAGAACGCTGAAATCGCGCCGCTGATGGGCATCAATCTCGTCCGCATTCAGGGAATCAGTTTTGCGCTGGGCACGGCGCTGGCGGGGATCGCCGGCGGCCTGCTGTTGCCACGGCTGTATCTTTTCCCTGGTGTGGGTGAAGATTTCACCACCAAGGCGTTTGTCATGGTCGTGCTGGGAGGCATGGGCTCAATTGAAGGCGCGGCGTTTGGCGGGCTGGTGCTTGGCCTTTCTGAAAGCTTGACCAGCCTTTATCTCGGCAACCAGTGGGCCTTGATCATCGATTTCGTTCTGTTTCTCCTGGTGCTTTCATTCAAGCCCGCCGGCATCTTTGGGAGGCAGCGCGCATGAACCTCCTGAAGAGCTGGAAATTCTGGGTCGCGCTCATCGTGGTGCTGGTGTGGGCGCGCGTGCCATGGTTCATTCGCAATAATTACCAGTTGCAGGTGCTCTTCCGCATCACGCTGTTTGCCGCCCTGGGACTCGCATGGAACCTGGTTGGCGGCTATGCAGGACAGCTTTCGCTCGGTCACGTCGCGTTTTTCGGCATCGGCGCTTACGGGCTGGCCATCTTCACTGACCTGGGCGTCCCCGTCTGGATTTCGGCCATCCTCGCCGCGATTGTTTCTACCGCGGTCGCGGCTTTGATCGGCGCGATTGCCTTCCGCCTTCGCGGTCCTTATTTCACGCTCGCCACCATAGCTTTTGCGGAAGTCCTGCGCTTGGCCGCGACCAACCTGAACGTCACCGGAGGCGCCATTGGCCTGACCATGCCCGCGCTCTTTGTTGGCCGGACGTTCTGGCGTTCGTTTTATCTCGCTGCCGTGGCACTGGCGGTGATTTCGTTTTTAGCCAACTACTGGGCGTCGCGCTCGCGCTTCGGCTATTACCTCATGGCCATCCGTGAAGATGAAGACACCGCCGGGGCCGTGGGCATCAACACCGCGCGCTGCAAGTTGTATGCGCTGCTGATGAGCGCGTTTCTCACCGCGCTGGCCGGCGCTCTCTATGGCAGCGCGTTCCAGTTCATTGTTCCAGACAGCATCCTTACCATCGATATTTCGATTCAAATCGCCATCATCACCATGCTGGGCGGCGCCGGAACATTGCTGGGGCCGATTGTGGGCGCCGTGCTGTTGCTGAGCGCGGCTGAGTCTTTTAAGAACTTTTTTCAGGAAAGCCATCTTCTGATCTATGGCGTGCTCATTGTTTTGGTAGTGCTCTTTCTGCCCGAAGGCATTGTCGGCGGACTGCAGCACCGCTTTCGCAAGCGGCTCAAGCCGCCGAAAGATGCCAAACCGCGGCCAGCGCTCGGCGGG
>Ga0164306_10000355_pt1 | contig 18134 bp, 12 predicted proteins | sample Whisoiple_242_MG_FD_110213 | JGI IMG/M metagenome (GOLD analysis project Ga0164306, IMG submission 110213) | Soil microbial communities amended with fresh organic matter from upstate New York, USA - Whitman soil sample_242_MG | ecosystem: Environmental > Terrestrial > Soil > Unclassified >... | reverse complement strand
TTCATGTCTTCAGGCGAGCGCGGATAAATCACCAGGACCAGGTCCACCACCTGCACGGCGCGGCGGAAATCGCGCTGGGAGAGATAAATCGAGCGCAGGTTATTGAGCATGCGGGTGAGCATCTGCCGGCGCGTCACCGGGAGCAGGAATTCCGGCTGCAGCGCCACCTGGCCGGAATAAATGCTGTCCAGCTTCTGGCGGCAGTCGTCTTCGGTGACGATTGAACCCCGCTCAAAAGCGTCGATCAGGATGGAATGGCCGTCCACGTCATAATGCTTGAGCAGAAAATGTCCCGGCATGCCGACGCCAAACAGCTGAAAGCCCACGCGCCGCGCCACTTCCATATACACCAGCGCCAGGGTGATAGGAATGCCCAGGCGGCGGTCGAGCACGTGGTGGAGAAAAGAATTGCGCGGACTGTAATAATCCACCGTGTTGCCGCGGAACACTTCTTCCCGGAACAAGACATCATTCAGCGCCGCAATAATCTGTACGGGATCGTCCGGGTCTTCTATCTTCACCGCCACGCGCGCCGCCAATTCATCCAGCCGGCGCGTGTAGCGCTCCACGTCGAGGGCGGGCTCGTCGATGCGGGAAAAGGTAAGCGCAGCCCGCAGAATGTCCACGCGTTCGTCTTCGATCTCCGAACGCACCAGCGCGGTAAATGCCTGGATAATATCTGAACTGGCCCCGGTATTCACCTCCCCCCTCCCCCTATCCTCCAACTAGGATTCTAAACGTCTTATATGATCCTATCCCAAGGTTATCCCAGTTCGATTGTCGGCGATTACGTTGCAATCTTGGCGACTCCTACCCCCTACCCCCCTCAGGCCATCCCAGATTGGCGTAGACTTGAGTGGGGTGCATCCCAAGCCATCCCAGATTGGCGTGGACTTGAGAGGTTATGCCTCGATTGGCGCAGAGTTGACGAGCCTCCGATTCCGCGCGATGTCATGCGATGACGGCGATTCCGGCGATCCAGTACCCTCCCCCTGGCTGCCAACTAGGATTCCAAAGCACTTACCGTAGGTGATCCCAAGCCATCCCCAGATTGGCGTAGGTTTGACTGATGTACCCACACATTGGCGTGGGGTTGTCCTAGTGTGGCACAGCCGCCCCCGGCTGTGGGGACTTTGGGGTGATTTTTTCTGGCTAGGAGCTAGCGGCTAGTAGCTAGCAGCTTCTTATGTCAAAGATCACAGCCCAAGGCACACTTCAGCCCAGAGCCGAATATGGGACTATACCATTTGTTCGCCCCAACGTCAAGCAAAAACAGCGGAGGATAGTGTCCTAATTTGCCTTCAGCGACGGACTGTTTTCTTCTTCGGCTTCTCCGGCGGTTTCCCCTTTAACAGAAAGCATCAGACGGCCTCCAAAAAGGGAAAGGCCGTCTGACGACAAAACAGTCTGCGTTCAAAAGTGGAAACCCAATTGTGCCGAGTACGAACGAGGCGTCACAAAATGGGTTCCACTAAATGTTGAGAGAAAGTTGTAGAGCGCCGTCTTGTTGGTCAGGTTGATAACGCTGGCCTGCAGGCTCCATTTGTACCGATCACCGTGAAATAGGTTTTCATGTCCCACTGCCATGTCAAAAAGACTGCGGGAAGCAATTCGAGGTGGGTTGTGATCGTCGTTCTCCGTCCCCGGCGCGGGAATGCTTACCCGCGTGGACCCAAATTGTGTCGGCGCGCACGTGGTCAGCGGAGCGCTGAGCGTTGGGAAGACATTGCCGCAGAACAGCCCGGCTTGGATTTGCTGGTCTGCGCTGAGCCCCGTAAGATCCACGGGCGTTGTGGTGTCCGTAGCGAATGGCACTGCACCTGCGACCAGGCCGCTGTCATAACGCCAGTTGAACCCAATCCACGGGCCGCGCTTACTGACCTGATACTGCAAGTGGGTAGTCTCATTAAACTTTTCATCGTGGTCAATGCGGAAAGGCGTACCGCTCTGTCCTACCGTCACTCCCAACCCTCCAATCTGCGGCGGGAAGAAACGTGCATTCACACTGGAAAACACAAATAAGGCGGTGAATCCATGGAAATTCGGCACGCTGACGCGTCCGGCGAATCCAGGAATTTTCGAGTTATGCCACTCAATCGGAAACGTAATGGGAGTGCTGCCCAGGATGCTGAAGTCGTACGCGTTATGAGTGTACTTGGTGATGTACTCGCCTGAGAAAACCAGATAGCGGCCAAAAGCCTGCTGCAATCCAGCATGGAACTCATTGCGCCAGCCGGGGCTGAATGTAGCGGGGACGCATGGCACAAGAGCTGCGATTACATTGAAATTGCAGCCTGTTGCCGAGAGCACTAGATTTTCATTGAATGGCGTTTCCAGCACGCGCGCATACGAGACGCGCAGCACGGTATTGGTCTTTTTGATGTTATACGCCGCGCCCAACCGGGGCTCGGCTTCATTGTGCGAAGCAAAGCCACGATAGAAATCACCCCGGATACCCAGGTTGAAGGTCCACGGTCCTGTGCTGATAGCATCCTGGGCATAGAGAGAAGTTTCCTTGATGTCGGCATGTCCTCGGAAACCGAACCGCGCGCTGATGGGTGATGAGCAGCCATCTGCGGCAGCAGGATTAGGCCGCGTGAGATCCAGGCAACCGAGAAATGGCTGGAAGGGCGCAGCCGTCACAGCTGGATTGGAGCCATCATTCGAGGAAAAACCCGCTCCAGCACATTGCGAGGGATCAGTGAATCCGGCAATCGGCGCTCCCGTTGCGTCAACGCACGGCGCGTTGAAGGTTGGATCGACAATCCCCAGATTGTCATGTTCTTTCAGAAATGTGTGTTGAAACGTACCGCCTAGCTTCAGGGTGTGTATTCCCTTAGCGTAAGAAATGTCTGACCGTGCGCCGGCGTTGGTGAGCGTGCGAAGTTGCTGGACTGTCTCTTGTTGCAGCGGGCTCAGGTCAGCAAAGGGGTTGTTGCTGGGATAATAGTTGTATTGGTCATGCCGGGCAAACGCCCCGAGCGTAAGCACAGTACTTGTATTCAAAAGATGTGTCCAAGAGGGCGCAAGGTTGAACGTCCTGATCTGCGCTCTTTGATCGGTTTGGGGCAGCGGATTGCCAAATGGATCTGTCTGGCCCAAATGTAGGTTGTCAATCGCGTTGGGGTTCTGGAACCAGGAACGCGTGAAGCCAAGATTCAAGTGGATTGAATCGGCGTCTGAGAGCTGGAAATCCAGGCGGTCAAACGCATTTTGCTGGTTGCCTTTATCGTGGATGGCCTGAAATTCCGGCGGATCCAGAAATCGTCCGGTGTTTAGTCCGCTGACAGAGATGAAATTTCCCCACTTCGCGCCGCCATAGGCCAGGTTGAAATCCAGACTCGACGTGCCAAAGCTGCCATAAGACGTGGTAATGCTGCCGGTGGGTTTGGTAATACCCAGGCCCGAGCGCGTGGTTACATTGATGACAACGCTAGTCTTATCTCCAAACTCCGCTGGCGGCGCGCCGGAAATCACTTCCAGCGACTGTATTGAATCCATGGGAATCTGGTTGGAGAAAATCTTGCTCTGCTGGTCTGTGATGGGCTGGCCATCGACCGAGAAGGAATTTTCCGCATGATCGCCCAGGCCGTGGAAAAGTCCGTTGGAGTCAGCGGCAATTCCCGGCGTGACCAGCGTGACCAGCGAACTCACCGATGATGACGCGCTTTCCAGCGGAACTTTGTCAAAGAGTCCGCGGTCTACGTCAGTATGAAAAGTCGTATCGGCCTCAAGCAGGTCAGCTCCGCCTGCTTCTACAGTAACCGTTTCGGTCGAGCCGGCCAGTTTCAAACCGATGCTCAGGCTTGTCGGAACCACCGAGCGAATATCCACATCCTGCGCATATAGAGAGAACCCCTTGGCGCTGACGGTGAGATGGTACGGGTTGAAAGGAACGTTGGGAATGCTAAATCTGCCCGCGCCGTCTGTGAGGACTGTGCGATCGTAACCACTAACCGGATTATGTATTTCAACACTGGCGCCGGGGACCACGGCGTTCGTGGGATCGGTGATAACTCCCTGCAACGTTCCGCTGGAAGTCTGAGCGGACGCCTGGACACAAAAGAAAAGTACAACGCTGACAAATATGAGCGAAGAGAACAGCAGAACTGCTTTCATGGAAATACGCATAACTCCTCCAATGCTTGTGGGTGAAGAGTGAGTGGGGATTGAAATTACTTTTGCAGAGCGGCTATGCGGCTGGCGGAGGACGCGAGGAATATGGAGAGGAATGTAGCTCTGTCTTATGTTCCGTTTTCAGCAGCGGCTTAAGAATGCCAATCTGCCGAAGGGTGACGATCATGTGGCATGGGCCTGCCACACGGACCGCCGAGTGCAACAGCGGGCACACAGTGCAGTGCCGGGCATCGGTTTCCAGCCCATCAGGATGGAAATGCAACGCCTGCGCCGCTGCTGAACCCAGCACGAGCACCAGGCAGGCAATAACCAGCCATGGCGGGATCCAACGAGCGATGTTGCCTTGTTTGTGTTTCATAGCAAATAAACCAATTACAGAATTCCGATCACACCTGCAGCACGTCTCCTTCACGCGCCATGGTGCGGTAAAGAACGGGGTTAACAAAGAAGCCGAGAAACAGCCGCGACACCAGTCCGGCCACAATCACGATGGCGAAAGGCTTTTGCGTGTCTGAGCCGATTCCTGTAGAAAGCGCCGCCGGCAGCAGGCCCAGGCAGGCCACCAGGGCGGTCATCATGATTGGCCGCAGGCGCAGTAAAGCGGCTTCACGCGTGGCCGTGCGTATGTCCATGCCTTCCAGCCGCAGCTTATTGATATACGAGATCAGGATCACGCCCGTTTCCACTGACACCCCCATCAAAGCCAGCAGCCCAAGCACCGACGAAACGCTGAACGGCGTGTGCGTAAGCTTGAGCGCAATGAGCGCGCCCACCGGCTCGGTCATGATCACGTCCAGCGCAATGGCCAGGGGGAACTTGAAATTGCCGTACAGCGCGAACAGGATAAAGAAAATCAGCAGGACCGCCAGCGGCCCCACGATGGTGAGCTGCTGCTTGGCGGCGATGAACTGGTCGTATTCTCCGCCCCACGCGACCTGATACCCGCCGGGAATCTGCACATTCTTTTTAACCGCCTCTTGCCCCTCTTCCACTGCTCGCTGCAAGTCGCGGTCCTCAATGCTGTACTGCACGCCGATATAGCGCGAGTTATTTTCGCGATAGATGAACGACGCGCCATTGCCCTGCTTGATTTCCGCCATCTGGCTGATGGGAATCTGCTGGCCGTCGGGAGTGCCTACCAGCAGGTTGCCGATTTCCTGCGCGCTGCTGCGGAACTGCGGCTGCATTCTGACAACAAGATCAAAGAGCTTTTCCCCCTGCACCACCTGGGTGGCGGCCTGCCCGCCGACCGCGGCCTGGATTACGGCTTCCACGTCGCCCACGTTGATTCCGTAGCGCGCGATCTTCTCGCGGTCCACATTGATGTTCAGGCTGGGCTGGCCCAGTTCGTGCACCACCGTCAAATCGGCAAAGCCGCGTACGTTCTCCAGCGTCTTCTTGATTTCCACAGCCTTCTTTTCCAGCACTTCCAGATCAGGCCCGTAAATTTTTACCGCCAGAGAGCTTTTCAAGCCGGTAAGAGCTTCGTCCACCGCGTCTTCGGCCGGCTGTGTGTAATTAAAAATGATGCCGGGAAAAGCTTCGAGCCGTTTGTCGACCGCGGCAATCAGCTTTTCCTTGGTATCAAGTTTCCCCTTCCATGCAGGATCGTCATAGGGTTTTAAGCCAACGTAAAATTCGGCGTTGAAGAAGCCCGTCGGGTCGGTGCCATCGTCGGGCCGGCCATGCTCGGAGCCGACCACCGTAACCTGGGGATAGGAAATCAGGATGTTGCGGACCTGCGGGACGATCTTGCTCGATTCTTCAAAAGAAATCGTATAGGGCATGGTGGCGCGGACCCAGAGCGCGCCTTCATCCAGATGAGGCATGAATTCGCCGCCAATGAACGGCACCAGGCACATGGTTGCGGCAAAAATGAACACCGCAATCAGCAGCGTCAAGCGGCGATGGTCGAGACACCAATCAAGCTGCCGCGTATAGAGTTTCTTGATCCATTCAAACGCGCGGTTCGTAGATTCCTTTACGCCGCCCTTGAACCAGTAAGACGCCAGCACGGGTACCAGCGTGAGAGTAAGAATCAGGGCGCCGATCAAGGCAAAGGCCATGGTTTCCGCCATGGGATGAAACAGCTTGCCGGAAGGCCCGCTCAGCGCGTAAATGGGTAGATAGCCGGCGATGATCACGGCCACCGAATAAAAAATGGGACGGTCAACGTCCTTGGCGGCCGCCAGAATCACTTCGCGGATCTTGTACTCCTGTCCTTCCCGCAATGCCAGCTCGCGATAGATGTTTTCCACCATGACCACGGTGCCGTCAATGATGATGCCGAAGTCAATGGCGCCAATCGAGAGCAGGTTGGCGGAAACGTCATGCGCATGCAGCACGATGAAAGCAAACAACAGTCCCAGCGGAATGGTGAGCGCCACAATGACGGCGGCGCGGATGCTGACCAGGAAAAACAGCAGCACCAGCAGCACCAGGATCATCCCGCGGATAAGATTGCCTTCCACCGTCCGGGTGGTGACCTGGACTAGATCGCTGCGATCGTAAAAAGGACGGACTTTAACGTCGCGCGGAAGTATGGAACTGTTCAGCTCTTCGGTCTTTTTCTGCACGCCCTTGAGCACGGTCTGGGTCTGCTCGTCGCGCCGCATCAGGATCACGCCTTCCACGGCATCGTCGTGGTTTTCCTGGTGCGTCTGGAAACCGAACTCGCCCAGGCGCGGGGCGTTTCCGATCGTGACCTCGCCAACATCGCGAATGCGTATCGGCGTCCCTTTGTTGCTGGCAATGACGATGTTGCCGATGTCGCTGGTGTTCTGCACCAGGCCCAAACCACGAACGTAATAGAATTGCCCGCCCTGGGAGTAAAAGCCGCCGCCGGTATTGGCGTTGTTGACTGAAAGCGCCTGGATCACCTGCGGGACCGTGAGGTGATACCCGTACAGGCGCGAGGGATCCAGCAACACCTGGTACTGCATCACTGTGCCGCCCAGTCCGGAATCGTCGGCCACGCCGGGGACCGATTTGTAAGCGCGTTCGACCACCCAGTCTTCAAGGGTCTTCAGTTCCTGCGGCGTGCGGTCAGGGCTCTCCAGCACGTAGCGATAAACCAGGCCGCTGGGGCTGAACAACGGCGCCATGCTGGGTGTTACGCCGGAAGGCAACTGGGCGTCGGCAATTCTCTGGAAGATCTCTTGCCGCGCGAAGTAATTGTCGGTGCCTTCATCGAACGTCAGCCGGATATCAGAAAGGCCGTAGAGTGAGATGGACCGCATCACCACCATCTTGGGCGCGCCGGACATTTCCACTTCCAGTGGAAGAGTGATCAGGCGCTCGACTTCTTCAGCCGCGTGCCCCGGCCACTGCGTGATCAGTTCGACCGTGGGCGGAGCCAGATCAGGATAGGCATCCACCGGCATCCGCTGGAATGAAATCACGCCGGCGATGACCAGCAGGACGGTCAGCATCAGCACCAGAAAGCGCTGCCGCAATGCGACTTGTACTAACTTATGTATCATTTATTTTTGTCGCTTCGCTCCAAACCGCTGGAGAGCTTCGTCTTCGTCAAAATCTTTCTGCTCCTGCGTCTCGCCGCTCGGGCTGCTCGGCCCTCGCGGCTCAAAAAATTATTGCGAGCTCGCGAACTGCAGGAACAAGCTGCCATCGCCGGCGACGCGTTCTCCGGGTTGCAGGCCGCTCACTACCTGGGTCTTGCCGTCACTGCTTTGGCCCAGCTTCACCGGCCTCCGGGCAAACTGGTCTTGCCCCGTGGATACATAAACGAACGGCTCATTCTCGGCGTCGCGCAATACCGCCGCGTCCGGGACCAGCAAAGCGTTGTCGATCTTTCCCGCAACCACCGTGGCCGTCACGTACATATCTTTCTTCAGTCGCCCGGCAGGGTTTTTGGTGTCGATTCGCGCTTGCAAAGTCCGTGACGTTGCATCGAGCGCAGCGCCCATGAACGAAATTCGTCCGTTAAAAGCATCGGGATAAGCGTCCGTTTTGATCGTGACCGGATCGCCCACGTGCACATAGGCGAGCTGGTTTTCATACACATTGGCCAGAACCCACACGGTGCTCATATTCGAAATGGTGAAGCACTGCGTCTGGCCGGCCTGAATCACCTGTCCCGGCGAGCAAAGCCGCTCAACTGCTTCTCCGGCAATAGGCGCAAGCACCGGCACTTCGGGCGAAGTCGGATTCTCAATCAGCGTGTCCGGCCGGGGTATGCCCAGGATTTTCAATGACTGCTCGGCGGCCGTCTGGTCAGCCTGCGCCTGTATCTCCGCCGATTCGGCGGCCTGCAAATCGCGCTCGGCAATGGCATGGTGGGCATAAAGGTCCTGCGCGCGCAGATAGTTCTTGTGCGCCAGCGAATGAGTGTCGCGCGCCTTCAGGTAATTGGCGCGAAGCTGGGAGTAGTCCGGGCTGCTGACATACAACATCGGCTGCCCTTTCTTCACCTGCTGCCCGGGCGAGACGATGATCCGGCTGACCGGCCCGCTGACCTGGCTTATCACCGGGGTGGTAAGGAAGCTGTTATAGGCGACAGTCCCGTTCAGCCGCAGGATGCGCGGCATGCTCGCGGGCTGGATCGTGACAATCTGAATATGCGCCAGCTGGTCCTTGGGGACGGTGAAGAGCTGGCCCTTGTCCGGCGCGCCCTTCTCATTGGCTTTGCTGGGCTCGCCGCCGGAGCACCCTGCCAGCATCGTTGCCAGCATCGTTGCCAGAACCCAGGCCGGCAGGACCATCGTCCTGGAAAGGGCCCTCGAAACTCGCGGAGTGGATCGAGCGCGATAGCTAAGATATCTCATGGCAGACTCCTGGTTCCGATTGCCTGGCGAAGTTGTTCCAGGCTGAGCATGTAAGCGGCCACCGCCTGGCGGTAAGCCAGCTGGGTGGAGCGATAACTGCGCTCGGCATCGAGAAAATCAAGCAGCGTGGCTGCGCCGCCCTTGTACGCATACTGGCTGATGTCGCGCGAATCCTGCGCCTGCTTCAGGTAGCCGGAAAGATAAAGCTTCACCACATCCTGGTTGGAGCTGGCGGACTCATAAGCATTGGTCACATCGGTCAAGACTGTGTCTTCCGCGGCCCTCGCGGTAAGCTCCGCCTGCGTCAGGGCAAACTTGGTGCGCGCGATTTCACCCTGGTTGCGATTGAAGAACGGCAACGGCACGTTGAAAAACAGCGACGTGGAACTCGCCCCGGACACGTGCGAGTAACTGGCGGAAGCGTTGAAATCAACCTTGGCGTCCGCCTTGGCCAGCGAGATCTGGCTGTTGGCGGCCTTCACTCCCTTTTTCGCCGCCTGGAGATCGGGGCGCTCGGCCAGCGCCTTGGCCTGCAAATCAGACAGGCCGGCGGTCAGCGGCTGATAATCGAGCTCGCCAACAACATCGTAAGCGTGCGGGAGAGATGCGTAGCCAATGAGCTGGCGCAGGCTTCCCAGGGCCTGGACTTTGGCCACGCGGGCGGAACTCACGTCGGTTTGGAATTGCAGCAATTGCAGCTTGATCTTCAGGAAATCGCCTTCACTGATGTCGCCGGCTCTGTAACGCTGCTCGCTGATCGTGACCGTATCCTGAAAGCTGCGAAGGTTTTCCTGGGCAAACTGCAAAGTGGAATTTGCCAGCAGGACGTTGATGAACTGCTGCGCGACATTGAAGACCAGCGTCCGCTCGGTGTCCGCCACCTGGGCCGCGGTGACGGCGGTCTGGTCTCGCGCGGCTTGCAGCCGGTTCTGGCGCTTGTGTCCGCGCTCAAACAGGTAGCCCACGCCGATATCAAACTGCTGCAGGTTGTTCAGTGTGTCGCTGGAGAAATCTCCGCTGAACACCGGAATAAATTGCGAGTCCCATGACAGGGTCGGGTTGGGCCGGAGATTGGCGGTGATTTCCTGCGCCTGGCTTTGCTGGATCTGCGTACGCGCCGCCTTGATGGCCGGACTGTTGGCCAGCGCCATGGAAATTGCCTGTTCCAGGGTGATCTGCGTGGCTGCGGGCCTGTCCGCCGGGGGCGCGACAGACGGGGTCGCCTGCGGAGCGGCCTGACCCGGCGCGGCGGCGCTGGAACTTAACGGAATTGTTGCCTGTCCCCACAATAGTTGGGACAGCATGAAACATGATAGAAAGAGGGACACCCGAAACATCGTTCCCCTCCAAACCTAAATTTTTGGGACCTGACTTGGATTACTGGCCGGGATTAGGCGATGGGAGGCGGACGGATGAAGAGACTCAGCTCGGAAACGGCGCTCTTCCCTTGTGATTCATAAGGAACCGTGAGAGCTTCAACGGCGTGGAATACCTGCGGCAGGTAGACCGTAACCGTAGGCGCGTTTGCATGCACGGAAAGACAGATGGCACATGGAGAAGAGTTGCGTGCAACCGCGCCATCAGAGTGGCTGTGGGTTGCTTCCAGCACTCCCATGAAGAGAGCCAGGGCTACGCACAGCAGCGCGACCACGCGCATCAGCTTGCCGGCATCGAGTTGGCCTTGAGAGACCACTTTTAGTCGAGGGTGACGGTTCCTGTAACCCGCCAGCTTCCAGATCAGCTTACAGTAATTTCCACAGCCTTGCCAGAGTCTGTATTGTCACCCGGGAAAGGATGTTCCGTCTAAGGCACTCGCGGGAGTGCTCCGTCTTTAGGTACTAAGGAAACTCATGAAATTGCATGACCAGAGCTGCTGTGCTAGCGTTGAAGGGTATTGAGAGGCGTTTTGCGAACCATTCCTTCAGGGCTGGACCGAAAGGAAGCTGAACTCTACAGCCAGCTTGATCCTCACCAGTTCCCAAAACATATCGCGATCATCATGGACGGCAACGGCCGCTGGGCCAAACGCCGCCACCTGCCGCGTATTGCCGGCCATCGCAAAGGCGTGGAAGCGGTCCGCCTGGTGGTGGAGACGGCCTCGCGCATTGGCCTGCCCGCGATCACCCTGTATGCCTTTTCGGCGCAAAACTTTGTCCGGCGCCCGGCCACGGAAATCCACTTCCTGATGAAGCTGCTGCACCGCTACCTGAAGAACGAACTGCCGCTGATGCAGCGCAACAATATCCGGCTGCAATTCATCGGGCGCAGCCAGATGCTGCCGCAGGAAGTGCAGGAGCGCATGGCCTGGGCCAAGGAGCAAACGTCCAAGAACACCGGCATGGTGATGACGCTGGCGCTCAATTATGGATCACGCTCGGAAATCGTGGACGCCTTCAAGTCCATGGTGCATTCGGCGGCGAACAATGGCGGCATCGAGCATCTGCTGATCGACGAAGAGACCGTCAACCGCCACATGTATACCAGCAATCTTCCGGAGCTCGATCTGGTGATCCGCACCAGCGGTGAGATGCGGCTGAGCAACTTTCTTCTCTGGCAGGCCGCGTATGCCGAAATCTATGTAACCAAAACGCTGTGGCCTGATTTCAATGGCCTGTATCTGCTGGAAGCCATCCAGGAATTCCAGAAGCGCGAGCGCCGTTACGGCGGCCTGAACGAGCCTACTCCAGGCAGCTCCAACTAAATGAAAAGAGTCCTGACCGCTGTGGCGCTGATCCCGGTGGTGCTGCTGATTGTGTTTAAAGCGCCCTGGCCGGTTTTCGATTTCGTTGTGGCGGCAATTGTCATTCTCACATTGCGGGAATATCTCGATGTAACTGACGCGTACGGGATCAAGCCCTTTCGCTGGATCACATATCTGGCTTCGATGCTCGTGGTCCTGGGATTCATTCTCTACAATTTTCGCTGGATGGGCTGGTGGCTTCCAACGGCCGCATTCGCTGCGATTGCATTGTCTTACCTGCTGGTTTTGATCTTCGGTGTGCCGGCGGTGTTTCGCAGGGACATGAAGATGATTGTACCGGCGTCGGCTATGTCAGCTTTCGGTGTGTTTTATATTGCATTCTCTCTGGCGCTGCTGATCCGGCTGCGACACATGCCACAAAGTGAATACCTGATCATTTTCATCCTGTTCTCGGTTTGGGGCGGAGACATTGCAGCCTACTACGTGGGCAAAAATTTTGGTCGTCACAAGCTGGCGCCAGTGGTGAGCCCAAACAAGAGCTGGGAGGGTGCAATCGCATCGGTAATTGCGAGTATCGGCATTGCAGTGCTGGTTTTTCATTTCCGACAGTACATAAATGCCCTTTTCACGCATGAACCCGATCCTGATGTTCTGGATCCTGTTCCTCTGGGAACGCTGTATGTTGCCGGCTTAGGTCTGCTGTCAAATGTTGCTGCGCAGCTCGGCGACCTCTTTGAATCCGCGCTGAAGCGCGGCGCCGGCGTGAAAGATTCCGGCACGCTTCTACCGGGTCACGGAGGCATGCTTGACCGCATTGATGCGCTGCTCTTTGCCATTCCGGTGGTGTGGTACTATGCCGAATTAACCGGTCAATTTCATACGCAAATCAATCTGCGGTATCTCATCCCATGAAGCGCATTGCCATCCTCGGTTCCACCGGCTCCATTGGCCGCAGCACGCTCAACGTGATTGAAAATAATCCTGAGCGATTTCAGTTGCTCGCCATGGCCGCCGGCTCAAACACTGATGCCGCGTTCAACGACGCGCGCCGCTGGAAGCCCAAAGTCCTCTCGCTCGCCACAGAACAGGGCGCGGAAAAAGTACGCCGGCAGCTTAAGGCTGAAGGGCTCGGCGATATTGAAATCGTGCACGGCCAGGCCGGCACAGTTCGCGTGGCCACGCATCCTGAAGTTGATTTTGTGGTCAGCGCGATTGTGGGCGTCGCGGGATTGAAAGCCACCTATGAAGCAGTCCGCGCGGGCAAAGAAGTTGGCTTGGCCAATAAGGAATGCCTGGTTGCCGCCGGTGAGTTGATCACCGCGGAAGCGCGCAAGCAGGGCAAGCCGCTGCTGCCGATCGATAGCGAACACAACGCGGTCCACCAGTGCATGCGCGGCGGCAGGATGAACGAAGTCGAGCGCGTTTGGCTTACCGCCAGCGGCGGCCCGTTCCTCAACACGCCAAGGTCCGACTTTGAAAAAATCACGGTGGAGCAGGCGCTGAACCATCCCACGTGGAAGATGGGCCGGCGCATCACGATTGACTCGGCCACGTTGATGAACAAAGGATTCGAAGTGATTGAAGCCTGCCGCTTGTTCAACATGCCGCCGGAGCGCGTTAAGGTGGTGGTGCATCCGCAATCGACCATCCACTCTCTAGTCGAGTTCAATGACGGCAGCATTCTGGCGCAGCTCTCCGTCACTGACATGCGCCTGCCGATCCTCTACGCGCTGACCTATCCGGAGCGCATCGCGTCTGACCTGCGCTTCAATGTGCTCGATCTCAAGCGGCTGGATTTTTCGCCCCCTGATCTGGGCAAATTCCCCTGCCTGCGCCTGGCTTATGAGGCCGCTGAAGCCGGTGGCGCCAAGACCATCGCGCTGAACGCCGCCGACGAGGTGGCCGTGGCCGCCTTCCTAAAACGGGAAATAGGTTTTAGCGATATTTCTAAGGTAATCGAACGCACAATTGGTGAAACCACGGACCGGCATCCGGAATCTATAGAAGAGGTACTTGCCATAGATGCCGAGGCCCGCAAATTGGCGCAAGAAAGATTTCCGCGCCATGTAACCCGGTAGCGGCCCGCGGCAATTTAAAGCTACAATATCGAATCTCTTTCATTATGCAGTTATTATCGCTCAGTGTCGTCGCGTTCATCTTTGTTTTGGGCATTCTGGTATTTGTCCATGAGTTCGGCCATTATGCCGTAGCCAAGCTGTTCAAAGTACGGGTGGAAGTTTTCAGTCTCGGCTTTGGCAAACGGCTCTTCGGGTTCAAGCGCGGCGATACCGATTACCGCATCAGCCTTTTGCCTCTGGGCGGCTACGTTAAGATGGCCGGCGAGAATCCCATGGAAGCGCGCACCGGCGATCCGGGTGAGTTCATGAGCCATCCTCGCTGGCAGCGCTTTTTGGTGGCGATTGCCGGCCCGGCGATGAACATCATCCTGGCGTTTGTCGTGCTCTCAGTCCTTTACACCTTCCACCACGAGTATTTCGCTTTCAGCAAGAGCCCTGTGGATGTGGTCTTCATTACGCCCAATTCTCCGGCGGGAAAAGCCGGTTTGCAGGTAGGCGATAGGATCGTCAACGTCCAGGGCATTGATAATCCGACCTGGGAACAGTTCTTGATTCGCGTCAGCATCAACCCCGGCCAGCAAGTTCCGATCAAGGTATTGCGCGGCGACAAACCCATGGACCTGACGCTGGTGCCGGACACGACCAGCAAGGACCATGAAGGGGATGCCGGGCTGGACCCGCCGGGCGTGGTGGGCATGATCGAACCGGGACTGCCCGCCGATAAAGCCCACATCCGGACTGGCGACGTTCTGGTTTCAGTGAATGGCAAACCAATTCATTCCGTGGATAACCTGCTGGGAGCGCTGCAGGAAGCCAAGGGAAGTCCGGTGCAATTGACCATTCTTCGCGATCGCAAGAACCTGACGCTCGCTATTCCCGGTGAATTAGTAGCCACGCCTGACTCCGCCGAGAAAAAATACCGGATCGGCGTGAGCATGGAGCAGGTAGAAAAGCTCCCCTTTCCCGTAGCGGTGCAAACGGCGTATGACGAATGCAAGAGCAATTCTCTGCTGATCTTTGAATTGCTTGGCAAACTGATTCAGCACAAGAATTCGATCCAGCAGATGAGCGGCCCCATCGGGATCATGCGTTACTCGGGACAGGCAGCCAGAATGGGCATGCCCTCGCTGCTGAAATTCATGGCGCTCATCAGCTTGAACCTGGCGATCTTCAATTTGCTGCCGATTCCCATCCTGGATGGCGGCCTGGTACTGATGCTGCTGGTGGAATCAGTGATGCGCCGTGACATCAAGCAGGAAGTGAAGGAGCGCGTCTACCAGGCGGCATTCGTCTTCCTGGTCTTGTTTGCCGCGGTGGTCATTTTCAACGACGTTTCCAAGACCATCCACTTCAAATAGAAAACCGCCCTGCGTGGCTTCATGCCGCGATCAGTGTCTTTTTTTCGTGGTCCCAGCGCCATTGCGGCTGCTCTCCGGTCAAATGCACGCCGCCCAGCCAGCGATCGACACCGCCTTGCAGCCTGGTCCAGTCAGCTTTGCCTTCAAGCAACTGTTGACCGGCGTGGGTGATGGTGAATTCATTTTTGGGCGATTCAACCAGCGCGGGATTTGGCCCCGCCGCGAGCCATGCCATCCGCAGATAGACGGATAGATCTCCCCAGGGCACGTTCTCCTGCTTGCACGACTCAAAATAAATTTCCTGCTTCTTGCGCTTGCCCGCAGCCGCCGCCTGCAATACCTGGCGCTCGGTGCGGGAAAGTCCGTCTGTTGTCCAGGGATACTCTTCAAGAAAACGGGCGAGCGCCGCGGCGAGGAATGGCATCTCATCGAATTTTTGTTGCGAGATGGCTGCGAGGTCAGTGGGATCTTCAGCGCGAAAGGCGTGCCATGCTTCCGTGGCAATGCTGCGTTGTGTTTGCGTTACCCGCTTGCGCATGGGAAACAGCCGGGCCAATTGCGTGCCGCTCAGCTGTCCCAGCCCGTAAAACGGCCGTACGCCGGGGTAAGAATCGATCTGGATCAGATCCAGATTGATGCCTTCCAGGTCCTGCTGCTCAAACCAATCCAGCAACTGCAGAAGCTGCAACTGATCATAAAGATCGTGCTCAAACCAAAGCACCACGTCCTGGTGCTTGCGGAAATCCTGGAGCGTCCGGTCGCGCGCGGCAAACCCGGCGCGAAGTTTTTCGTAATCACCACAGCCGAAGCTGGCCAGAGCTTGCGCGCGAATGTCAGAGAGTGCGCTCAGCGTCTCCGTCTGCGGGACAGGGCCATCATGCAGCACGTCATTCCAGGCAAGATACGTCCCGGGAAACCTGACCTGCCGGAAGGTGCCTGTAACCGATTCTCCGTTGGTGATATGCAGCACAAGGGAGAGGCTAGCACAAACAGGCGAGCTAGCGGAGTTGGAACCCGCGTAAGCAAATGCAGCATTTAAGGCGTAAGCCAATTGCGGGGCAATTTACGTATCGAGATAGCCACGTAATGCCCCGCAACGGGCATGCAACTCATTCACGCGCGACGGCGTCAGGCCGCCGTGGCCACTGATTGATGGCCTCTGAGCCCCTGCAAGCGGTCGGCCTGCGCAACCAGCGCCGCTTTTGCCGGATCGTTCGCTTCCAGGCTGGAGGCGATCAATGCCACGGCCAGGGCCGCCTGGTCCAGGCGATGAGGATGCGGCGGCGTGCCGCAGAATTCATCGATCTCAGCGGTCAGCGCCGAATTGACGCCGCCGGCAAGCCCCTCATTGCCTTTCATGTGGGCGGCCACGCGGGCCACGCTGGCGATCTCACTGATCCGCTGCGCCAGCCTTTGCAACGCTGCATTGTTTTTCGCTTCCAACACGGCTGAGCTTCTCGCCAGGGCAGCGAAATCGCGCACGTGGGGCGCGAGCCAACCGGGAACCTCCTCGTCGCCCAGGCCCTCGACCATGCGACGTGTAAAGCCATTGATAACGAACATAACTTCTCTCCTTGCCGTCAGAACTGAATTCGCCGGACAGGACCGGACATTCTGACTGTGACCTCTGTTATGTGCGCGTGGGGGAAAGATCGTTACAAACAAACACGCATAAGCAAGCCCGCCTGTGACTTGGATTCGCGGGCGACCATAGAAACAATTGCAATATCGCCGGAATTGTCAAACACTGCCAAAATTGAAACCCCAAAGTTTGCCACCGAAAGAGAGCCTGGTCCGCGATCATGGTTGTTACTGTTCAAATTTCGGCGATTTTTGGCCGTGCTGGCGATTCCCTTGATCGGCTAAACTGGTCAATACGGCATAGCATGGTATTCGTCCTCGATAACTACGACTCCTTTACCTACAACCTGGTGCAGTATCTGGGAGAACTGGGGCAAAAGGTGGAGGTGCGCCGCAATGACCAGGTCACTCCGGCGCAGATCGAAGCCATGCGTCCTGACCGCATCGTTGTCTCTCCGGGCCCCTGTACGCCACAGAAGGCCGGCATCAGCATTGATCTCATCAGGTATTTTGCCGGCAAGCTTCCGGTGCTGGGCGTTTGCCTGGGACATCAGGCAATTGGGGCGGCATTCGGAGGCAACGTGGTCCGGGCCCATCAGCTTATGCACGGCAAAACCAGCCAGATCAAGCACGATGGCAAGACGCTCTTCCGCAACGCGCCCCAGCCCATGACCGCGACCCGCTATCATTCGCTCATCGTGTCTGAAGAAGGCCTGCCTGCCGAGCTGGAGATCAGCGCGGAAACGCGCGAAGCCGATGGCACCCGCGTCATCATGGGTCTGCGCCACCGGCAATTTCCGGTGGAAGGCGTGCAGTTCCATCCTGAGAGCGTGCTGACGGAGTCAGGGCGGTTGCTGCTGCAGAACTTTTTGGCGTTGTGAAGCACCATGTTCCTCCGATCAAAAACCTTTGAAACACAGAGGAACGGAGGAATGGGTAATTGCCAAAATCGCCGGCATTGCCAAAAAATCCAAATTGCAGGCCCGATGAAGATCAGCAATTTCAATTTGGATTCTTTGGCAATTTTGGCACTTCTGGCAATTCATTGATCCGTGCTTTCTTTCGTCTCCTCCGCTTCCTCCTTTCCTCCGTGTTTCAGGAGTTTTGGAGGAAAGGCAGATCAGATTCGCGCTCCAGAATATCCAGCAAAATTCCGGCTACATGGGCTAAAATCAGGGCCAACGGAACATCCCATTGGAGGCCCGGACCATGGCGCAACCGCAACCGGAAAAACGGTCTACGCGGCGGTTTTCGCTCGAGTTGCCGATCTCCGTAAAATTCGTGAACAACGGCAGGCGAGAATCGGCCGGACACACCCGCGACGTGAGTTCGCGCGGCGTCTTCATGTATCTGGATACGGAGATCAGCGAGGGCGCGCCGATTGAGTTCGTGATGACGCTGCCGACGGAAGTAACTCTTGCCGAGCCCATCCGCGTGCGCTGCACCGGGAAAGTGCTGCGCGTTACCAGGGCGGAACAGGAGCAGGGCGTTGCCG
>Ga0164306_10000354_pt1 | contig 18153 bp, 21 predicted proteins | sample Whisoiple_242_MG_FD_110213 | JGI IMG/M metagenome (GOLD analysis project Ga0164306, IMG submission 110213) | Soil microbial communities amended with fresh organic matter from upstate New York, USA - Whitman soil sample_242_MG | ecosystem: Environmental > Terrestrial > Soil > Unclassified >... | reverse complement strand
CTCTCGTCAAGAAGCGGAGCCTGGAACATGATGTCTTCAATGGGGCCGACTGGCGCTAGATCTTCAGAGGTCAGCCAGCCTACGTCGTACAGGGCGTTGGCAAAGATCTTCGGTTGCTTCTCGTCTTTGGTGACTTGATGCTTGAGCCAAGCCTTAACCTTGATAGGATCTTCGTTACCTTCGGTGTGACCGATAGGAACGTAGCCACCTTCGGGTGTAGAATCTGAATGATAAGCGAACCCGAGTATCTTACCACCGTTGATGCCCGTCTTCTTATAGGGCCACCCTGAACCTCGTTCTTTCAGTTTAGGGTCGTGGTTCTCAAGATCTAGAGTAATTGGTCCATGTAGTTCGGGAAAGTCAAACGCCACGCTATTTCTCCGCCTCCGACGACGGCCCGGTGGGTCGCCTCGTAAATGGAGGGTAGCACCGCCACCCTCCGTAGACAAGTCTTATTTGGCAGTTGAGTATTCATCAATGAGAGCCTGGATGTGGGGACGGCAAGACTCCACTTGTTCCCTGCGAACCCAACGGCACATCTGATACATGATGTGACCTTCGTGCTCATTGTAACCTTGCTGACTGATAAACAGCTCTATAGTAGAGTACGGAACCATTCCCATCGGTCGATAACCGAACGTGTCAATACACTCAAGGATCTTATCCAAGTAGTGCATCATCTTCAGGACGTCTTGAAGTCCGTTCTTCTTACGGTGACGCAGGTACTTGGTCAGGTTCCCTTCAAGATACCCGACATTGTTCTTGGACATGATGTCCCAATGCTGGATATCGTTATCATTGCGCCCCTTGTAGTGATCGCCGCCGATTTGGATTTCATTAGCCGAGGGTGATTTGTCCATGCCTAGACTCCAATTTGTTTCTAAGATTTACTACATCCAGCCAGAAATTGGCTGCGGGTTTCCAGGTCTCTTCGTCTAAGTCTAAGATCTTGATTGCTGCATATGCAGCCTTATCAAATGATCTCTTGAAAGGTTTCAACCCATACAGATTACCCATGTTGATCTCTCGGAACATACTGAAACAGAACTCAGTACGGTCAGCGAATTCTATCATGAGCTTCTCTAGCTCCGTCATGTTGGTGACGATGTCGGCTATATATGGATGTAGGTTGTCGCGCATGAAGTCCTGTTCACGCTTATCAAATACCTTAGCGACTTCTGGGTTCTCCCAGCGGGTCGTCGCAGGTACATCACCCGTCGCCCGTTCACCAAAATCGTGATACTGAGCGGCGATGATAGTTCTAGCAGGGCAATCAGGCCAGACAGAAAGTAAGACATGAATAACTCCCCACGTATGTTCAGCGATATTTTCGGGACGCAAGTTCATCATCGTATGCTTGCGAACTACTTGGCCGGAGTGCCAGCCTCGTAAGACTTTACTACCCATTACTTCATCCTTCTAGTAAGCCATTCAGCACCATTCACTCGCAATGGTTCAGAAGCGCATTTATCCAGGATTTCGCAAGCCGACTCAATCCGCGTATTAAGCGACCCATAGCTCTTATCCTTGAATCGGTCGTAAGCTGCAATCATTGGATACACAACCTGTCCCAAATAAGTCTGGTCCCCCGGCTGGATGAAGTTCTTGCGTACGAGATCATCATACGGCTGCATGAGTAACGGCGCACCCAAACGGGTCATACTGTCGTCAAAGCAGTTTCCAGAGTAAGAAAGACGCCCGAGATTCTCTAAGCATCTAGCCGCAGCAGGATTCTCTGTATAAAGGTGAAGATTATTAGCGATCTGATAATAAGTCCCTAGCTGTAAATAAGACTGGAACGCGACCAGCTCATGCAGCATGGAGAAGTGAAAGATATTGCTACCCATGGACCCATAGATAAGATCATTGCTACGGTTGGTAACTGTCATGTCCAGAATACGACGCCCATCCTTAGAACTTCGATTCGGCCGAGTACTAAACATGACTTGCAGGTTACACGCGAAGTCCTTGCTGTTCTTCATGAATAGTTCGTTAGGATCCCACATAGACATAACTATCTGACGACTAGTAGGATTAAGTCTAAGCTGACTTACGACTTCTTGAAGCTGATCGCCCCACTTGACACGCCAGCGGTGTCCATAGGCAGTACCACGAAGAGTCTTGCCGTCGTCAGAGTACTGAGCCATCCCTGAATTGTATTTCAGCAAAGGCTCAATCTCATTCATGCCGGCGAACATCCACATCGTTTCAAACAAGTGGAAGAACGGGTTGGCGTCACGAATAGCAGAGGTCACCAGCCTTTCCTGAGGCATAGGATACTCTAGGCACACAGGCCGAGGAAAACGAAGAACAGGGCCGTTGCGGCTTTCTTCTGAGATACCGTCGGACCTGAGGCCTTCGAGAACTTGAGAAAGACCGATGTTGGGGTCACCAATTACAAAGTGGAACATAGTATCACCTTACCCTAGAGTATCTCGGTTTGCAAATCTTAGCTGTATTCGGGATTACGGCTATAGGTCGGATTCTTAGTTCCGCGGTTGTACGCTTGCTTCCACTGAACACGAACGTCAGTGCGCTTGCCGGCGAATCCACCAGTGCCCGTCTTAGGTTCTTTCTCTACAACTTTGACCGAAAGCGGATGGAGTTCGGCGAGTTTGTGTGCCGCCGCCGCTTGAGTCTCACTTGTCCGGTAGTGACTAAAACCTCCAGGCGCTCCGCTTCCTTTGCATTGATCCCAAGCCGCATCAACAATTGAGCAAGATTTCTCCCCCTTCTCGAACAGGGACAGTGTGACATGGTAGTCCTCCATCATATCTACGTCATCGTAGCGGATACCGTAATGGCGAAGAGCTTCGGGCCAAACGCAGTGAACCGCGTTCATCCGTTCGTTAATCAACCGCGTGTCGGGAAACGCCCAATTGTTTCCTTGGCGCGGTGAGAGTCCAGCGTGGTTGAATGTTTGAATCGGCTGCCCGTCCTTGTTCGTAAACCCGTCAGCGACCAACTCGTGCAACTGCTCAAAGATCCTAACGACATCTTCGCCGGCCGGACGCAGGTTGTGAGCAGTTGGACTCTTACGCACGAAGAACGCTAAATCATCATCACACATGATCACAGGTTCATCCTGTCTAGCAAGCTCATCGACAATCCATTGGCGCACACTGGCAAGGCGCACCGGGGGCCGCGCTACCGCGTTTCGATGAGCATTCAGATGGGTCTGAGCCTCATCCGCGGGGCAAACTAGGGTAGTGTGTTGCTGCAATTCTGGGCCTAGGTTCGCCCAAGTAAATTGAGCGTTGATGCGGTCACGAGTTGGAATGTAGATTTGCATAAGTCTCTCCTAGAGTATAGGTTACTGTTCCTGTAAGACGCTCGGTCTTGACTTCTCTATTTTCAATTACGACCTGACCTTCTTCGTCATGGACTACGTGAATTAGCCAACCTTCATCGGTGTCGAATTCCATTACGTAGAAGATCTCTTCTCCATCAAGAAAGATCTTGTCTATGCGGAAGGCAATCGCATCCCCGATTCCAACGTGCATTTGAGTCTCCTAAAGTATAACGAAGTTATGAGTATTATCCTTAGTCATACGACCCCGAACCACGTCCAGAAGTTGTGCCATACGATCAAAACCGTTAGTGTGACACATGAATCGGTGTTCATGAATAATCACCGTGTCAAATTGCAAACCAGCGAATGCCTGCTGTATCGTAAAGAATTTCCATTCCGAACCGAGAATAGGCCCGAGCTTCCGTTTCATCTCACGACGTGAAATTTCGTTCACGGTTATGAAGGCTTTACAGGACATAGATATTCCGTTCGTTTCCCGGGGTCATCTTAGTCTTTACGTGCTGATGAATATACTCTCTTAAGGTTACTGGAGTAAGAACTTGAATGCGAAGTGGCTGGATTATTATTATGATGTCCCAACGCTGACCCGTCATATTTAGAAGCTCAGAGAAAGCGACCCCGTCCCATGAGTCTCCCATCTCTCTCGCGAATCGTCGTGCGGTTATCGTATCTGGTCCTACCACTAACTTCATAGTAGCACACCCTGTCTCAAACCGCCAGCGGTTTTGCTTTCTTCCAGTCGTACCCAGAGCGAGGACGACCCTCTCCATTCTGCACACGGAGATACTTGTCCAGCTCGCACAGGCTGAACTGAATGTCCGTCACACCGAAGTTCACGCCGATGGTCGGCATATGAGACTCAAAGGCGTGTTCCGTGGAGAGTTTCCCCATCAGTACTTTCATCTCGTGTAATGCTGCGTTCTGGGTCATCCCGGTCTGTACGGGTCGGCCCGCAAGACGATTGAGACCACGTATCGCACCCGGTCCAGCTGGAGTCCACGTGAGCTTATCAGTCGCGTTCTCAAGGAGAGGACAGAGCATCATGTCCAGAGCAATCTCCTTGGACATGAACGGCCCAATGCCGGGAAGAGTCTGCAAGAATTCGCACACCAGCTTCCAGGAACCCTGATCACAGAGACGCACGATCTTGTCAAGGTTATGACGGTACGGAGTCAGGAATTGCGTGACCACGACATTCTGCTTCGGGTCAGTGCTACCGGCGTTCGTAATGATGTACGCTCCGGTGAACACCTTTTTGCCGTGGCGAAGCATATTGTTCGCGGTATCCAAGATGAAGTCTGGGTCCCAGGTCATTTGGTACCCAATCGCGCCTAAGAATCCCTCATGCCCGAAGTACCGTGCGATTGCACAGTTCAGAGCCTGAATATCTTTCGGAGCGTCACGGTGAGGCTGATACCAATTCTTCACCAGCCAGCGCGTTGTACGATCTTGAAACCGCATGATGTTTGTGAACTTATACTTGTTCAGAATGGGATCCTCAGTCCAAGGACCGGGCTCACCTAGTTCACGCTTTTGACGAATTCTCTCGCGTTCATTGAGATAGAACACGAATGTCTGATAAGGATCTCTAGTCGGTATGTTCATCGGGACCTCTAGGTGTTTGGAACGGTGCCCAATGAGTAGGACCCCAGGATCTCAGACTAGCACCTATCCACCATTCGCCAGCAAGACCTCGCGTTCCTACCTGGACTCCCTCAAAAGGATGGTATATCCAAGCGGTGTGGATTTCTTTCGGGATAGTATTTATGAGTTCCCACTCTACTTGCATGAATCACCTGAAAGAAAAGGCGGGTGCCGTGGGACACCCGCCTTCTTGAGACTAGAGCTTCGTTAACGCCTGTTACGAACGTTTACAACCCACCCTGAGATGGATCACGCGGAGCCCGCCCTAGTCTGCTACTTACTCTTCGCCTTCGGCACCAGTGGCACCGGTCGGGTCACCGCTGGCAGCGGCTTCCGGATCGTTGGCACCGATGTGGGCGAAGCCGGCGGGAGTCAGGTAGACATAGGTAACGGTCGTGTCGGGCTCGTTGCCGTCCACGTTCTCGGTACGAATGAAACCCGCGGCTTCCAGCTTGGCGAGCTGACCCTCGACGGTCTTGGTCTTCTTGCCGGTCTCCGTAACGAAGTCCTGCACGGTGACCTGTGACTCGTCCAGGTTGCTGACGTCCGTGATCTCACCCTTGTTCTGGATGAACTTGAGGGCGTCAACCTCAGCCTGCTGCGCCTTGGTCAGCTTCTTGGCCTTGGGAGCCTTTTCAGCCTTCGCCGGCGCAGTGATCGCCGAGTACTCGTGACCCTCGTCCGTGTACGACAGATGACCGTAGCGGTTCACCGCGTCACGGACATAAGCCTTCACGTACGAAGTGCCGTAGCCCTGCGACTTCTTCGGTGCCCAATTGGCAATCATGTGAGCTTCCAGGTCGGGGTACGAAACGCCCTCGCCCTTGTCAAGATCACGGACGGCCTGACGGATTGCGTCAACCACGGTGCCCTCACGGACCGCAGTCGGCCCCATGAACAGCTTCTTTTCAGTATCGAGCTTCACAGCCATTTCAACTTCCTTCTTTCTCAGTTTTGATCAGAACGCTTTGTCGTCGGTGGGTTCTTCTTCACCGCGTGGGTCTTCCACAGCAGCCTTGACTTCACCAGCCGTGATACGGGCACGAAGCCCCTTGGCTGAATTAAAGATCTCGCCACCATTCGTGAGATCCTTAACCTTCGGGCCTTCCTCAATGGAATACCCGTACCACGAGCCCTGATCGTTAGATTCAGGTTGCGTCGTGATCTTGTACGAATAGAAGTAGATCGCAGGGCGGATGAGCTTACCCGTCCCAGGATGGCGTTCCATTCGGTTGTTAATCTGAGTGCTCCATCCGCGGCCCTTTTTCATTTGACTTCCGCCAAAGTTCAGGACAGCAATTTCGTACTCAAACGTCTCGGGGTCCACGATAATGGTGAAGAACTGCATGGAGTCAGTCACTTCGTTACCTTCGGCGTCCATCCGCTTGCGCTTATCGTCTTCAGTCAAGCTGTTGTAGACCGCGGGGTCACTACCGTAATCGTGAGCCGGACCCGCATTGTTGGGACGCCACGCCATGTAACGGTGTTCAAAGGACACCGGGATCGCGTAGAACCCCTTCTCGCCGTTGATGATCTTGCGGGTTGCCGAATTAACGAGACAACCCTGCTCAGCACCTTTGAGATACTTGGCGTGATTTTTCTGGAGCTCCTTGGAGAGCGCCTGAACAATCCGCACGTACGGAACAAGCATATCGGACTGACTAAAGTCCTCTAGGCCTTCGCCCGCTCCTTCAAAGAAATCTTCCTCCGTGAGGGCGACTTCAGAGCCTGTGGTCTGGGTCGCTACTTCGGTGCCCGCTTTCTCTTCCGGCTTCTCTTCATTCTTAACTGGTTCTTTAGCCATAAGTCTCTAGTCCTCTATCAACTGGCCGGTAGCCAGACATTCCACTATACGCAGCTTTACTCACAGCGCAAGGGATATTTTGCTCGAAAGCAAAATTCTTTTATTTGATTACAGCCTTGTCACCATAGAAGCAACCCCACTGGTCCAGCGGGAGCATCTTACCATTTGTGATCTGATCGCGCGCGAAGGCCATAAAGGTTTGCGCGTTGACATCCAGCTTGGTGGTCGGTTCAAACCCGAGTTCCCTGAGCTGTTCCGCGGCCTTCTCAGCCTGTTCAGTGTCACCCTTGGCGAACTGGAGGCTCAGGTTACGCTTGATAATGTCGGAGTGACCATTCTCGTCCAGCCACTGATACGCTGTTTCCTTGGACTCAGCTGGAATTGCCCCAACAATGAACTTGGTACTCACCTTAAGACCCTCAAGCGTGGTGATCTCTTTCACGCCCGCCTGTCGCAAAAGGTCCGGAAGCTCGCGCGTTTCAATAATGCCCATGCGCGTAGCGAGCTCTTTCATCTGACTCTTGAGCTCGTCCATCTGACCCTGGATCAAACGATATTCACGAGCCTTGTTGGTGATGTCAGCCTTGAACTTTTCAGAACCCGTTGCGGTGTCTGCTTCCTCAAAGAAATCTACGTCATCGTTATCTGCCACAGTATCATTCCTTCTCTTCTAGATTAACCTCAACGGGCGAGTAAAACCCTGTTACGGGTTGCCCCGGCTTTGTATGCCTATTTTTCTCAAAACGCAAAAACCTAAATTTCTTCATGCCAAGATTCGAGAGCACGAGTCCAGTGACGATGGCCGACAGAGGATCACCACCAGCCCAGACAATAAAGTCCTCGCGGTAGTTGAAGTCTTTCAGGGCCTTGGTCAGCTTCTCGGCAGAGAGCTCTGGATTTGAACAAGTGCGATCGCCGGCAGAAAGCACGAAGATGATCTCCCCGTACACGGCGGCAGGGCTGACGTCGGCTTGATACCGAGTGGCCTGTAGAACAAATACTTTACTCATCGGCGAAGAGGTCCCTTATGTCTATCAGATTTTCAGCCACCGCTTTCTTGGAGCGAAGTAGCTTGTCAATCCTTTCGTCTATAGTCTTAGGAGTTACCAAGAAATGGTAATTCACGACCTTCGTCTGCCCGATTCTATGACACCTGTCATTTGCTTGTAGTTCATTCTCTAGCGAGAAGTCTCGGCTGTACCAGATTACTTCGGATGCCACTGTGAGGTTGAGTCCAATACCACCCGACTTCGGGGTGCTGAGAAAGACCTTACAGTTAGGATCAGTACGGAACTTTTCGATGTTGGACTGTCGCTTATCTTTCGGAGTTGTTCCAACGTAATCCACATAGCCGATCTTAGCCTCTTCCAACGCCTTTGTCAAGAGTCTGAAGTCTCCTTCAAACTTAATCCAGACGATAACCTTGCCTTGAGCTTCCTTAATGATATCTATCGTGCGAGCAACTCGGTTGTTCGGGAACTCCTGATACATCTCAGGGTCAACCACGCGACCGAGTTCGTCCTTCTTCTCACGACGCCAGATGAAACCGCCGATAAGCTGCTGGAGGCGAATAAGTCTGGTGAGCGCCATCCTCGCAGTTAGAATTCCTCCGTCCAGCTCAAGGAAGAAATCCTTCTTCATCTGCTTGTAGACGTCGGCCTGTTCTGGTGTGAACAGCACTTCCTGACGGATGAAATTCTTCTCCGGAAGATCCAGGCAATCCTCCTTGAGTACGCGATACGTATAGGAGTCAATCTTCTTCTTGAGTTCGTCCTCGTTCACGTACCCGACGATCTTCTTGTTTTGGAACCCGCCCATGCGACAGAAGTGATTGCGGAAAGCGAAGAAGCTGTTGAACCCCAGAATGTGAGGGTCCAGGAAGTTGAACTGTGAGTACAGATCTTCCACTCCCTGGGAAATAGGTGTTCCGGTCAAGATCCTACGATACTTTGCCAGCTTGCTGAGCTTGAGAAGGTTCTTGGTACGCTTGGAACTAGAATCCTTAATCCGGCTACTCTCATCTACTACCAACATCGCGTTGGAAGACATCAACAGATCCTCTAGGAGTTTCACACCCTTCGGATAGGACATCATGTCTATGTGAATCGCTATAATCCGGAGACCTTGCTTAAAGGCTAGCGCTTTACCCATTCTCCGGCCCTCTTCGGGAGTGGGGGCTGCAACAGTGTATGCACCGCACCATTCGACGACAGGACTAATATGCTCCGGAACCTGCTCATTCACCCATTGTGCGTGGACACCGTTAGGTGCGATGATAATCAGGGTGTCGATCTTTCCGTTGTCGCCGCCGTTCAAGTAGATATCCGTAGCGTCATCAATGGTGACTTTGGTCTTTCCGGTGCCCTGCTCCATAAAGTAGCCAAATGCAACTTTCCCACGTGCGAGCGAGAAGGCATGATTCTGGTGAGTGTAGGGCTGATGTTTGTACGGGAAAGCGACTGTGGCGAGTAACTCGTAGCGCTTGCTCCGAGTCTCGCGTTCTTCCTCTCGCATCTTGCGAAAGTCTTGAATTAGGTTGGCAGCAGGGCCGCGCCAAATGACGGCCTCCAGACGGTTATCGAGGAACTCTAGGTTGCTCCTCGAGAGCTCAAAGTACGGCGTACCGGCCACGTACCGCTTTTTACCGGGGAGCTCTGTAAGGGCGTTAAAAACGTGCGGCGGCACTCTGCCTAGAACCCACGCCTTCTTCTCATCTGAGTCTATGATTGTCGGGGTCACACAATGCTTTCTAGTATCCACGTTTGACTGTGGGTGTTGAACGCATCGTAAGTGATGGTTCTTCCCTCAGCAATCGTACAGTATAAGATATTCTTTTGTAACCTTACAGTATCTTCTACGTCTAAGCAAGCTAAAAGTTCGCGAGCACCACCGCGCCAGAAATTGAACTCGTATATGTAGTCGTACATCTCTGCCTTGGAAAGAAAGTCCAATTTGACAGAGGCTGAAATGATCACATCCTTTGGTTCTGTGACCAAGGCACCGCGCTCAGTACGTTCACGCTGAGATGGGTCGGTGAAGGTTATACTTGAGCCATACTGCCAGCCAGTAGTCGGGACGAACTTCTTACCTACGAACAGACGACCAATCGTGAACGTGGGGTCAAGGGTCGCGTCACCCGTTACCGTGACCCGCACGTAGCGGAAAGTCTGGACGGTGGCTGAGTTATAGAGCGCTTTGTTTCTGTTGAGAATCGACCGTCGTGGATCATTAATCTCCCCAGACCATGAGCCTGGAACCGACGTCAGATGCGCGCTCGCCGGAAAGCTGCTACGTAGAGTCGTCCAGACAGTACCGTTCAGAGAACCTTCCACAATCCACAGAGCTTTGTAGCTGAACGAACAGTGGTGCAACTCCACCACATCAAACTCTCTGTTAAGACCGAAGTCCCATGTAATGACCGTAGAGTTAGCCGTAGTCTTGAAGGCCTTAGTTGGATCAAAGCCTATAAGGTTCGCGGCTGGGAAGTTAGCATCTGCGTTCGTGGCCGAAGGGGTCGTGACGAACGCCAGATCCTTAGGAAACTGCTCAATAGGTTGCGCGAAGAAGATGCTCATTATTGCGGTCCAAACAGATCGAGTTCGTAATAGGGGCTGTTAGCATCAATCTTAAGGCGCTTCACGATAAAGTTCTTTCCGGCAGAAAGACCAAATCGCGGATAAGCTATGGTGATCGTCTGCCCGACTTCAAGGTTAGGATAATCATTCCTGGTGACAAGACACGTCCAGGACCAACGGTCCAGCTTACGGAGACCTAGGACTGTGGTCCCGAACGTGATAGCGTCAGATTCGTTCTTGATAAGAGAACTGAAGACAAGCTCTGAAGCTAGAGGATGACGCGTCTTTACAGCCGAATCTTCGACGACTGTGGAGCGATACTCCGACGTGGCAAAGGCGATCCTAGATGCGTCAACGACACTCATTTAGTCTTATCCTCACAGCGAACAAGCCAGACGGCATTGTTCTTGTCTACCTGCTTCTTCGTCTCTTCCGTGTCTTTCACCGAAGTATAAACCGGAATGTACGTGGAGCAGTAAGTATCTTGTATCTGTACGACTGGCTTGATAGGCTCAATCGGGCCGGGTGAATCGGTCGCGCACCCGCTTAGCAAACTCAGGGTCAGTATTGAGGCGATCATGGATTTCATGCGTTTCCTCCACCTTCTTGACGACTTCTGCGTTGTGCTCAGCCGCTACTTCATTCTGCTTATTGACGACCTCGTTTGCACGATTCTGGACTTCAATAAGGTCTTTGGTCGATTCAAGCTTTCCTTCGGCACGACCTCTACCCTTGCTGACTTTCACCAACAGGAGGACCGCCAGGAGGAGAGCTCCTAAGAGCCCTCCTCCCAGAGCAAGCTGCATTAGCATTACGTAGCGCTCGTCCCTTGGGCGATCGGCTTATGGGTCATGAAGCGGAAGACGATGGTAATGACCCCAACGACTCCCATGACGGCAGCCATGACCTGCGTCTGGTCAAGATCCTGAGGCCACCACTTGAGCCCAGAACCTAGAGCAAAGGCCATGGCGATTACCTGTGTCCAAATGGTCTTGGACTCCCACCAGTTTTTAGAAACTTCACCCATTACTAACTCCTCTAGTTAAGGAACCTTCCTCATACCACGAAGAACGGAGACTGACAAGTAGTTAATCTGGAGTGTCAATTGGCTTGTAGAAGTCATACGAATGGCGACAGTGTAGAGGTTGATCTCCAACTTTCACAGCTAGCCAATCGATGATCTTCTCGACTCTTAGTGCCCACGGAGCATTATTGTAGGCGGCTTTCCCAACGTACCAGCTAATCAACTGACGACCATTCGGGCGATCAGCAAAGCGTGGACTAATTGCGTACAAAGGCGCGAGCCACAGAAAACACGCAACAAGATCCACTATGCGAAGAAACGCCTTGAGTATGAACAACTGACGTTGGAGAAATCCCGGCATTACTCAGGCACCCATCCTGCTGTGATGTCGATCGCGTCGAGTTCTTCAGTAGTCGTGGCTGCGTTGACGCTCGCAGAGAGTGTCCTCTTATGAGCCTGTAGGAAATTGATGTATTGACCAACCGCTACACCCATAGTGATCATTTCTGTAGCGTTGAGAGTCACTTCCGTGTTGTCAGCCATTGTCCAATCTACATCGAAGTCAGCGCCTAGAAGTCCGGCCATTTGAACTGCGCCAGAGATATTGAGACGACCATCAACGTCAATATCAACAGGTCCGGAAGGAGTTGGTGCTACACCATTGCGAAGGCGATTGCGCGTATTCTTAACGGCCTGGAGCATATCAATCTGCTTGGATCGGAAGGGAACCTGATCGTTAGGTACCAAGAAACCGCCAGTGTACGGACCATCTTCGCTGATGAGCCAGTCCCATACTGACGTATCAAGATCAGGAGCGAGAAGACTCAGCGGGGCCGTAACCCGAGTGATTGGAATCGGAGGCGCACCCGGACCTTCTTGAGTGAGTGTGACAGAAAGAACCCCGTCCATAACCGAAGGATGACTTAGCTGATAAAGAGAAGCCTGTCCGGGTACTGCGTAATAAATGAGATACATATCAGACTCCTATTATCTTTGCCCAGTCAACCGACGAGGCTAGTTCTTTTTTATCTTTGGACTTTGCTTTAGCGACAGCGAGTTTGGCTTTCACCCTCTCACTCTCGATAAGAAGATTTCCCTGCCGAACTTCTTCGACCTTTGCGAGAACAGACTCAGCTACTTTCGCTACAGAGAGCTTTCGGGCTTCTGCCACGACTTGAAGATAAGGTAGAGCCTTTGGACTGGTACCCTCTTTCCAAGCCAAAGCTTCTTTCTTCATCTCGTCATAGACCGCGAGTTGCCCCGGCGAAGTGATGGACAGCTTCTGCCTAGCAGCTTCGGCTTGAGTGTCAATCTGAGCGTGGAAGAAGGTGTTCATCTGGTCGTCAGTAGGATCAGTCGGCGTAAGAGTATGACCAATAGTCCGGGAGATCGTCCACGTGGTTCCGTTACCGTCATCAATGTCAGCTTCTGTCTCACGTACAGCTAGAACAGTGCCGGTGAAGTTATGGCTCTTCCATTGTCTCCATGGAAGACTCATGTGCTCATCAGGTTCGGGCTTTCCGTCGCTGACTACAACTTCCATACCCTCAGTCAGTTCCTGATACTCTATCATGAGTTAGACCCGCTTAACGTACCGCCACCCGAATAAGTGACCGTGTTACCATTGTGGCGAATAGAGAATCCATTCGCGCCAGCGCCGCCGCCAGAGTTACCGGCACCAGAGGGGAAAGAGCCTCCTCCCATAGTACCAGTTTGACCCGCGCCTCCAGCGCCTCCTCCTCCCGTTGTGCCAGCGGAACCAGCAGCGCCAGAACCTAGATCGCCAGCGCCACCAGAGCCAGAGCCGCCATTCGGGAAACCGCCGCCGCCTCCACCTCCACCGAGCATATTACCGAACTTATCTTGTCCGGAGTTACCACCGATACCACCGTAACCGCCGCCTTGAATAGCCCCCGCGTTAACGACAGTTATCGGGCAGCGACAGTAGATTGCATCACCTCCGGCACCACCGCTTCCGCTGTTACCGGCACCGCCTCCTCCGCCTCCGGCCCTGACGATACCACCACTGTTGACGTTGATAGTGATGCTCGGGGTTATACCAGAAGGCCAAGTACCTGTGTCGATCGCGTTACCGCCGTTTCCTCCGTCGCTAGCACCCGCCGAACCTTGCTGTGTGATTCCGCTATTGACGTTGACTGTAATCGTCGCCGCACCGCCGGGATACCCTGCCGCGTCAGATGCGGTGCGAATATTAAACAGTCCTGTCGCACTTGTGAGCGTGAAGGTGTGCGTGTATCCACTCGGAGGCGAGGCTGGAGTTCCTGGCGGACCAGGAGCAGCGGCTACGTCCCACCACGTATTAGCGTTCGCGTCACCTGAAGGAGCATGACCTGTATCACTCGAAACAGATAGTGAATAGGTCCCTCCGTTGTAGAAGACTCTCTGATACTGATAGTAAGTCGTACCGCTCGCCCAACTCGTCGGGGTAACTTGATTCGCCTGTAGCTGAGGAGTTGACCACACACCTACGAGAGCACCAGCATAGTTGATAGTACCTCGCACAGCATACAGTGGATTAATACCTGACGGAATTCCATCAGTCCATCCACTAGGATTAGCTCCCGTAGGAGTTGACGGGGGTGAGGCTGAACGAATGAATTTGGTGACCTGTCTAGACCCGTCCTGCCCTCCTACCGACCATGCGACATTATTCAGACTACTAGAAGCTTCATAGAATGCCGAATGAGCCCAGAACTTATCGCTTGCTAGAACAGAAGTAGCGAAGGTGTAGATAAAGATCCCGTTTTGAAGGACGTGGATCTTAGTTCCCTGATGACGAATTTCCCAGACATCACTTACTGAGTAAGCAGGTCCGGCTGCTTCAGAAGTCCCATTATACCAGAAACCGATTGACCCCGCCTGGAAATATATTGCGAAGGTTGAATCGGTATAATCTTTAGCGGTACTCCTGTGATTATCTAGCCCTAAGAAAATATGAGTAGAGGTGCCGACAACAGTCACCGCTAGCTGAGCTCCTGAGTATCCCTTAGAGGAACAGAATGCGCTATCCCAGGTGTTGTTCACACCTCCAGTCTTCTGCCAGTTGTTTCCGGTACGAGTGAGAGTCGCAAGACCGAACTCAAACAGATCAGGAGCCGGCGGAGCCGTCCCGAACACAACGTCGGCGACTTCTGCAAACTGATTTACAAAGGAGCTATCTATACCCATGAGGTTAGTTGTGGGGAGTAGAGAAACATAGACTACGCTAGTATCTTTTAGGTAGAATACTAGATCGTCACGGTTTTCAATAGAAAGAACCGACGTGGGGTCATAGCTAGCGACAGTACCGCGACCGTTTCCACTTTCGTAGATTTGCAGAGCGGTTGAACCAGTCAGATAAAAGGCATAGTCAAGAGAAGCATAACTAGGGTCACTAGCGTAGTCTGCTGTCGGCACGTTACCGTTCAGTCCGACCATGCAGGCATAGACATTGTCCACCGGTCTGAAACTAACCCTCGCGTTCCTAATCATCTCCTTGGAATAAAATTGCTGATCCCAGGAACCTCCTGTGTAGGCAGCAGTCCGCTTGAAACCTCCAGTCGGAGTACGAATCATACCAGAAGACATGACTGGAGTGAAGCTACCGCCGTTAAGACCGTCTCCGCCACCAGGACCAAAAGCCAGGTTCCGTAGACTGCACAGATCCGCGCAAGCTACCTGAAAGGCGAACATTTTTCCCGGGCCGACATAAGTACGGCGTACTTCAAGTGAGCCAGTGTAGTAGATTACGTACTGACCATCGTACTTAATGGAATAAGTCTCTGAACCACTCCAAGTTCCACTAGTGATTCCTGAACCACTTTCATAGATTACCCATTGGAACGCGCTTCCGGTCCAGTGATGATAGAAAGCATACTCGAAGGCGGGATAGTTATCAGTATAGTTAGGGTTAGTATCTAGAGCCACCATGAACTGTTCAGCAGTACCGTATGTACCGGGAGGATTATAGCTAAGTGTAGCTCCAGCTCCATACTTCTGTGGTGAGTATCCTCCGATGACTCCCCATGCTCCAGAACTGATCGTACAATCTACTGTTGATCCAGCCCATATGAGCTTAGTGTCGTCACTTGTGATAAGGGTGAACGTACCCGCAGAAACACCCTTGTCAGAGACAAGGTACCAATAAGTGTTGCTAGTTCCTGTCGTAGGTGGGGTCTGGTTTGAGTGCTTGCTCTTCGCAGCAAAAGAACGACCCTGATAGGTGACACCGTCGTTCGGATAGTAGGTTCTCGAACTGGACCATGCTCCGGTCCAATTAACAGTGACATCCTCAATCTTACGAAGAGAAATGTTATGAATTATGACTTTACCGGGCTGACTGTTATAGTTGATGTAGGCTACAGGGCGAATTGTAACAGAAGGACCTTGACCGAAACCAGAGAGTGAACCGTCAGGGAGAAACGTCGGGTTAGCTCTATCCCAAGCGTTTCCGGCAGAGGCGGCAGACGCCCCTACTCCTCGAAAGTAACCAGCCCAAGTTCTACGTCCGGTGTAACTAGTCTCAGCGATTCCGGATGCGCAGACATAGTTGTAGCTCGCGCCAAGATTATTTCCAGCGCGATCATGAGCCTCTACACCAGCGTAGAGTATGGTTGATCCACCTGCTGCAATAATTTCAAGGTCAAATTCCATCACATACAGATCTTCTGGACTATACGGAAGCCATCTAGAACCGAAGATCGTCACCAGATCATTACCACTGTTATCACCGATCTGGATAGCAGAACCACCCGAGTCGTTAGAAGCAATGATGGAGATATTAGATTCGTAACCTCCACAATTCCAAGCCCTACTGAACGCCGTAACGTCTAGGTAGTTCATAGGATCATTTATTTCCGTGACAATACCGTCACGGAGAGTGTTAATCGTAATACGATCAACGACAGACCCGTCAGTGCTTAGTGAAACCGCGACCTGGAATGTTTCTCTGCTTGCAACCCCTCCGTAATAAGTAAGTCCCCCGAACTGAGTCTGGGACATTGTTATAGTATCATCGTCAATACGATTGAAGTAGCCTGTGGCCGCGATCGTCGTCGCGTTACCACTCATGAGAAGGCTACCAGCCGAATCATACACAGCCCAGACGCTCGTGCCAGTCGTGTTTGCACGAACCGCCTGGAACTTTATAGTTCTAGCAATCAGCGCGTTGGTATTATCGTACTGGAAAGTGCGATCGCTAGCAGTGAGCGTGATCAGCGGTGGGCTGGCTCCGGTTGCTCCGGTCTTGGATTTGGAGAGCGAGAAGATCTGATCTATAAACGCGCTGCTAGGAACGTGAGTTGCACGAATAGTTAAAGATGCAGTAGCTTCTCCGGCATCATAACCTCCATCAACTTGATATGCACCAGTAGAAGTATTTACAGTCGCGGCGGTAGAACCGCCAAAATTGAGAAACTGAGGATTAGCCTGAATGGCAAACGTACAGACAGAGGTGACGTCAGTTGTACCGAGAAAAACCTTGAACAGCCCGCTGGCTCCAGAATAGCTCGTGATGTTCCCAGACACATCAGCCGGCAGAACCTGAGCCTCATTCGTCAGGTACCCTGACAGAGCCGAAACACCCGCCGGACCCTGAGCACCGTCCTGGATCTTAATGACGCTGAGAGTATCGCTGACACCATCAGCAACGTGCAGAACCTGGATACTGAGACCACGGTGAGTAGAAATAGCAGTGTTGAAGTTAGCGCCAGTCAGAGTAAACGTCAGGCCTGTCTGGGTGATACTATTCGCATCCGGTACGTTATCCGTAGAACCAGTGCCAGGAGTGATGTAGGTACCCGCGTCAAGCTGAGTCTGAGACCCATCACTGTTCAATCGGAATAGACGAATAACCTTACTAGTTGTAGAAAGGTTCTGCGGATTCATCGTAAACGTGACTAGCTGACTAGCAAGAATAGTTCCGGCCGTGTCGTACTTGATCTGCTGAATATCACTAACGACAGTGAGGAGCTTAGCGTTCGCTCCGGTACCACCAGTCCCACCAGCTTTGGACTTAGAGATAGAATAGACTTCATCAATATTCGTACCGCTGTAGGTCGCACGTAGTGAGAAGGTCTGGCTGTCCGTGGTCCAGTTCGGATTGCCGGAAAGAGTATAGACACCAGTCGTCATGTTAATGGACATCTTAAGACCATTAACAGTCAGTTCGTGATTACCGCCGACTACCGCACCACCTACGACTTGGAAAGCCGATAAGGTCGTGACGTTCGTGATACCATCAAAGACCTGGAACGTACCACCCGCTCCGGTGTAGCTTGCGACTACGCCCGCAGAGTCTGCTGCAACTGTGTGAGACTCGTTGGTAAGATCACCGACACGATTGCTCTGTCCGCGAATGTACGCGGAGTTGATCCCGGCTGCGTAAGGATCAACTCCGCGACGAATGTTCGTACGGCGAGTCTGCTTGACACCCGCTGCGTCCGAAGCTGTCCAAGTGATGTACTGAACCAACGGTGAGTTGACGACAAGAGCGTCGTCAAGGACATACGGACCAGTGCCGGTGAGAGCGTAGCTGTTCCCGAGATTATCTACAGCTGTGAGAGTTGTTAACGTCGTACCAGAAGCCGTCGCCGTCATAGTGACGTCTTGGTTACCGATCAGGTTGCCAGCGCTATCGATAAGAATATGATCACGGTCAGGCGTTAGCGTAATAGTCTTAAGAGCACCAAGGCTGCGAATAACGCTAAAATCAAAGTCAACATTGAACTCACCGAGGTTTGCTCTCAGCGTAGCAGTCGCACTATTGACACCTGGATTCGTAATAGCCACGACG